>JGI24159J19872_10003234_pt1 | contig 20138 bp, 18 predicted proteins | sample Ectturendosymbi4_FD_19872 | JGI IMG/M metagenome (IMG submission 19872) | reverse complement strand
CGAATCCACTGACCCGAAAATATTGCAATTATGAAATACGGTTCCGACGAGATTCCGAATCTCAAGGATTCGAAATTCTATTTTGGGCATCCCTAATCGTATCCCTAGCAGTAGCAAGTAGCATTTTCTGTTTCAGGGCCGTGAAGGATCCACGTGACGGGAAGCAAGTGGCCCTGAAGAAGATGCCAAATGTGTTCCACAATTTAATGTCAGCAAAACGTGTTTTGAGGGAGCTTAAGATGCTATGCTACTTTCAGCATGAAAACGTGAGTGCCTACTCGTGTTTTTTGAATATTTCATGCCATAACTATAAGTGTTTGGAAAGACAGTACAGCTTGCTGAAGATTGTAGTGTGTGAATGAAAATAAAGATATAAATCCTTATTAGGAGTGCCCTCTTTCTCTTTGTTGGACAAAGCTCCCTCGGTCTTGTCTCAGAAGATTTATTCCAGTGTTGGTGCCATGGGTTCGTTTACTTTTAGATGCTTGGGTACCATATGCATCTTCTGCATTCGCTTTCAATACGATGCGAAGATGTACATCCTGATAAAGGCAATTCTGATAGTATGTTACGCCCATTTTTAATGTAGCAATAATCTTTGAGTGATTTCATACGAATTAGATGCTGTCTTGCAAGAAACGATATTGCTTATTTTGTAGTGCTTGTCTGACGTGATTAATGTAATTACTTCTTCGTGCAGGTTTTATCGGCAGTTGACTTACTTCCGCCTGTGGACAGTCCGTATGAAGAGATGTATCCTGCATTGCCGTGTTTTTATTTGAACTTAGTTCTAACTTTATTCCGGCAATTAGTCGCAAAAGCGCAAAAGTGACGCAGTCGTATCGGTCGAAAAATTGTTTTAAGCAAATGCGGGAAACTCACGAGTGACCGAAATATCCCTTGAAGTGGTTTTCATAGCAAAAAGTTATTTTAACTTTGGTTGCTTCGCTCGGTGATCTGGTTATTTCTTAGTAATAGCTTGACCTTGCCTGATTTAGCGTTCCGGTGCGAAACACTTCTTGAAATTTAAATGAACTTTCCTGAACTGTTTATTTGTGAAAATATTTTCTTGACTTCCCTTAGTCATGGTACAAATGGTCGGCAAGACCGTAACAGCTATCGTGCGTGCATAACCTAAATGTACTGACGTCATGTTCGTCGGAAGAGGAGGTGGGCCTTGGCCCCCCTGGATTTTGAAATTTGATGTTTTCCTATCAACGTTTTAGCAAAAAAATGTTTGTCTCTTAGTTTTGGGTTGGTAAAATAAAATTTCACCTCTGTTGGCCCCACTGGAAAAATATTTTGGCTACCCAGAAAAACTCTACTATTGCCCTCGCCCTCCTGGAAAAAATCCTTCCGACGCCCATGACTGATGTGAAGCTGATAGTTGATCTGTTCGTGGTGATTTTTGCTCGCTCGCGCGGTATAGATTGTCACTTTTCTGGCTACCATCCGGGGTTGCTAATACGGTGGACATTATCTCCTTAACGTGAAACGTCATGAAAGGTACGTCATCACGCCGCTGATGCAAACTGACCTGCACAAGATCATAGTCTCGCAGCAGCCGCTTTCATCCGATCACGTGAAGATATTTTTATATCAGATCCTGAGAGGTTTGTAAACTGTAAGTCAATTGAAGTGAAATCCCCGCAAAAATTAGAATAATTAAAAAACAGCGCCTTTTCATAATCTGTCTCAAACTACGATATAACCCTCTGTACCTACTCAAAGGGTTATAGGCGCTGCCTCGGTGGGAGATTGCTAAATGCCATATAACGACTATTGCAATATTTCTATCTTGTACTGACCGGGAATGAATGAATAAATAGAAACAAAAGTCGCTTGAAATGTTACGTTCTCGTTGGAAGTTCTTTTACATTATCCTCTGATTTGACTCTGCAGTGGGTGTGATTGAATGTGCCGTAAGCGTTTGGTTTCCCAGAGCGAATTTAATCTAATCAACATTGCAAGTAAAGGCCGAACCTCATCTTGTGACAGAATGCGTCGCGAGTGTACCGAGCATCGTTTAACCTGAATCAAACGTTGGACTGGAGAATTCGAATTTCGAAAACGATCCAACCGTTTTTTTCTAGCGTGGGATCCGCCAACAGACAATGCTCGCCTCGTGCCCTACATCCGGTTGCGGAAATGTCACGCTCGCCTTTGGCCTTTCGTTTCAGGCTTGAAATACCTCCACGCCGCCAACATCCTTCATCGTGACGTGAAGCCGGGCAATTTGCTTATCAACAGCGACTGTCGGCTGAAGATTTGCGATTTCGGCCTGGCCAGGCTGCAAGAACCAGACGAGTCGAAGCACATGACGCAAGAGGTCGTGACTCAATACTACAGGTGCGCTCTTCTGGGAAGAGAATGTGTTGATTTTGGCGAGGAATCGGTGTGTGGTGTGACCTTAATTCCCGTAAAGGACTTTGTTAAATATTGGTTTTTGAAAAAATAGCTTTTCCCGAAACGAAACGGTGCTCTATGCTTAGGGCAAGCGCTTAGCCTCGGGTTACCTCAGCTGGAGTCAATCGTATCAAATTTTTGAGAACGCAACTTTTTTTAGCTGAGAATGCAAAATTTTCTTTTCGCAGCAGACGTTGGAAACTCGCAAGCGACCAAGCTATCGCTTGACGTGGTTTACATGGTAACAAAAGCTTTCCCTGACCGTTAAACCACACTTTCCGCTGACTTCGATGTTGTCGACAGCGTGCGATGTTCTGCTTTAATAGCTGCTGTCGAAATTCCACCCTAGTCTGCCATGTTTGCGTCATATCCATCATCGCCGGCAGTAAAACAGCCTTTGTTTTATGCTACACCACGGGGGTGTGCTCAGATACGGCAGCGCGTCCCCGTTGCAAGCAACAAAAGCCTCGTGTCTTTCCGAATGCCAAGCTATTGTTTTTACCACGTTCGCCTATCGGTGATTTTTGTGAAACAGTTTCCACGTTGTGTTGCTGCTGCCGCCGCCTGATTTTCTATGGCCTAAGCAAAAGGCTTTGGCTGTTCCAGAATGGACGTGATTGTTGCACACCAGGCGTTCGTTTTTGCGTAATTGTGCGGTAACCCGCGATTGCGTGATCCTGTCATCCGATAATTTTGTGCGGTCTTATCCAGACCACAGAGGCCTGTGGTCAGTCGTGCCAGCATCGGCCTGACTGAGCTGTGAAGATCGAGTCACGATCACCGCGAGTCGAACAAGAATAATCGGAAAAAAGTCGAACAAGAATAAATCGGAAAAAACTGGCGTGCGTTGCGGACATCCAAGCTTTTCGAAAGCCGTCACATTTTCCTCGTAGTCACTCGTGTACAAGCTCCAGTCCTTTCTCTTTGGCATTTTCATCACATTGCTCGGAAAACTTCAGGGCGACTGGGATTAGTGATATTGTCGTCGTGAAAATTCCGGTCATCGCGTCAAGGCCAGCGTTGCGCGGTTTACGACGAGGTCGCGCTCTGAAAGTCGTTTGAACGTGACGAAAGCTTGCCGCAAAACCACGCCGTCAAAATTAAAAACCGCTCTCCCGTTGCATCAACGGGTTAATCGCTGCGAGCTGCCAAAAGGTACAAGATCCGGCTCACGTTGAGTATTGTCTGCGATTCACGTCACCGCTCGCTCGCAGCCACGTGCTTGCGTCAACGAGCATGATATTGGCCGGCGGCGTGCAAGTGCACGTATAGCGGTGCGTTTTGACGCTTTGCAAGCGTCGAAGCGTTTGTTGATTTCATTTCTGCTATGGTTACGTGACGTCAGGTATCGGCACTAGACGCGCGCTGAGAGCGGCGGAAGCCGTGGTGAGCTTGGTGGTGTCCACTGTCCAGGTAGGCCTGGTCTCGTCTGTATCACTCATCTGATGAAACACACGTTTCGCTTCAAATATTCGATTGTGTTTGCCCATAACCGCTTTTGCTTTGGATTCTTTTGGTTCAGTGACAGACCTTAAAGCAGTGCTCATTACCGAATACCTTCTCTCAAAAATTGTTGCAATGTACTTTTGCCGTGAACGTTTTTTTCATCAGAAAGTTAATTGCAGCTGTTCCCAACCGGGATGCCGTTCGCTACAATACTCAGGGGCGTCGAGAGCTAATGCGTTTTTCAATGCATCATTAAAAAATGCATTTTCAAAATTCATCGAACCTTAAAGCATATTATTATGCGTTCGCCACAGGATGCCGGAATTTGTATTTCTCTTCTGTAGGGTGCCAAAAGGGTTGGTAAACACTGGGCTAAAGCATGGAAAGTCAAGAGATTCTATATTACATGTCTGTCTGCTGTTTTGATAAAATCTCACAGAAACATGCCATACTTAGCCTTGGTTATCTTCTGCACAGAAAAGAACTGTTTTAGTACTGCTACACAAGCACGTGAATGTTTCGTCATCACTTACACATATGTAGGCTACTATTCTGACTAATCTGCACTAATATAGTCACTGACGCAGATGCAGTACACATGCTGGCCTTTCTTATATAATATTTAGGCCTGAACTTTTCAGCAGAAGAGTTTTCGTAGAAAGAAACAAAACAAAGAGCTTTAAAATGGTGTGGATGAAAAGTAAAAAAACAAAGTTTGGAAAAGTTGTCGGTGAAAGGTAAAGTTTTGTTCGCAGCAGCTGCGAAGAACCCAGTCTCACTTCATCCCATACGTTCCTCCGCCGCATTTTTTGAAATTTAAGCTTAACTCTTTGCACCGATGGGTAGATCAAAGGTTTGTCCGTGGCAGAGGTTTGAATTTAATCCCCAACACCCCTTTGTTAATCTGTCCTTGGCAACAGCGAGAAAAGCCGAAACTCCACGCGTGGTTAAGTTTTTCGTTGCGGCAAGACCTCTTCCTGTTTCGTGGTTGCCGTCGGTGAAAACGCAGTGCTCGGAAGCAAACGAGCCACGATCAGTGCGTTGCTCCGTGAATCAGCACCTGTGCTTATACTCCCATATTTTAAGTCAGGGGCTCTCAACCGGGGGTAAAATTACCCCCTTGGGGTGAATTTTACCTATCCTGGGGGTAAAAGTAATGATGCTGAAGTTACAATACTTTGTTTTTTTCTACAGCGCTAGTAAGTAAACAAAAACAGGGGTAAATTTTATGTTAAAAGCTGGCAAGTGGTAAATGGGAGGAAAAAGTTTGAGAATCCCTGTTTTAAGCGACCACTGCAAATCGCCCCGCCGTTCGCTCGTCAGCGCCGAAAGCCACTTTTGACGTCACCGCGATTCGTTCAGGTCACCGGAGCTGCTGCTCGGCGCCCGTCATTACGACAGCAGCGTAGACATCTGGAGTGTGGGCTGCATCTTCGCGGAGCTGCTCGGCAGGAGGATATTATTTCAGGCTAATAGCCCAGTCACGCAGGTGAGTGCCGATTGCTTGCCGCGTGCTGGTTTTTGACGTCCGAGACAAAAATATCTCTGTAGATGTAGCAAATGCAGGTAATCGCAACGAAAGGTTTTCTTTCGCTGAAGCAGACTTTGCCCGGCCGGAAGTCGCCTATGTTTTTGCATTGACAGAAACAATTCCGCCAAGTGAACGTTTTGGAGCTTACTGCATTTAACTGATGAGCTTCATTTGTGTTGCGTGATTGTGAGCAGTTATTCGGATATTTGGTTGCTTTCGCAATCAATTCGGCGCTGATGAAGGTTTTTCCAAACAGCGCCAAACGTGAGCTATTTTTGATGATTTCATCAACTAAACACTGGTTTCGATTACCAGGCTGGGGTTGATTGCTGTGTTGCATTCACGGAAACGATAACAAAATGTAGAAAAACTTCTTTCCATAACACCTGTCACTGCTGACAACCATCTGGCATCACTGACAACCGGCAACAACATTTTTACCGTATTTGTTGAACTTTGTATTTAAACGTCAAGTTTGTCAGCTTTTTTATCCTCGCGAAATCCGCGCGAACAACTTAACAGCAGGGTTCCCACGCGGTATTGAAAGTAGTGGATTGTGAAATCGGTTTTCAAGACCCGGAAAAAGTATTGAATTTGGTCAAAATGTATATAAAGTATTGAAAAAGAATAAAAACTCCGAATTCAGCCATCTGTTTATTCAAATTTTGTTCGTTACCGCTGACGACAGTTCTGCAGATGTTTTTCACATTGTGTTCCGTGAATAAATTTTAAATTTTAGAAAAATAAAGATGAGTAATGGNATTGAAGTTTTTCCATTCAGCATTCAAAAGGTATTGAAAAAGTACTGAAAATGGTTTCTAAAAAAGTGTGGGAACCCTGTAGCGACTTTTCGTTTCAAATCCCTTTCGTTGCGTTCTGTGCTGAACTCGGAACCCAGCTTTCTCCGCCTTCGATTGGTCACGCTTATTTATTTGCGCGCACCGATACGGCTACCATCCTTGATCCACGTCACACCGGGTGACAATCAAATAACCAATCCGCCTGTTTTGCGTATTACGCGCTCGCTTGTGCGTTGCGCTGCGCGAGCCTCGGACCTATTGTCCGTTCACTGAGTCAGCGCTGACGAGCGCACATAATGCAAATATCGAACTGTTGTTTCTCCGTCCTCGTTTGGTCGGCAGTTTCTCCCTGTCTGCGCTGTCGAGATCCTGTGAACCGCCTTTAGCATCATTCAAGCCTCGTCGCGGCTCTCGCGACGGTACATCGCAGTTGTTTTTATCTGCGCTTGTCTTTATCTATGACGTGAAAGCGACGTTTGTTTGGCTTGCCGAGGCTAATGTCACGGACGCTGACGTAATCCACCGGTTCAGCGTGTGACGAAGGTTGGCACAGGTCAGGAATTATCGTGGTTTGTTTGTACGTGAAATTGTAGGTGCGTGTAAATTAGTGCGTCTCGACCATTTTTTGCGACCACCCAAACAAAGTATTAGATGTCAAAAAATACATAACTTCGGCGACCTACCTTATCAAGCTGCTTTTGAAATTTGAGGCCCAAATTCTTTTAAAGGGTCGAGATCAGGAGGTCACAACTACTAGCTTGCTGCTACATTGCAGGCCAGGAATAACATGTGCGAACATTGTGATGTCACATTGATAAAATTAGTTACAGTAGGAATTGGTAGCTACAAGACATCTCGCGTCAGAAGTAAAATTATGCAATAGATCGCTCAGCATCAATAGGACTTTATTGAAATTTCTGTTCAAACGGATAATAATATTGTGGCGACCCGTCAAAATCAAACAGCGTCCGACTTCTGGGTCGCGGCCCAGGGCTTGAAAAGCACTGGATTGTNGGTGGATCACTGAGCANCGCGTACGAATTAACTCCATGCGAAAAGTGACCGATTTTGTGGACGGCAGAAAATCGTGACCTTTATATATCGCCACGAGAGAGTCGCTCTCACGAGTTGATGTTTTTATTCGACATAGTCCGGATCGATCAGGCGACATGGTTTCTCGTGGTNAGCAGCAGTCTTTGCGTGATTTCCCGTTCGGATAATTGTAGTTTGTCGTCGGTGTTGCGTTGATGGATTAGTCTTCGCTGTAGGGTTTTGCGAGACCGATGCTATTGAATCTACACGAGGCACAGTTGCGTGTTCGCGCTTTTGCTTATTTTCGTGCGACTTTTGCAAGTTTGAATAACAGGAAAATATTTTTTTCTTGAAATTGTCGCCGGTTTGTGGCTGAAAATAAGCGCATCGTGCGATTTTTGAAAGTTTGAATCACAAGAAAAGTATTTTTGTCTTAAAACTAGCCGCCGGTCGTTGGCTGACGCAAACAGAGCGCTTTTTTTAATTCAAAATGTTGCTGCGGCAACCGGTGTTGCTTTTTTTGTATACAAACTATGACAGTAGGAAAAAATAGAGATTTTGTCCATTCTGGATGCTGTGCAACCTACGTTTGCAGCTTACGGAGCGAAAGCAAAATGCAAAAGAAAAACATTTCCCATATCGATGTGAACGGCTTAATAGTGTCTTTTCCTTTAATTTCTCCCACAAATGGCGAAAGCGGCCGGGGTTTTTGCTGCCTACACTGATCGGACTACCGAAATGCGGTTTTGCGACGGCTTATCTTACAGTTTCAAGTGTTTTGCCGATGTTTTGCAGATTGATATGATTTATAACCTGCTGTGCGGATCGGGCGACGGCCACCAGACCACGCAGTCCCTGGACAGGCAGGCCCGCGCCCAGCTCTATCAGACCGCCTCTCGAGGTCCGTCGCCCCCCAGCACCTTCTACCACGTCACCCCCACCATGACGCAAGACTCAGCTCACCTGCTTTCGAGATTGCTGGTCTGGAGTCCGGTAAGCGCGTGGTTTCCCGCTAAGTTCGTCGCCTAATCGAGATTTCGCAAACGCTGTTGCATGGTGCGTTGCCTTCGGCGAGGGCAATCGCGCTAGACGTAATGACTTGTCGGGCTCGGGCTGCCCGCAGTGGCGTAACCCGCCATCTTTACAGCAAACAACTCTTCTAAAATAGACAAAGGCAATGGTATAAAACTCAACGCTGTGTGTTTCCCGGAAAGTTATTAAATTCTTACATGAAACGAGCAACATAGACCCAGTGTGGGGTCAGGAGGGGCCAATCGCTCCCCTGGCAAGATGAATGTGAAAACTAGTCCCCTACTCGGCGTGGATTTCGGTTTCAGCATTCCCCTGGTTTTCAGCACGTGGTTGTTTTTTGCGTTTTTCGGAGCATTTTCGGGTGATTTAGGGTTTCAGCATAGCCATCCACATTAGGATTCATCATCATTTCTCAAGTGTTTTGTGAGTGCTGGCTAGTGGGCCCTCCACAGTGGCAAGTGTGTCCCTTTCAGCTAAGTTATCCCGCCTGGCTCAAACCTCTAGTTACGGCACCGGTTGCACGCTGTGTATCGTCTTCGGAATCGGATCGATCGGCTTGACCTTTAAATTTAACCGGGCGGCGTGCTCGGCACAACCGCCCTCACAAAGGAATAAGTCCATTGTNATTGTGTAAAAGTGACGAGAGCTACTCTTNTCTCGCGTTGACGTAAGCTCAGATAATAATATCCTTGGTGCGTGTTCTACCCTTTTCTGTAATGTTTTCCTCAGAAGAATTTTACCGCATCGAAAAGAAACGTGAATTCTGGATCCGGAATCATATTTGCGCTTAAAAGCCTTAAAATCCATCGAACCAGTCAGTGGTCCAAACGTTTTGTGGATATACCTTGTTGACAAGTGAACATGGAACCAAATTACAGTCTGGTCTACGCGGCGTGTCACTCCTCGCATACTCAGTTTTGTGCCAAGTTCGGGTATCAAGAAATAATTGTGCATTCCAAGCATGTTGACGTATGTTTGGCTGGATTTATGAGCTTCCGTTTACGCGACAATATCATACCAGCGCTGTTCGTGTACGTGGCCAAAAGTAAAGTGTTATTACCTTGAAGCGCATTGAAATACTGTGCAAATGGAACATAATGGCGTCGTAACACCCGTCAATGCGAACTTTCATTTGGTGCAGACCTTCTTGCGGGTTAATATTTAAAACTTATGTTTCGTTTACGCTATCGCGACTTCGTCGAATGTGCTGCTGATTCTAGCGCAATTGCTCTTCACTCGCACGCCACGCAATCTTCTGCAGATTTACGTCATTTATGAGGAAATTAGAGGCAACATTTCAAATCGTTAATTGCGTTCCTTCACCTGCTTTGCTGGAATGCTTTGAGTGAGGGTCGTTCGCTCTCATCTGACGGAGCTGCAGTGAACGCCGGGATTTTTCGCTGCGTAACCGCTTTTTCGTCAGGCGCTCTCCCACCTTTCACATCCTGATTGTTTTTTTGCTGTTTATTGATGGTTTTCTTTTAAATTTTTGCTTGTGACGTCACAGGAGAAACGCTTCACGTGCGCAGAAGCGCTGAGGCACGTCTACCTGAGCGACGGCCGCCTGCGCTACCACACCAGCTTGTGCCGGTGCTGCTTCGTGACTGTGGACGGCATGAGGCATGCGTCGGAGCGCGAGTTCGAACCCGCACCCGAGCGGCCCTTCGACGACTCGTACGAGTGCGAGCTGCGGTCTGTGGAAGACGTGCGAAGTACGTTTGTTTGGTGCTGTTTTTGCGTCGCGGGTCGCGCTACTAGACGTTGGTTGGTGGCTCCGCGTTAACTTCTAGTTTGCGTTCGATGCGCAGGTTGTGTGTGCCTGCTTGCTTGGCTATGGGTTTTGTCTATTTGCGCACAGTGCAGTGGTTTGTACGAAATCTACCGAAAAGTTGTGTTTCAAGCATTTGCTCGGGTCAGAACCAGGTTGCGGAGCCCGGATCCAGAGTCGGAGTCGTAAGGAGTCGGAGTCGGATTCCTAACAACACTGGTAGTCGGAGTCGGATTTTTTTATCTGACTCCGGATGTCCAATTCCTAAATCGGGAATTCCTGTTGAAATGGTACAATTTTTTGAAACTTTTGTTGAATCAGAGATTTCTTGCTGTGTACCAAGACTTCCATTGATTTTCACAGCCAGATTTCATTCCCTTCATGATATGTTAAGAAGTCGGGGTCGGAAATTTTGGAAAGGTGGGGAGTCGGATGTTTTACCTCCGACTCCGCAACCCTGGTCAAAACAGCTGAGTGTTGCGTATTCTGCCTCACGACTTGTCGTCAAATTATAAATTGCCTGAAGCCGAGCAAGAAATTCCAGCAGGCACCCAGAGGGGGGGGGACGTACTCGCAGAACATGTTATTTTCCGGGGCTTTGTAAATTTCCGGCCCAGCGCGACCTTTTTTTCACAGCGCACGAACCAGGATTTTACAATCTGTAATCTGCTGCCTGATGTGTCTTTCAACAATTTTCGCATCACTACGAAACAACCTGCTTTGCGCGACTAGTTCGGCGCGTGGGAACGTTCGGTATCATGACAGAGCGGTTGACGCGAGCGGTGCCGTTTGTTTAGTTTCATAAATCGAGGCGGAAAACATTGAAAGGTGCAAGAACCACACTTTGGTGAATGCACTGCTACGACGGAGCCTTTCCTGTCCAGGCAAGGCGCATATTATGTTGAACGAACCTTTTTAAGTTCGATAACCCCGCCTAGATCAAAAGATTCGAAACGTTGTTGTCGGTCGTGTTGGTATTGCGTGGCCCGGTGAAACGTTCTGTTTGTTTAAAACACTCGGTAGGTTTTCGAACCTTTCGCCGCGTTCACGACGGTCGTGACCTGCCGGCTGTTATTTCGAGGCCTCCTGATCTGACCAGTCACGTCGATCATCACGAAAGCGACGCCACGAAAAGCTGGCGGCGAACGCTCCGCCACTGGCGATGAACAGTCGTCGCGCCAGTGACTGAGCAGTTACCCAATCAGCGCGTTCTCGTTGCGGAATAGCCAGAAATAAGCCGGGAATTTGCCCTGGTTCCGCTCGAACGAACGTGTTCACTCGCCTGATCGCCCACGTCATTACTCGTAATGGGTTTTTGGCGGGTTGGGCGGTTTTTAACAGTTGGGCGGTTTTGTTGCGCTCGGGTTTCGACGAGGTCGGACCGGTCAGCGCATCCGTTTTCTGCTTTATTTTGCTTTTTTCTTCGGCTTTTTGAATTCGAACGGCAACAAACAGCCTCGCCGCGTCAATCCATTCCAAACTACCTCAAGTAAAAATCCCGGCCTGGATAGGTATCGCCCGCGCTGCGTGCAGCGGAACTTATGCGTAACAGAGCAGTGACGTGCATTTCTTGAACGCTTTCTATAGCAAGAAAACGACTAGGTGGTCTTTTATTTGTATGTGTACATTGTGTAACGTCTTCACTCCCACACGCAACGCGGTAGACTTGAAACATGCATCGCACTAACGTGAAAGAACACGAGGATATGTATGCTAGCTGAACAACTACCAACGCTGGTGGCCAGCCGTCGTTGGCAGGAAGCGATGTTTTGCTTGACGACAAGGTGCGCGCTGAGTTAATAGCCATGTCGTTATGGCCAGGGCGTCTGCACCCGCGTGCCCCCCGGCTGATTCGATTAAGTTGCACTTACCGCTGGCTGTGGCGAAGCGCGCCACCTTTGCGCCTAATTGACACTCGAGCGCTTTCGCGCCGTTCCTCTTGTTTTTCGCCGATCGGCCGTCACGTGACGTCGTTCGCTGGCTTGCAATTAACGGCTTTGACGTGTGTGACTCCAGTGCGTTGGAACGTCGGGCACCGCCCGTTGTCTCTCGGTCGACCGCGCGACCTGTATGATGGACGGTTTTAATTCCGAAAAGCATTTCGTGACTTTGTGTCGAAGCATTTTTCGTCTTGGCTGAGCCGTGACGCCGTTGAAAATCAGTGTGAGCACGCATTCACGCAGAGCAAAGGTGCACAACCCTTTTCGCTATTGTCGTCCGCGTTACGTTGATTTTCAGGAATTACCGCCGCTAACGAGTTCAAGATACTTTTTTGCATTGTTGTTGTTCCGCCTCCACGCGCTGAGCCTGCATAGTTTGTTTCCACACGTCTGTCGAACATAGATAAATAACTTTTATTAACGCACGACCGCCATAGCTTTTATTGTAACTTACATGTGTACGGCCGCATGAATGCGTATCGAAGGCCGCAGGTTGTGAACCCCTGACGTGGGGGCAGCAGGCCCGTGCTGACCAGCAGGTCAGTGGCGATTGCGATGTGGAGAATGCCTGCCCGGCGGAAACCGTTACCAAGACAACCGCACAGTTTTGGCGCTACGTAGCTACAAAGCGGATTGCGATCGGACTGAGAAATTCGAATAGGAGGCGCAAATTTAATCCATTCGCTCAATCAAGGGCGTTATGGATCGCCGCATAACCGGAAACTTCGCGCTGAGCGAAACCAGCGCGGCGAAACGCGATCCCGCCACCAAAACAGCGTGAGGTTGACGCCGGAAATGACCATTTGTTCCGCACGTTGCCAGGTTCTTTAGCTCGAACTTCTGTCGCAGAAGCAGAAACCCACCCATACTTCCATGCCCGCACAGCTCAACGCAGAAAAATGACTAAATCGTTGAGGTTCTTACGAGGCACTTAAAGTACTGTCCTCTTCGTTTTTCTGAGTGCATATCCGGCATGGTAATTATCCGCTTTGGACATTGGTCCACCTCTGTATAGAAGCCAAACCTTGATTTCGACTTGCTTGGAGTGGATGAGGTACACAGCAAGGTTGCTGAGTCGGAGGTAAAATGTCCGATTCCGACTCCTAGCTTCCAAAATTTTCGATACCGACTCCTTAACATAACGTGAATGAAGTTTTGCTGTGAACGATTTTGTAGCAACTAGCAATCTATGGAAATCGTGGTGTGCAGCAAGGACTCTCGTTTCAATAAAAGTTTCAAAAGAAATTGTGCCATTTCAAAAGGCTCGACTTAGGAGTCCGAACTTAGGAGTGCGATGTAAAAAATAATCCGACTCCACCCGAAAGTCTCCGAACCCTTGCGACTCCGCAACCCTGGTGCTTAGGCCAGCTTCCTTTGACCATCTGTTTTTCATGAAGAGATTTAGCCAAGTTGGTAATTCGTACAAAGTGTTCACCCGCAGTATGATCAAATTAAGACTTTGGGAACATGCATTTCCTCCCTCCGTGCACTGCCGCCCCACACACTTAAGCAGGAAAACTGTTTTCGACAAGGGGGGGGGGGAAGGCGCGGAGCAACCTTTTCGAAGAAAGGGTTGGTGGTAAGTGCAAATGCCGAGTGTGAAAAGTCACTTCATATTCGAATGATCGACGATGCCGATTGCGCCAAAAACGCGACGCGTCAAGCACGCCGATTAAAAAACGTGGCCAGCGGCGTGGCCCGTGGTAGTTACACGGGATTTATTGAAAAATTAGGTAAGCGCTTCTAGGAAAGGAGTCTTTGGCGAGGAACCAACACGGATTGTGTTTTTACAGACGCCGTCACCGAGTTCATCAACAGCCAGCCGTGCGGGCGCAAGACCCCTCTTCGCATAAACACGGACAGCGCCATCTTCCCCCGCTTCATGGCGTCCACAGTGGCCCAGTCGCAGCCTGTTTCTGTGACTTCGTCCCGCGTTGCTTAGCAACGCGGGAGCGACGTAAATGCGCTGTGAAGGCCTTCTCGGTCAAATATAGGAAGTGGTTTTGAGAGCTTGAGCGATGTTGTGTCACTGACTATACGCCTTCTTGTGCTTTTTCTTCCACTGTTATCACAAAGCTCTAACAGATGCGAGCTCTTGCGGCAAACTCCGCTCCTGCGTTTAAAGTGTGGTTTGATCCGAGGCAGATGAAATTCCCGTTAGTTTTGATTAGTAATCGAAATTGTTTTTTTTTTCCAAGTTCGCAATCATTTAAAAGCGTTGTTCTGGTTTCGGATCAAAACACTTCTGGTACATCTTACATGTTTTGAGTACGTTATGCGTATAGTGGTATTTGGTTTATAAACGAATCTCAGTTTCTCAAATCCGTGTTTTTCACTTCGTGATCATTGTGCGTGACGTCACTGCTAGGACCTTTCAGTATCATTGTCGACGCCATGACGTGCTACTTCCGTCATCAACGATCAGACCGACGCTGCTTTTGCTGTTTCTAACAAATCATCCGCGAAAGCCCGACTTGACGATTTAAGCCTTGGCAAGAAATCCGAGCACCAGACTTTGATGCGCCATTGTTTCGAACCCCTCCCCAGCCCCCGGGCTCTTTGCGAGGAGCTTTCGTTCGAAGCATATTCTATTTTCCGTGTCGAAATGCTGCTTTCAGTCGTTTTTGTTTGAAATTGACCGCTCTCTTTTTGCTGCTGCTGCTTTCTCGATGCAGCCTCGCCTCGCAGTTGGCAAAGAAAACAGCTTTCCGGCGCTTCTCTTCGCGTGCAAGAGCCCGTTGTCGCGCTGCTTTCGAATTGCCCGCCGGCCCCTCCATCAGGCCCGTAGCCAGGTTTTAGGGGGGAAATACATTTTAGGGGAATGATTTTTGTTTTTATTTTATGTTTGAAACAAAACTTTCTGGGCACAACCAAATTTGAGGGGCACCAAAGAAATGGGGGAAGCACTGCCCCCCGAATTCCCCCCAGTGGCTATGGGCCTGCCCTCAGGGCAGGCCCAGGGTCAAGCAGCTGGGTCAAGCAGCTGGCTCAGGGTCAAGCAGCTGGCTCTCCCCTGCTCCCGACCCGCAACAGGTAACGCTCAGCGCTCCATCGGGAAGTGATTGCGCAGTACGCAGTGTTATTTTGCTTACCGTAAGGTCGCAGCGAAGTTAGCGCGCTGGTGCCATTGGGTTTACCTGTAAAATGCACCCTTGCTCGGCCAGTTTACCTGCGAAAAAACGCCACAAGTCCCACCGCGGAGAGGCTGCTGGCGCCTTTTTTGCCCGATTTTGTGGTTTGTTTTTGTGCCGCTCTTGCATTTAGTCCGACTCGTCTCTGGTTTTGTCGTGCGCAGTACCGTTTTTGGAGCGTTCGCTCGCAGAATGCCGAGCTGTCAGCGATGTCGCGTCGACTTGAGCTTTTGAGAAAAAACCTCCAGCATCATTTTTTTCTGAATGCGGTTGTTCACACCGTGGAACATTCAAAAGGCACATCACACCTTCGCGCAAGTTGCATTGCGTCAAGGATAAGACAGATAAACCCTGACACGTGGCAATCCCCTGCTCAGGAAAACTGTGAACCAGGGGTGCCCAAAGTTTTGCAGGCATGGGCCGCCCATAGGCATGTACCGCATTTATACATAAGTCTTGGCGGACCGCGGCATATAGTAATTTTTGTCCGTAAATTTCGGCTTAAGCTCTAAATTGTATGATGTAGGGTAAAGAATCACAAACATTCCTTTGGTTATATCAACATAACGGAACTCTTAGTCAATATGTCTTATATGTGTGGCCTTCATCTTGAATACGCCTTTTCTTACTCGTTTGTTTCCCCAAAGCTGCATAGCCTGCGTTCTACTAACGTTAATCTGACTTTGTTTGAAGTAGAAATGCCCTGAAAGCACTGCCAGTAAAATTCACAGTGCAAATGGCGTCGCTTGCCAGCAGGGACGTGACGAGGTTAGGTGGCGCCCGGGGCAAGAAACAAGTTTGGCGCCCCCATGTTCGAACCTGGGGTCTTTCGGAAGCAAATGTACTGTATTGAAGAAAGTACTTGCGACATTGTTGGGGCTTTTCGGCGCCCGGGGAATTGTTCCTCCCCCTTCCCCCTCGTGCACACCAGACATACCGGTTTTGACACTGCCTTGTGAAATAAATGATTATTAAGGATTGTTTGCGTTATTCACGCGTTATAAAGGTGGACTGCAGGCTACATTTTGCGACGTTTGCGCTGAAGTATTGGAAGCGGCGAATTTTGACATGTTGGTCTTGCAGGCTAAAAAGAGGCCTGTGTATAGGGCTACGAGGTTTGGAAGCGCGGCACGGTTGGGATAGTTACTTAGTATCTGCTAAGTTTCATAAACAATGTAAGTAGGTTATGAGCCCGGACGGGGGGGCGCAGAATTTCTTCCCACGGGCCGCACTTTTGGCACCCCCTGCTCTAAACGCTCTACGAGTCGGGAAACGATGGGCGCAATGCCATCCAACATTCGATTGCTTTTTCCTGGGACACGTGCCATCCGCTATTTCCGGACCAAACTATTTTGACTTCCCCGACGTCCATTTTTAATCACTTTTGCAACAAAATCGTATGTGTCCAGCGAAACATACACAGCATACAAATTTTATGCACTGTAACCCCAAACTGCTTTTCTAGAGGGGAATTTTTGATTGTGCGTAAAAAACGTCATACCCGTTTCAGATGCGTTTTTTTCTTGACATCCAGTCATGGTGCAGGAATGCTCTTTGCATCTTAGGTTTGCGATATATCATATTTGCGATGTCATATTAAAATGTTAAGGCAGTAGGCGTGAGTGGGGTGTGCGAAATTTGCTACACATCAGGTAACCTCAGGCAGTAGATTCCCCCAATTTTCTATTTATAGGCCTTCAGGGACATTTTTGTAAAATAACTCTGACACCATTGCATTTGTATGTGAAAATCAGGAAAAGTCATGGAAACAGGTTTCTAACATCTTTCTAAGAACATTAAATCAAGAAAAAACAAACCCCTTGGTAATGGGCCACCCAGGATTCCTGAGCAGGGTTCCAACCGTTCGCGAAACGGTACTGACGCAAACCCCTCTACAAGCAAACCTACAAATGTTTGCTTCCACTCATTAGCAGCGGCTCTGCATCTGTGTATTATTCCTGACAGTAATTGGTGCGCCCTTTTCCCTCCTCATTGTCGATACGAGCCACGTGTAGCAATATTTTGTGACTCGCAAGTCTTCGGTCAGTTGCAAATCACCAGTGCTTTTGATCGCCTCCTGTTTTGTTGTATGAAATCAGAAAAAGCTACATTCACCCGGCTGGGGAAGACGCAAATCCTGAATCACTGTTCTGTTACTACATTTTTTTTCCTGAAACGCGCTTTTCCTTTCTCTCGCCGTTCCTGCCCGGACTGGTTCGCGCTGACTCTTTAGCTGCGAGTTGTTTTACTGCGATGAATACCGCTCAGTCCGGTTGTGCAATCGATAAACACACGCACACACACACACACACACACACACACACACACACACACACAAACGCCAGCGCGCGCATACACCGATCTGCTGCGTAGTCGCATCAGCTTGGATTCCGCTCAGTCCTCTGGCTTCAGCAGAATACCCACCTTTCGCTTCTATTTTCACAACCTTCCTGTTTTTTTTCTGTCAGTCACAATATCTTCGTCTACTCGCTTGCATGCACCCCCCACTCCCCCGGGTCCACTGTGATGAAATAATAAGTTGCGCGCGAATCTCTTTACCGACGATTTCTTTCGACTGCGTGTGAATACGTTCTGTTCTTAAAGCAAGCGTGGACGAGCGGCTTGCGTCACTTTATCAGTTTCAGGCAATCAACCAGCTTGTTCGCGTTGGAGCCGAGCTGCTGTAACGCCCGCACCGTAACGCACGGTTCCTTCGGGACGAGCGCTACGTTGACCAAATGTCCGTTGCGCTAGTTTTGCCTTTGAGGAAGAAGGTGTGGTAAAAAAACGGCATGCGCTCCTCGTGTTGACAACCTATGCGATTCATTCACACCGCTGAAGCGGATTTGCGAGAGGGGGGTTTTGACGTTTTTTTGCCAACGACAGATTGGGTTGCTTCCGTTCAAAGTCGTCCCAACGTTACTTGATGATGCTTGACGTTACTCCGCTTTCCGGTGCAATAGTATAAAACGAACCGGGCCTGTTCGTTGCTCGCTTTCCTTTTCGCTCAGCTGCTGGCCTTGCCGCAACCTGCTTTGCACTCATTGCAGCGGCCACGACGTCACGTGTTTGCTCAGCCGTGCAGTGTTGACGAACATTTGGTCAGGCGTAGATGATCGGCTGCTTTGCGTATTTTCTTTTAATGTCCAAAACCTGGTATGCTGTATTATTTCGTGCAGGAAAGTGTCTCAAATTAGAGACGCGTCTACGCTTACGCAAGTGTCTGTAGCCAAAGCTGGCCGTTCAGGACAAACGCCGTAGTCGCTGTTCACTGTGCACAACATGTTCTCTTGCACCGCAGCGGGACTTGTCAAAGTGAAGCACGCACGCGGTTGCGAGCCACATGGTCTCCACTCGCCAGTGCTCGTTAGCAAAAAGTGACGTGCTGTGCCCGTGAAACGTTTTGCCCGGTTGTCTGCTGAACGATTCGCTGCTTGTAGCTTGAAGCAATGTTTCAAATGAACTGCGAACTCGATTCTTTGCCCTCCGCTTTGTTGCCCTGCGATGTTTGCGCCAAGCCCCTTGGTCATTTCTATGAGGGCCCCTGGCCATTTGTGTGAGACCCTCCCACCTGCGTGCACGGGTCGGCGTGCGCGCACCTGATATCCAGTGACCAGTGCACGAGCACAATAAGAACCGTCCATGGTCTTCTTGTCCACCTGCTCTCCAGGCTTACCGCTCGAAAACCGTGTTCGGCCTTTGTATCCTACTTGACTTGAAAACTGTTTGTTGGCTTGACGTGAACACGCCCTGCCCGCAGCAGCGTCTGGAATCCTTCGCCTGCGTCACCGTTGCTCATTTGTGAACAAAGGCCTCGGGAATTACCACAGCGCGACTCGTCTTCGCGTCCCTGCGCAGCTTTCTCTTTTCCGAGCATGCGAAGAAACAAACTGCACTGGGGTCCCCAGGATTATGTGATGTCATAATCGATGGGGTTGCGAGTTACATCCGGCAGCGTCACCAAAAGCAGGAGTGAAGAGACACGTCATTGACTGTAAAGTCGGGTTAAGTAGCAAATGCATCCTTGTTGTTTTCTGCTCGAACTTGAAACCGGACGTCTGCGAACACCGGGCAACGTCAGGCACTGAATGTTCGTCAGTTTGTTCAACCGAAGCCTCATTGTCGCTGAGCTCTGATTTTTTTCACCAGCTGTTCTGCCGGAACAGACTACACGAAGTGTTCGCGTGCCCGATATTGCTTATTCTGTACTTTTGTTTGCTTTACACGACATTGGAGCGTTTTATTATGGCTGTGGATTTTCGAGTGTCTTGTATCTGTTTGTGTTGCGGTGCTGTGTGTGATGACTTCATCGTTGAACGTGCTATCGGAATAAACTGCCGTGAACGACCTGCTGAATTATTTGTACTAGTTCAACAGGCAAACACCACGGCGGCATGCTGTCATGTTCATTGATGACGTTATTTATCACTGGTACGATTGAGAATGGGTCGCAACTACCGCACGAGAATTTGAAAAATGCATTAAAGCTGCACGTCGTTTAAACCTAAACTGCAGCTTGGAAGTGCGTGTCGCAGCAAAGGAGTAGAACAAGTGCATCGAGACCAGTCTCTGCCACCTCCACTCCGCAACAGTTCACCAGTATGAGCCACTTTTTACTAACGCGTCTTTTCCCCTGGATTTAGGATGATTGTTTTGTCGACGGAGCTTTAGTTTTAGGCGGGCGCAGCTCCACTGAACTGCCGCAATCCCAAACTTTCATTTTACCTTCCTCTGGGTCCATGTTCTAAGTTCGACCAGGGTCGCATTGATTGAAGCCAGACGCTGGGGACCTGCGTCACTTGTTCAATCAACAGAAATATGAATAATAAGATTTCAGGACTGAGTATGCGTAGAAGAGTTACGTGAAAATCGATTTCCTATTAAACACATTTGCCGATTGATGTCTACATCACCTTTGTGGAGACCAGTTATTTGAACTCAATTGCATCTTGCAAACGTTAATTTACATCACATGCCTTCGGTTCAGAACCGGTCGCCAGAAAGTTTTCAATAGGGGGGATTTGCATTTCTGCGGGGGGGCTTGACATTCTA
>JGI24159J19872_10003233_pt1 | contig 20139 bp, 9 predicted proteins | sample Ectturendosymbi4_FD_19872 | JGI IMG/M metagenome (IMG submission 19872) | reverse complement strand
CTTGCCTTCCCTTAAACACACCACTGTATATAACCCTGACAATGATCTTATATGAGAATATGAAACCGATTGAACACGTTCTGCTTCATCCGATATGTGTACTTTCTCACTTGATGTGCGCATGTAAACACTGCAATGTAAAGTCATCGTTGTAAACACATTGAAGTTGCTGATGGGTTTATCACTTCAAAAAACACCGATTTCACCCGATTTCTCATAATTAAGCCTAGACACACATGTCGACTAAATAAACAGATCTGGGTGGTAAAAAAACTCAGTGATAGCCCAGGTCGCATGCGACAAAACGTCTACTACCGCAAGTTGAAGTGAACATTTGAAGATTTATTGCCGTGTTATTGTTACGCAATGAAGACCGAGAGTACAACAATCCGCTAGCAAGTTTCGCAACCTGCCTCTGCAGGCAAAGGAGCGAACTGCGCATTTGCGCTGAGAGTGTCGGGCGCCTCGCGGTCACGACTTTGCCCCAGGCCCGTAACCAGGGAGGGAGCAGGTGGGCGAAACCCTCCTCAATGTTTTTTCGCCCTCCCTGGAAAAATGTGTTGGACATAGTTTAAAAATTTGGCCCCCTCTCAGAAAACTCTTCGCCCCACCTGGTGTCACAAGCTGGTTACCGGCCTACTTTGCCCTCGTGGGCCTCGCGTTCATTTATCCGGCCCTGCCTACATTAGTTATATACGTCCAGAAGTCAGACTTCCACCTTATCACCGTATTTTGTGTAGTGATTGTAAAAAAATGTAGGCTACTATGTCTAGCCCAGGTAGTCTTCTCTTATTTTGTATTGCATAGCAAGAAGATACCTTTGGTGCTTACGACCAAAGTTACACATTCGCGCAGCTTGCTGTTCAGACAGCCAGATGGAGTTAATTGTGTAGTTAGAAGAGTCTATTTTGGGGGTTTTCCAAAACAGAATAATTCAGTTGGTGGATTATGGATGTTAACCGTTGCGTCCACGTAGGCCTTAGTCTATATTTGTTAACATTTATAGGCGATTTGAGATACAAAATCTTATTAATCTAAACACGTGCCATGCACTAGAAGATTAACAATCCAGATATCAGCTAGTTTATGCATGCGTATTTCGGCCAGTAAAAAGTCCAATGCGTACGGTTTATAAGCATATTTCACTTAAGGTCATGGTAAAGTTTATCAATTTGCGCTAATGAATGAAAACGTACATCGCTGCGCACATGCTTTGACCGGCCTCATGTTTGCTCCTTCGGTAATTACGTTTTGATAACTGAACGATAGGATTGATTTTGCTTTTCTGCAATTTTTTTACATTTGCATTTCATTACGACTTCTCTAAATAATCGCCGTCAATTAAACGACAATGATTTACGACCCAATTCCTTTTGTTAAGATCGTTCAAAAATTTTTAGTTGGAAACTACGAGCCTATAATGGCATTTGCGGGAAAAATATTTATAATTAATTTGCACAATCTGCAAATGCTGTTCATGTTGTGAAATAAATTTTCAGAATGTCTAGCCCCCTGCACAAACATGAAGGCCTCAAATGGAAGACTTTCTGGCGACGGTTCTGCCCAGGCCCGCAGACACCGTGGGGCATTCGGGACAGTTAGCCCCAAATTTTTATAGGCCTCCAAATTTTGTTGTGCTCAGAAAAATTTGTTTTAAACACATGATAAAAATAAAAATCTTTCCCCCCTAAAAATGTGTTTTGCCCCCCAAACCTTAAAATCTGGCTACAGGCCTGGTTCTGTCGAAATTGTGTCTGCAATCAGGACATTTTGTTTTGAAGGCCATTCGATCTCGAGATGTAGCATAACATATTTTTTTTTATAAAATACCATTAGGGGGGCCCTGTAAGCATTTTGGAGGGGGGCAGAGTTGGGCTGATACGACACTGCTTAAACTTCAAAAAGCAGGCGTGACAGAGCCGTGAGCCACTACGTTTGATCTCAAGAGCTGTCCCTAGACAACTTCACATTTGGCCTATACGTGTTTACCTACGTCTAAACTCCCACTGGGTCGTGAATTACTCTAAACTACGGAAGATATAGATATACTTCTCCCCTGGTTTTTAAAAGATGAGGCTCCTGAGAGTCCTGACATTCAGAGGTACATAACGACATATGGACGCATGAAACAAACACAGTGTTCTACTTTTTCGCCACTGCAAACTAGGAATAATTCAAGCGGTAAAGTTCGAATTATGAGAACCTAAATTGAATTTAATTCTTACCCCACCTGGAAAGTTGCTGAAAAGTATGCCAAATCTGATGTCTGGAGCAAACATACAGTCTTGTACTGTATACGCAATATACATAAAAAACAAAAAAGAATTTCTAAATTTTGCTAAAGACGAAAGTTAATTCCAAATATCATTGCAATACATTTGCCGTAAAAGAAACGTATGAAATAAAGAAAAATTTTTTTTGCAACATCTTGCACGGTGATTTCTTGGGGTATTAGGCTTGAAAATTGCAAGTGTTGCGTCCAGATCCTCCTCAGCCAAGGTCTTGTAGTGGAGTTGCTGTGATGGATAAGAATCAAATCAGAACTTATCGCAGCTTCTCAAAATATAGCAGTTGTTTCACTTATATGTTAAGCCAATAATTAAATGCCCTTCTATGGGAATTCAGCCCCGAAAGTTCCACCGTAGCAACCGTGTTGTTGCATGTACGCGAATGAGTTGATTACAAGCAATCAGCATGTATTGTGCAGCAATGAACGTTTTCATTTTAACCTTTTTATCCGCTCACTTCAAACGTCTAATGCTTCGAAAACTCTTCATTTCCTCCCGCTGTCTAACGCTTCTCTCTTAGCTATTTACAGCAGTTGCTGGTGCGCTGTTTCAAGGTTTGCTTTTCTTCGGTTTTGTCTTCTCGTACCAACAGACACCCGCCCTGCGATATATTCTGATTATGCATTTTTGTTTTCTTGTTTTCGTCTTCCCTGGACCATGGGTCTGAGCGAAACACGTAAGTAAAATAAATAAGAAAATTTAATACGATTAAACTAAAAAAGTTCAGAAAGAGAATGAATGTGTGAAGCCGCAATCCACGTTATCGATTTTGTCATTATCACGAGATTCTGCTGGAATTGCTTCTCTCAGCACCTATTGGCCAACCACCATGGCAGCCAAAAATGCTCACAAGTTTTTAGGATAGCCCGAAGAGCTGCGCAAGGGCATTTCATTTCGCGCACACAGGGAGTAAAATTAAAGGGAGCCCTGTTGAAAGTGTTCTTCGAGTGTTCTGAAGTTGTGTAGCAAAAAAATAACACGATTCGTTTTGGCTATTTGAAAGAAAAGTTTTTACAAGTGTATTTCTATTTTATTGTTAAAACCAAGCTAATTTTCCACATTGTTTCATATCGATGAAATCCGAATTTTACCAAAAGTTTTTTCAATAGATAATATTGCAATTGAGAAAACTTGGTTTATGCAATGTCATGTGTCGTCACTTGAGAGATTTTCTTGAGAGTAAATTTTTGTCGAATCAGCGACAGTCTTGGTTCATTTGTTAAAAAAGTGTAACAAAAATTAGAGGCAGACTTTGAGCTGCGCACGCCAAATGTGTGTTCGTTCTCAATGACTTCGCGCTAAAATGTACGGATCAGAGTGTGATATCTTTAAGTTCAATCTGGGCGCAAAAGCACACTGAAGCATCTATTGTTGGAAGTAATCTTTTTTGTCTGATTTTACCAGCTTCGTAGAATTAATCTTCATTATTCGTCATATTTGCCGTAACCAGTAACCACTCGGTATTTGTATATCGTTTGGCAGATCGTATCCTATTACCTGCAACGCTCCAGGGCATTTTAAGATTTCGTCGAAAGTTTCTAAACCTTAATGACGGGGTGTTGCTCTCTAAAAAAAAACTGTTTCTCACGCTGTTTTATTTGACGATACCTTAATGACGGGGTGTTGCTCTCTAAAAAAAAAACTGTTTCTCACGCTGTTTTATTTGACGATGTCAACGTCAACTGACAAAGCGTTTGCTTTTTCGAAAAGCTCTTCTTGATTTGAGTAAGTTTGATTGACAACAATGATCCATCGCATTGAAACATGTTTATGAATTCTTTTGGGGAGAACGAATCGCTGGTGTAAATATTGAATGTTGGCTGTCAAAGTTATGCTATATTTCACAACATTAACAGAAGCACCGTAAGAAAGTTTAGCCTGGGGAATGCGTCTTATTCATCAAAATGGTTTTAAAGTGATCATGCGAATATTTTCGCAAATAACTTGGTATAATGCGTAAATGTGGATCGCATAAAAGAAAGGCTGTTTACATCAAGATTATGCTGTGTAAAATTGAGGAAGCAAGGTCAGGTTGCAGCCGTCAGTGCACGAAAGCGTCAGGGAATCTCACAAGCGGAACGCGGTAGACAAACAAACAATTTAGGACAGTGGTTCGATGGGGCCTGCATGGGTTCGATCGAACCCTTAGGATTCGACGGAGCTGTTTCAGGGGTTTGACGAAGGTCATCTGACACATGGCTAAAAGCATGAGTATTTCACAACAATTTTTACTTTCTGTTATATTGGGTAAAAATGGGGTCGACAGAAGCTTGGAAAACTACGTAAGGTTTCGGCGTGTTTGTAAAGGTTATGAACCACTGAATTAGGAGAACGAAGAGAAAAAACCGAAACTTCATTTGTCTGTTTTTGATTTAAAATTTAAGTTAAATTGATATGAGTTTTTTCGTTTTGCTTGATCTACACCTCACTAATCAGCTGATGGGTCACCGATAGACTGACCGTTGCCAGCGTTCCAGTTTACGACACATATAATCTTTTTGCTCTGAAGTGTACAGACCCCTGTTACGAGTAGCAGTTGGACACAGAATGTTTTGCACTACGGATCTTATTCAAGCAACATCCCAACAGACAAAAAAACATTTAACCTAATTAATTTAAGAGTGTTTTTTTGTCAGAGGTCATTCCAGGACCTATGCACCTCGACAAAACCTTGAAAGCTACGGTCAGTTTAAACAAGTTAGGCTCATACGCTTTAGAAATAGCCTGAATCGATGTTTTCAACCAGACGCCAAAGGGAAAACAAGGTAGCGTTTTTCTTGACTTGGCGAAGGACTAAGAAAATGGAACTCAGATTAAAACGTGCCCACCTGAAACAAAGGTATCTGGCCACCATAATGAACAATGGCTCCGACTTAACGTGAGAAAGATTGGCATAATTGTGATCGATGTGCAAAGTCGAAAAATAATGTTTTTTCCGGTGATAGAGTCGATGGCAATAGAGTCGTGACGCAAACTTGCATTTTCATTGCGGGTTGCGCAAAATGGGGAATACAGTATACAAGGTCATTTACAAATCGTCCTAACCAATTTTGTAAAACATCACGCCCATCGCCAAAAACGTGCCTGGTGGCAATTTAGTCAAATGAGAGAGCCAGTATAGTGACGGGTGTGCGATGAGAATAGCTAATGGCTACGGGCCAACCGGTATCGACGTCAGTGCTATCTTTACATTATCATTATGACACAATACCACCACTTGTCTCCAGTAGCTAACGTCTGCTGAGTTACTTTTCGAACAACCGCTTTTTACTTTTTAGAGTGACTACTGCGTACAACTTCAATTAATAAGCGATGATCTTTGAAAGCCATTGAAATATCTATTTATAGGTTGGCATTATTTTGCGAATGAACGGCAGGAATGTGATGTTTGTGGACTTCTCAACGTAGTTTTGCCTCAAAACCTGTATGCTTTTGGGGATAAAAACGTTGACAAACGCAAACATTAATCATTTGGATTTATCATATTTAAATTTAAGCCACTTCAAATGTTCACCTAGCCTATATATCCTAATGATCATATTCTTCTAAGCGAAACAGGAGCAGATGAACATTGTAAGTTTGATAACTGCTACTGTATTTTAGCTTTTTACACTCGAATGCAGATGTCAGACATTCAACATCTGCAAAGCATTTAAGAAGTCAATCAATAACAAAAACACAAAACCATACGATAAAAGGAATGAAGAACGCTTTGGATTAGAAAACTCTACTTCACACAGAAAGAACACTCAAAGCGGTCTTCTGGAGATGCAGTACACCAAAAGCAAAACTTGCTGATGAGCACAATGTACGTACCGATATCGTAAACAATTTACAAAATCTAAAAGCCATAAACAAGGTCTGAGCCAGCAAATATAGTCATATCTGTAAACTCCTCAAATATTTCGTCCACCAGTGCAAAGCTCATTAGTTGTTCTTGGCTAAAAAAGGTTGAGAATGTTCTTTAAGCTACTGCAATCTCGAGACTTTTCCATAAAAATGCGAAAGTGTATTTCAGACCCCTTCATAATCATTGGCAAACTATTTATCTATAGCTTGAAATGTTCAATGTTGATGGAAAAAAAATTATGACAGCTGTCATGCCTTCTTTGTACATGCGAGCATTTGTAGCTGTTTCAGTTTGTCCACTTGGAACTTCATCATCTACACAGATAGACAGATGATAATTATACTAGACATGCATTTGCTTTATAACTGAAGTTCTTGCGAGAGTTTAACCTATAGTGGTAATCAGGGCCGCAACCAACTGATATTTTTGAGGTGGAAAAATGATTGTAATTTGTTGTTGCACCTAACAACAAAACATCTTTTTGAAAATTTCAAGGGGGCAATTGCCCGGTTCCCCAGGTTGCGGGCCTGGTGATAATTACCGCTCAAGTGGCGCTATACGATGCGCTCGGTGAAAAGCAACACACCAGTGGTGACAACTGAATGTTGTGGGTAATTTTCCTCTGAAGATAAGAATTATTTTATGCGAATATTTTCGCAAAGTACGCCATTGTGTGCATTGTGTCTGGAATCACAGTTACAATCAAATGTTGTAATTTGTTGTTTCGCATCAAGCTTTGTTAAACTTTTACTCAAGGTCATAAAAACGTTTTTATTTTGGGTCATTCAAAATATTCTTAAACGTTTGCAGTTGCCTTAAAGGAGATAGAAGCGGGTTTAATTTTTGCTTAACTTGTGAAGTAGCGTGTTGTGCAACTAAGTACAATCAGTGAGTATAGTCTTTGAAAGAAAACTGTTTTTATCCACCTGCGTCTCATTGCAGTATGATGCCTAGCTTATTCCAGTTAAGTTTAGCAAAAAAAAGTTTAATCCACATCGGAAGTGAAGAGTGAATGTGGTTATATGACTAAAGCTGGTTAAGTTGTTTTCTATCCACCGACAACCGTGTAAGTTCAAAGTAAACTCGATTGCGTCGTTGCACAACGTAGTTGATCTCAGCAGATCAGGTTCATTTTTTGCCTGAGGTTAGGTACGAGTGACGTCACATAGAACGGCAAACAGAGTGCCTGGTTGTATCTGCTTTGGAATGATTCACTGACAATTTATGTCCCCCTTTTGCCGGTGGGTTTAGACAATTTGGCAAATAAAGTATAAAAAGCATGAAACTTTGTTGAAAAATCATCAGTTGCAGAGCGACTTCGAAGCTGTGTGGTTTAACGCTCACGCAAACGCTCTGAATCGCTCAAAACGCTTTAAAATAAGGAAGAATACGCACCAGCTATTAAACTGCGAAATGAAAAACAAGTTTCAAAACATTTTTGCTTAAAAACATTGGCTCGATTTTGACATGATTTCAATTTCAAATTAATATTTTTTATCTGACTGCCACCGGAGTTGCACAGCAAAAATGTTTGAAATTATCTTGTATAAAATCCTTGAAAATGATCTTGCATGCTTGATTCGTGGCAGACGAAAGCATTTGCCAAGCAAGAAAGCAACTAATCTAAAAAGCATTTTTCTACTTCTTAGGTTGGAGTTTCTTAATTTATGAATTATGAAGTTTTTCTTTTGCCTCGGGTTGGTTGTGCTTGCCATCGCAAAAGCAAGTAAGTACTTTTTGCCGATTGCAGGTAAAATTCAAGAAAGTTGTCTGCAGTACTGATGTTAAAATTTTTGTGCAGGATGCAGCAATTGCCCGAAACGCGATGAACTCATTGCCTCTGGAATTTATGATCCATGTGAGTATATGCTGTCAAAATAAAAGGTGTAGATTTTGTTGCGGTGATGGATGATCGGGATTTAATATTGTTTGTTCTCATGTGGTCACGACTGCAAGAATCACCCCATTTTATTTCTGTGAAAAGGAGCTTATTTTACTGGCGGTTTACAAACTTTCAGTGAAGAAGCTTTTGGTAAAATTATCTTCGACGTGGTTGAGTAGAAAAGCTCCAATAAGCTGGCCCATTTTGTTTGTGAATGACGAAATTGAAGTAAAGTATATGACACTGCAATAGCTTTACTGAGTTTTGCGCTAGTCAAGATGCTTTAGTTAGAATATCGGAAAGTTTTGGTGTCTTGAGTAACGACCAAACTTTTTCGAATCGGTGAAAACGATTTTGTAGCTTTGTGTTGCGCATCCTAAACGACAACTCTGCAAGTGCAACGGGCAAGCTGCAATAGAGATTCCCCGCTCGACCAGATGCACTTTACTGTATTGTTGCTTGTGCGTAGCTGCGTTTTTGAAGTTCTTACCGATTGCGTGCTCTTGGCATGTGACGCGCTGCGCCGTCACATTTGGTACATGTCGGGAGGAGCGCAGTTTGCATTTTAAAGTTTGTACATTTGAGCCGGTTGTACTTTAAATACGTATGTAACAACCGGATGCAGTGGAGTCATCTGCAATGGACTTTATGTGACTTTTCTAGTATTTCCGATCCCGGTAATACGTCCATGTAGCTCTGTGACCCGTCACAGAGTGTTGTGTTCTTTCTCTACAGAATTGACACATTTTTTAAAAACTTGCAGTGGATAACATTCCTTGCATCGACCCGTGCGATGAAACTGGACATCAGATTACAGATCAAGGAAACTGTTCACTTGCTGCTTACTGCCAATGGAACGCTCTAAAAGTTTCTTGCCTGTCAAAAAAACGTAGGTTAATTTTTCGCGGGTAGTACAAAAGTTCCGAATCTGGAAAAAGATATTTGTTATATCGATATTAAACATATTTTTTAAGTTTGTGTTTACGATTAAGAAGTAAATATCAAACTATTTGATAGCATTATTAAAATTAAAGGTAGGGATCTTTTTTCTGATTTTGTGCTAGCTCTGATCACTGTGGTAGGATGTTTACAATGTAAAGCTATTCTAGGCTGAAACATTCCTTACGCATAAAATAAAAACATAGTTTTGTGTTGTATTCTTGTTCTGAGTTTTATGCTGCAGTTCACCAAAAAAGTGATGATAATCACGTACTTTACAAAGCATACGATTATTTGCTATCGCTCTCAATATCTAATTGTTTCACCGGTTGAGCGATTATACGGTATGGACAGATGCCGGGGTCAAACGAAATTTCTAACCTCTGCAAAATAATATTTCTGACGTGTTTTTGTTGGTCAGTTATTTTGCTTCTCAGAATAAAGAAATTATGTTTGGCAATTACTTTTTTGATGTGTGTTGTGTTAATTAAAACTTTCTGGTTAGATGTCAGGTACCCACAACAAGCTTTAGTACGGGAATAACTTTAACAACTGAAAATTTGTGGACTTAGTCTTAGACCTCAACTATTTTTCTCTTTCTCATCCTAACTCAAACCTAACCCGACAAACTTACCTAAACACGAATCCCTAAGCCCTAATCATCAGTTTTTTTTCAGCGTATTTTATGTGTATAACATTATTCTCTGCATGCGCACATGGCTTGAAGACAGAAATTTCGCAAGTCAGAAATTTCGCTTGACACCGGCAAATAATCAACTACATGTTCAATGCCTGCGAACCATAATTCCATGCATCCAGACAGGTTAGATTGCTTACGAGAGGCTGATATTATTATTGTGTTGCAGTTATAATCAGACAAGAGCTTCGTCAAAACGACCAAGATGTAAGTTCGTTTGTAAGCGCTCTTCAGAACACAGGAGCTACGTCAGCAAAGAATGAAACCGGTGTTAAACCAAGGCTTTTCAACGGTGAGTATTTCAAAAAACTATTTGAAAACCGCTGCTTTCTGTTTTTTAGGCAAGTAAAATTTTTACTTTTTTGTTGTTTAATGCATCATTGCAAAAAGCGACAAGTGACAGGTAAAACCAGGGTTGAGAACTTGGATTTTTTGCTGCCAAATTGTGAAAATTTTGCCGTTTTCAGAAGTGATTTGGCAGCAAATATTTTGTTTGGCTTTTTGGCCTTTTTTGAGAATTTTTGAAAATTTTGGCCTAATTTGCGCGTGGTACCACATTCCGGAATGTAAAATCAAATGTCTCAATGTGAACTTTCACAAGCACGATTCCCTTGCTGACCGCTAAAATTACTCAGTTTAACATTCCAAACCCAGAAAATGGAAATATTTGACGACGTATAATTAGAAATAGTTTAGCGACGCATAATTTGTTTGTAAAAATAAATGAAACCATGTTTGGCCTTAAACACAAAGCTTTAGCCTTTTATGAAAGTTCGCCCGGCCATTGCACTGACGAAGTAACTACCCTGAGTAAAACCACTTTTTTGCAAGAAATTCAAGGAAGTTGACCGACGCTCAGCAAAGATTCGTTTTTTACTTAAATTGTCTTATTTTAGTTGGTGGTGGTGTTCAGCCTCCTTTCGTCCCATCCATACCATATCAACCACAGCCTCAAGTTTTCCCGGCCAACTGTCGAATCAACCCGTACGATCCGCACTTATACAAATTGCTCGAGTCACCAGTCAACGTACCATACTGCCTGAGGTAAACTTCCGTTTTCTGTGAGAAATACGTACGGTGATTAGGAATAAAGCGATGCTCATACGTTTGCTTACGTGATCTGTATATAACAGAGTTATTCATGCGATGTCAGGAATCAAAATGTAATTTTCACAACGAAAATCTGATTTTCTCTAGAATACCTTGTTCAAAGAGCGATCCGAGCTTAGAAGTGAACAGATTTGGTTGTTTGTCACAACCCGGATGTGCTTATGACACTCAACTTGCAAATATCCGAGCTGCGAAGGGGCATGCCATCCTTCCCGGGGTTCCTGTTTGCCATTTGGCGATTCGTAATATTCAATTCCACAAGCTTGTCAAAGACTATCTTCAAAAGGTATTTTTCTGGAAATGTTTTGATATTTGTTTATTGTTTCAACACCATTCTATTTAAGACTGAAAAGACAAAAATATAGTTTAAAAAACAAGGTGTAGAAGCACAAATTTCCTTATGCTTTACACTCTTTAAATTCTGTCTCCACGTCGTGTACAATGTAAAAATGATTACGTTGTACTGTAATGTAGTAAAAACAACGCTAAGCAAGGAATGCTTTTATTATGGGCTTAAGAAAGCATCTACATAACAGGAAACGTTACAGAAATTGCGTTTGGCACAAGCCATGTCAACAACTCAGGGTCGTCGCCAGCGGGGGGGGAAGTGGTGCCCGGCCCCCCCATTTGAAATCGGTGCCCCCCCATTTCACGTTTGGCCCACCGGTTGCTGCATATATCCAACACTGTATTTTAAAAATGTGGCCCCCCTTCTGGTTTTTGGCCTCTGGTTTTTGCCCCCCCTGCTGTTACATCCTGGCGAAGGGCCTGCAACAACTTCTCGGTAACTTTTAAAAATCTTGAGGTAACCTAATATTTCTGCCAATGAAATTAACAGTATGCGCAAGAGTGTCTATTTTAATTCTAATATCACTGCAATGTAAAAAATGCAGTTCGTTTTGTTCTTCCGAAAACACACTGCTTTTCGCGAAGAAGCAGCTGAAACTAACGTTGTAGTCTTGCTAATATATTTGCTGGTCAACCCACAAAGAAGCAAGTGTCAATGTGTGCGGCTCGTGTAAAAACTTGTAGCTTTTTAGCATAAGTTATTAAGCTCAATGTAGCACATCGATAACTCAAGATCTTAAATAGATTCTAACATATTTTTAGACCGGAGCGCAATGGAATGGTCTTCACACCAAATGCTTCCTGCAACAACACGGCGCAGCGATCCTGAAAGCTCCATGCGGATGTGAAATAATCAGTAGTCTGGAATATTTCGGCATTCGACCGAAATTAGCTGGATGGCCAGGTTAGTGATAGTCATTTTTGAAGAAATTCTTCTTCTTTAAATCTGAAAACTTTCTGAATTTCGAGAAGCTCTGCTGTTAACAGTCGAGCACTCTAACGCACCAGCTTTCTACAAACCACCGAAGTAAAATGTATTTATGCTTTTTAGGTATAACTGAAACTGAATGCCATCTAATCAACGGTTGCTTCAAAAAGAATCAGTGCTACTTTCCTGCTACGAGTAGTAAAGTTCAAATTAAATCTGGAGAGGACAAATATCGGAGTTTAAATCCAACTGGTCGAGAGATCTTTGGACAACCTCAGTGCCTCCCTTTTGATCTAAATGCTAAACCGGTCGATTATTTAAACAACTACCACAGTTGTCGCCTGTCAGGGTGTGCTGTGGATCCCATAGTTGGTTATCCACAAATCCGCCAACAACTTTGCAGCATTGCTTTGAGCGATGCTATCCCTAATCATTTGAAGCAAAAGTTCTGGCAACGAGTTCTGAAAGGAGTCATCAGAGCTGACAATTGGCGAGAGGAGCTCAACAAGCTGAGATACGACACATGCCCGCCAGTTGTTCCTCCTAATCTCTTCAATATTCCGGCAGCGTTTTCACTTGATCTGCAAGGTCGTTCTAGTGGAAACCGCAGTACAAGTCCAAGAACAACTAGTAACTTATTCGCCAATTTCCTCCCAGGCTGCACTCCTCTTCCCGGTGTTCCCGGTGTTCCATTGAACATACCTAATTATCAGGTCAACAGCAACCCGGCTCCGCTGCCTAACTCTCTGTCTGTGCAGCCAAATTCACTGATCCAGGGAAATTTTCCAGGACTGTACCCCAATCCAAACCCCTTCCCATACCCATTCCCTCTTCCAGGTTTACCGATTGGACCTTACTGCCCATACCGGCCTTTACAAGTCCACGGTTATCCTCCACTAACAGGCAGCTTCGCTGGATGTTGTCAACGTCATTACTGCTACATACCTCGTCAGGAACTCGGCTCACAATTCTCAGGAGTCGCTGTTTACCACTCTGAATGGGGAGCTTGGAGTGCTTGTTCAGCTTCCTGTTCCGGAGGTTTTCGGTCTCGGTACAGATCGTGCGTCGGCAAAGGACAGTGTGCAGGGCCAATGGAACAAAAAGAACGCTGCGGTGACGGTCGTTGTCCGTATTTTGAGCCTTGGGGTAGCTGGGGAACATGCACCGCTACGTGCGGTCGCGGAAAACAAACCCGATCCCGAAGGTGTGCCCCCTCAGGACATGGATGCTCAGGGCCATCGGAAGATGAAAGAGTTTGCAACACAGGAAGGTGTCCGGTTCTCAGTCAGTGGTCACCATACACATCGTGCTCGGCTACGTGTGGTATTGGTCGGCAGCAGCGCATGCGGACCTGCGTCAACGACGGAGATTATGGTTGTAGCACTTTGTCCGTCAATATGGAAGAAATAAAGCAATGTGAAGTTTTCTGCGGTTCCGCCGTCGAAGTCGGAAATCCCAAGTGCAGTGCTTTCCCAGAATGTCGCATCACCAAAACTTACGAGTGTCAGTATAATGGTCTCCCAGGACATTGCAATGGTTTCCAACCAACCAAGACAACTCGTTGTTACACCGGAAAAAACTGCTGGTTCTTTTCTGGCAAATAAATGTTTTGACTGAAATAATTTATACTGCATTTCTATATTTGTCAACTATTTTGTATTTGATGTACGGTTGTCGTGTCATCTGTTTTGACCGACTTTAAAACTTAAACGCATTGCAAAGTCTAGTGAGTGTTTGTTTCGTGATTCTTGCCTTGATTATTTTTGACTGCGTTTTCGTTGGTAATGTGCTGAAAGTGCAGCAGCATTAAAAAGCAATTTGATTTATGCAACACTAGTGTAAATATACATAGAGATACACTTTAAAAAAGAAATTGGTAGATTGACACTGCATTCACTACTTGCGAATTGATTTTACAATGAATGTGCTGATTCTCTAAAAAGTTGCAATTTCGACCAACCTTGTTTTGTTTTGAATTGTGCAATCGAGATGCAGGCTTGTTGTTTTTGTTGTTGAAGGGTTAGGTATTTTTGCAAAAAATGTTTGCTTACGATACGCATCTTGGTAACCCACGTTTATGAAAAGAGACTTGCTTATGAAAAGTGTTGGCTTAATAAAGGTATGCCTGGACGTGAAAGTGTTTCTTATATATATGATTTTATGAGGACATTTCAATATAATAAGCAATTGAAAGCGATTTCTGATTCAAGAAAGTTACTAGCAATCTGATTTCTTTCATACAGTTTGAAGGCGGGCACCTTTTACTTTTAGTTTCAGCAGGTGTACGCAAATATTTGTAAAACACTGCCATAAGGTTTTTGTGCTGTGCATATAACCAGGGCCGGCGCAAGCCATTCCAGCGCCCTAGGCGAGATCCATTTTCAGCGCCCCCTCGTAGCTTGATAACGTCATTCTGTTCAATCAAACGTGGCATGACCTTTTTGCAAAATTAACATTATCTTTGCATATCTTTTGCCGGTGCGTCCTAGGCAAGGTCCATTCCAGCACCCTTTGACTTCAAAATGACTTTTTCTCCGTTTTACATGAGGTAGATAAGACTTTTACAAAAGCTAATTTCACACAGGTAGCATCCAGCATAGACTTTAAAACTTAACTTTGACTTCTGGTCTTTGTGCCAAACTGACTGATAATGTCCTTCATGAGAGGAAGTTCCTGACTCAACAGACACGAGGCGGGATCCACCAATCTCCCTTGCAACATGGTTGCGTGACTTTATCAGTTTTAGCTGAGGAAAGCTTTCCCCAATGACTAGAGACACAGGGAAGGTTAGCGCAATTCGAAAGTCTGTTGATATGTTTGGGAACGTTTCATCAGATGCGAAATTTCCAGAGGATCTCTTCGAAGAAACTATAGAAAACACAGAGTTTCTCTGTCTGCGTCAATATCGTAGCCATGTTTAAATGTTTAATGTTTATCAGGGGTGTAGTGGGGTGAGAACGTGTTACCACACCTTTTTGCACGAGCAACGTTACTTGAAGATTTAGATTTCATAAAAACATGGGTGCGATCTCACATGTGCTAGCGATACGCAGATTCGCACTGCTAGTCAAAAGTCTATGATGAAACAGGAAGATCCAATGTGGACATCCTTGTAGGCGAATGCTCAAGGTTTCGCAGTAATGAAGAAAGAACTTGGTTTGGTTTGCTGGACTGGACATTTCTGAATGCCATAGAGAAAGCCAAGACAGACCTATGCTCTTGTACCTTCTGGAAGCGTTTCTCATTAGATGATACAGCTATGTCGAATGTAGCGCATCAAAAGTTGACCTTGAAAGCTTTCATCGGGATCCTCTATGACAGTTGTTCAACAATCCCTTAGGTGTCCACGAATGTTTTTCACAGTCTATCGGGGTTCTTAAAACCAAAATCCAATCAAGAAAATCCGTCAGGCTCTATCCGCTCATTTGGGCTTTTAGTCAGCTGCTTAATCGCACCACAGCTGTAGTCTGACATGTTCATATTGCAAGTCGACTGATCTTTGTTTATTTGATCTTGGTGACGACAATTGGCGCCAGGCCGAAGCCTGAAATTTGCTTCTTATCAGGGTGGTTGAGGTGGTCATGCTAAGAAACGGCCAAATCTAATTTACCAACAATCGAAAAAATTTTGACAAAACGAAAGTGTCCGCACAGTCCCTTTGCCACGAGGGGGCTTTAGTGGGCTTAGCCCCTCCAAAAATGCTCCAGGCCCCCAAATTGAAATATGGAACACTATAAGTTAGTTGAATTTTAGTCAAATATTTGAATGTCAAGCCCCCCCTGGACGAACGTAAAGCTCCGCCGCACAAACGTAAACCCCCCTATTGACGACTTCTGGCGACGGTTCTGGGTCTGTAGCGGTTTTGGGTGCACTGAAAGGAGTCCACAGCAACGAAAAGTTTGAGAACCACTGCTCTATGGTGTCATCTTCTGCGTTATAGTCAAAGTGCGTTTCCTTTTTTCCGTTTGTGGCTAAAATGAATGCCATTGCAGACAAAAATTCCAACCACCATGCAGCACCCCGTCTGCCTCCCTACCATGCTACAGTTTTTGCGATGATTCAACTGGAGAAGAGTCAGATACTCGCAATCGCAGGCCTGTTGTCAGTCTGATGTCGTAAAAAATGACGAAGTTCCATATATAGAACAAACCTCTGACATTCGTGAACGCCCCAGCTGGAATCTGTTTGGTTGAATAAACTAAGGCGGGGCGTTCCATGATACAAATTTGACTGGTTAAATAGGCTACTAAATTCAATAATGCTGGCGTTTCGGTACCGTTTCTTAACCTGACTACACTGGATGGCTGAAAGATGATTTAGTGAAGGTATCGACATAAGTCTACATAGGCGGATCCAGGATTTTTAGGGGGGGGCTCAAGGACGAGTTCATCCGGATGTGTACTGACTGCATAGCAGTGAAGGGCCACCTGCTCAGGTAACTGTTTTTAACAAACAAGGTTAATAATCATACACATTTTGGCTAAATCGCATTCTCACCATTACCCAGGGCCCAGGCTTACTGGGACATTTCCGGAGCAGAAGCGGCCTTAAAAACAATTCAGAAATTGTTCTCGAACTTATCTAACCTTAAAAAAGTAACTTGTTGAATATGAGAAAAGTTTTATTATTAGCAAAACAAACACAAGCCCACGCCGAAAAAACGTGTGGGGCAGGTATAGAAATGACACAAAAACTACATGAAGAAACCTGAAATGCCGCCAGTAATCTTTGTTGGCAGTCTGTGCAAGATCCATGCCATATTGTGTTCGAAAATGCAGATGTTTATGGAATAGAAGTTCATGATGTTCGGACATGAAAATTTGTTGATTTTCGGAAAATGTTGCGATTTTTCTTGCATTACACCAGAGACGTAACGAGGGAGGCAAGGGGACACAATTCTCCGGGCGCCGAATCACTGCGGGGGACCAAAAAGTCACAACTTGTTTCCGAAAGACCTCAGGTTCAAACATGCGGGCGCCAAACTTCTTTCTTGCCCCAGGCGCTATCTAACCTCGTAACGCCCATGCACATCACAATTGTCTACCCAAAATGGCGAAATTCGTTTACAAAAATACCGGCCTATCAGGGGCAAACTATCAATCACAAACTATTTAAAACAAATGCTGCTGACTACCAAGTCATTTGACCATAGAAGATAACTTGAAGGTCGAAAGGCATATTATTTCAAAAACAAGCACAAGATTCCCTCCCCTAAAAAAACCCTTGGGGTACGCGTAGAGACAAACATACCAAAAAACTCGAAAGCAATAATTATGCCGGCACTTTGCTCTGGAAGGTGGTTATTGCATCACAAGGGCATTGAAATTGATCAGACAATATTTTTCCACGTCACAGCGGGAAACGCTAAGTTTACAGTGGGTCAATGACCAAATTCTCATCCATTCAATTTTTTGTACGAAACGCGACTGTATCGCGGTAACGCAATTCTAGAAATACTGTTCAATAGGTTGAAAAAGATTATTAGAAACAGAAGAATATTGGTCGATAAAAAAGCATCTGATTTCGTCATAAGCAGAACTTTTGTCCAAAAATTGTTGCTGGCAGGCAGCAGTGTATCGCTAAAAATAGAAGTGTGGGAACCAGGCCAGCTTGGAACAACACGGGAGCGAAGAGTTTTCTGATAGGTGTCCAATTTTAAGCTATGTCCAATACATTTTTCCAGGGGGGAGAAAACTTGTGGGTTCCCACACCAAACATAATTTAATTTGTTTGTTTATGAGCAGACACGAAGTCCATAGTATGAACACACACACTCTGCAGAACGCAGGTCGATAAAAACAAACAAAACAGCACGTAGTACAAGGCATTGAAGCCGGCGGAATCACAGGGTTACAGACACTTTTTGCAACTGCATTGAAGACAGAACCATAGGGTTACAGACATTATTACGTCATAATAATGCTTTGAGCAAAATTCTAGAACGCAAGATTTTGGACAATCTTTTTGCATCTTTAGTAAAATGCTAAAAGCTTTTTAGACTGAGTTGGCAAATGCATATGTACAGTAATATCTAAGTTAAGTTCGCACCCGTTTAAGTTCGCATCCCAGTTAAGTTCGCACAAAGTTATGAAAAAATCTGGATTCAACTTTTTGAGCAATTTATTGGTATTTACAACAAATCAAACGTGACAACTGGTCATAAAAACATGTTAAACACGAAACATTATGTTGCTAAAGTTCACGATTTGATATAATTGTTCAGCAAGTTCGTTTGCTTTCAAAGTGGTCAGTGAAGGTGGAAGGGGCAGTTTACTCGATGCATGTTATCAATCCAAAGAAATGCCTTACTATCCAGCTCTGTTAATCTGCGAACAGACGCACTCACCTTTTTTTTTGTGTGTGTGTCTTCAGACACTAGGGCAAATAACGTTTGCACATAACTTCACACTTCGCACAGACTTTCCTACATCAGCCTCACTCCGTACTGTCGTGCGATGTTTCGTTAACTTGGATCAGTTGGATGATTTTACTCAAAATGACTCAATTAAACGCTTTGGCTTTGCCTAACATTGTTTGTGATGTAAATAGCATAATGTAAGTGAATACTATACGCCTTGCAGAAAAGAATAGTTAGCTTCAGTCAAAGCATCATTCAGTATCCAAACATTAGCCCTAATGATCAGGATCTGTTTGCTCAGGCAGCTAAAAGCACAACTGCTAAGTTCGCACCTACCACATAAGTTCGCACAAACAGCTCAGATTCAAGTTGCGAACATAACCGGGAGATTGTTGTACTTTCAAACTGTTACCATTTTAGTAGACAGCAGCCAGGTTCGAAAAGTCAGCCTCCGATAAAAGCGGTACGCTGCTCGATGACTTGGCCTTCTATGAAGAACGCCATGCATGCTGGTTGTGCTTTATCTCGTTCTCTCACGCTACTGATATCGCACGTCCAATTAGACTTATAGTGCAACTTCACCGCTTAATCCACATTGCGAAATGGACAAAACTTTTTCGCCAAGTTACTCTTAAAGTCAAATAACCTATGTGGAAACGGTAGAATTTTCGCGCTTCCACTTCCACAGAAAAAAGACCGCTTCCAGCTTCCGCTTCCCCATCCCTGGTCTAAGCACGACCACTCTGTCGCTGATTTCTCTGGAGACTGTTCGACCAGTGACCATTCCAACCGGTCGTGGAAAAATGTGGAAAGGCCATGATTCCTGCTCAGGACTGACCCAGCTAGTGCAAAGTTGGGAATCATTAGCTTGTCAAAAGCTTGGTGACATTGAACATGTCTGAGGACCGTGTTGAAGTCTGGTCGAGTAGGATGGATAGAAAAAAGTGACAAAGACTCCAGTTGTTAAGTCACTGTCACCTTCTTTAAGAGGCATTCGAAGAGAACCCAAATTCAGACTGCCGCTTGGACATTAACTCTCAAGTCAGAGCCTCCAGCACTGGATCCCGTCGAGTTCGGATGAGAACGAGACGAACTATGTAAATGCTTGATCCCATGCATCCAAATGTTAGTGTTTCTCCACCAGAGGTGCTGGAAATAGTAAGGTGTGGCTGTTCTACGGATACACCCTGTTCAACAGCAATATGTGGATGCTATACATCTTACTTACCTTTTATGAATGTTTTATGGATGTTACAGAGAATTACACTGCCAGAATTGGCGGATCCGACAGGTTGATGACCAGTGGCGTAACTAGAGGTCTGAAATCTGAATTTGGTGAACATCGTGCGACCCAAGCCTCAAACAGTGTATGTTAACACGACAAAAATGTTGATTGCATGGATGATTTTTGGCAGTAAGTTGCTAAGTTCGTTTTCAATTTCAGCATTCTACTCTTTTCTCAAGTACCTACGCTACACTACAAACAGACACAGACAAGCAGACAAGTTTGTATCGATACAACTCAGGGTCAGGTTTTGATCGCCTCCGCGCGACCTATTTTCTGACTCTGCGAAATCGCAACCTTTGTTTGGGTCGCGACCCATACTATGGGAAACACTGGCTCAAACGCCTATACCTGTTTTAATTTTTTGATTTGTATCGTTTAATCGCATATTTCACTAAAAGGAGGTGTTAAGTGCGCTGCGCAGACGGAAGCCGCGGTACCCGCTGGTATGCCA
>JGI24159J19872_10003232_pt1 | contig 20140 bp, 14 predicted proteins | sample Ectturendosymbi4_FD_19872 | JGI IMG/M metagenome (IMG submission 19872) | reverse complement strand
GGTTTATTTCATGAGCCTCAGACAACAAAAGTTCAGTTTTCTGTCTCACCGGCTAATAAGTCTCGTAAAAGCATTATACTAAAACTTGCTTCCAGAATGCATAAAAATGCGTATTTTTAGGTGTAATTTTGGAAAATTTTCCCAGGGTCATGCCCCCGGACCACTTCCCCCAAAGTTGATTTGTGCCGTCACACGATTGTGACGAAACTTCGACCCCTCTCAGAAATTTTTTGCATACGCAACTGGTTGTGAGTTAGAATATCAACTTAAAATCATTTTGCTGCCCCCGAAAATATCATCAGCTGGTTGCGGCCCTGTTAGAAAGTATAGATATTCGAGGCTCAATACATGGTGATGAACAGATCATGTCATATTCTACATTACGCTTGCTTCCTGGCAACATAAGCCGCCTGCCTGCCTGAAATTGTCTTCAGTAACTGCATATTGTGCACAACATCACAGGCTACGTTGTAACTTCCGTGTTGCAATAATTTTTAACGCATGATGAAAAAGGAGAGCGTATTATGTCATTTGCAGCTCATGAGCTGCCAACGTTTACGTTAAAGGGTTCAACTTGCAAAACATACTCAATTTCCATAATACCCGGCCGAGAACAGTCAAAAATTATTCCGTGGCCCACAGGTTGAGAAATCCTGGAGTAAATGATTAAAACCAAGTGGTGTGGCTTACCGGAGACTGAAAGCCAACGGAAAATTTTTGACGATATATGCCAGGTCCATATATGCATAGGCTATGAGAAAGCAGAAAACTGGGAAAAGTAATGATGATAAAGGTGGCTAAAATCAGAAAAAGCAGGAATCGCAAATCGAAAATGAAAAACAAGACCCGCTGCAGTTTGTGTTTGCTTCCCGCTCATACCTTATATAAGCATGAAACATGATCTCCTTTCATTTTAAATTCTTGTAAGCAAATTTGAGAGGTGGAAAGGGCGGCACTCGCCCCGGGCGGCATTTAGCCTCGCTACCCCACTGCTTATAATCGATAATGAAAAACAAGACCAATTTCAGTTTGTGAGTGTTTGCTTGTGATCTTCAAGATGCTTTGTTCATCCTTGTATGTAAATGAAAACAAAGATATTCAAAAGAAGACAACGACGTTTAAAAGAGATATCAAAGAATACAAATGTTTTGGCCCACGGCTGGTTTTCTTTGTGACCGAGCAATATCACAGCATAGTGAGATTAACATCGGAATTTAACAGCGTCTTCCAACAGAGAATATCCTCGAATATTTAGATGGCATATACAATGCTGTGTGTACGGTGTTGCTTGAAATAAAAACCAGATGCTGCACTGAAACAACTTGTGCTGTGACTTTTTATGGCGAGGGAGGGTCAACGAATGCATACGCAATTACGAGGGAGATTGCTTTGTGCTTACAGACGGGGGAGGAAGGTGGTTAAAAAGGGTTAAGAAGTTGCCTACGTAATATGTGAACGATCCCTAGCGCCGGCGAAGGATATTTTCCGATTGCGTCAGAAAGAAACCATCTCGAGTGCAACAACAACATCAATAGCGCATCGCAACAGCCCGATGCTATTCCACCCCACTCACCCAGCAACCTCATGTCTTTCAGACCGGTCAATGGTTCACAGATGACGAGGACATATTTGAAGAAACTGAACGGCGGTTTCCAGAACTGCCCATGCACGCAGTCGAACGTGATCGTTGAAAAGACGCCGGGGGTGAACCTCCCTTTGCTTGAGGGGTGGAAAGGGTGGCACTTTTCTGGTCAGCCCCGGGCGGCACTTGGCCTTGCTACGCCATTGCCCCTAGATTTGTTCACCTGAGGCTATATCAAAAAGAAGCCTCTATATTTTGCACATGCTATACAGATCATTCGCTGAAGGCAAGTTAAACTTTTTATTTTGTCTGGAAATTTGCTTTTGCGTGAAAGTCCATTCCACACTGCAAATTGTAACTTCGAAGTCATTCGATTCTAAATTGTTCTTTGTTTATACATTAAAGTTATTGAAAGGCACATTTGCACATAATTTTTGCTTCATTTTGAAGAACATATATGCCTTACTTCAAAGCTTATTAAATGAGTGCGAAACTCTCAAATGGACCCCACGACACCTCTGAAAGAGCGAGGGCCGAGGCGACCACTTCGTTCACCTCCCCAAATATCTACCCCTGTCCGCAAGCGCAAGTTTATTCTAACATGCAATTTCTTGCAGGAACCGGCACACTGTATACCAAGATGGTAACCCAAATGCTTCTGGCAGAAAATCGATAATTAATTCTGCAACAGTATGAAGAAAGTGGACGTAAGGAACCAAAAACTCTGGAGGACAGCAGCGCTTAGCCTGAACAAGTATGTTCATGCGGTGCCCCAAAAGTGGTCCCTACATACTTTAGAAGTTTCACAATTCTACTTCTCTGATTAATAATAAGACATGGCTGATGAAACTTAAATTGACAAAAATAATGTTTTTTGAAAAAGATGACAATTTCAGTACAAAATTACTTGTTGAAAACTATTTTTGCTCGATGGTTGAGGCTACAGCACCCCGCCTCCTACGCCAATGGGAGAATATGTCTGACTTCTACAAAGCTTCAAGATAGCGCAGAAGCCTACACCACTACAGTTGTAAATTTTCGGAAATGCGCAGGATTTCGGTTGTCCTAGTTCTTTAGTTCAGGGGTGGGAAACCAATTTACAATCACGGGCTGCATTAGTTGTGGAATAGCGTTGGTGGGAAAACAAAAACAATTGGTTTTATCTCACAGGCTTACCCTTGTCTTCCCAAGACAAATTACAGGATAAAGTTGTGATGACCGAGAATCTTATGTCGACTTACCCTCTGCTTTATCATGTAGTTTCGTTTCGACACGAGGGCTGTGTTCTAACTTGAGTAACGAAAATTCTGATACGGGCCATGTTAAGAATCTTCAAGGGCAATGCATTGGTCTGCGTGCGATTCAAAAATTGGCGCCCCTACTCCACATGCGTCTAGTGTACGCAGGGGAGTGCAGAGGTGTGGTGATGCCCGCGCCAACTGCTTGACTGTATGCCCCCTACCAAATTCCAGAAATAGAGGAATATGAGAAATACAGGCACAGTAGAACTACAGTACCTGCCCAGAACCTTGTCACGTGCAAAGGATTACGCCACGTGAGCTTCGCCTCAAGTGAGAATACAGAAGAGAAAAAAGCGGTTCGAAAGAAATTTAAAGAGTTCGCCAGCTGCTCCCCAAAATTGTCACGCCTTATTAACGAGACTTCATATTTACAGCATATCCAGCCCTTAATATTCACCAACTTACTGTCTCACTTTTTCTGTTCAAACGAAATTAATTTTTCAAAGCAATATTTCAAGACCGATGAGGTTTCAAACTAAATTACATTTGCTCACAAATCTTTGGTTAGCTGCTTCAAACTGTGCAGCAGGCGATACAGTGCTCAGTATGCTACGTGCCAGCTGATACTTGAAGTAGAAAAGAATTTGCCAGAAATAGATCATAAGCACACAACCGGACCCCAAGCCCAAAACTTTAAGAAGTTCACAAGATTTTTGGCCAACAGAGAATTTCCACTCAAAACCCAGCAATTTAAAACACAGCAGCCATTTTGTTGCAGAATTGTTTGTTTCTTTGAAAATCCGAATGGCTAAAAACAGCGCCATCCACACCAAATTCGCAAACACTTAGAACTTCTGTCAAATATTGCCTCCACATTGGATCTGATAATCCTACTTTCATTCCACTTATTTTCCAACAACGGTTTCCAATTGGTTTGGAAGGGAAGCTGTCTCGCAAACAATTTATGCTACGACTATGCGCACCATTGATTGAAAAGCGCTTCAAAACAATTTTTACGTAATAGGTGTTATTTGCAACGATAAAATGCGCTAGGTCTTTGCGCAAAACCTTGCGTTGAAAAAAGAGGGGAATCTGGTCCAAAAACCTGCAAAAACAAAAGCGTCCGCATGTTACTGTACTTTAAGACGCTAAGGTGTATGGCAATTTAATGGCAATAGTTTACCCTGCCATCAGAAATTTTAGCCGGATTTGCTGACATTTGCACCTGTACTATAGAATTGTGGTCGTTTTCCAGTTGCGTAAAAATTAATCAACAGCACTAAATTCCTTCCGATTTATTCAGAGATGGATTAAAACTTAGGATGACAAATGCACTTCGAAATCAATCGCCTCAACTCAGTGATGGAAAACGTAACTTTGGGAAAAAAATATAAAAGTTTCGCGCACTTGACACTTGAACACACGCCACTAGGGTGCGATGTGCGTAAAGAAAGTTGTTGCGTCGTCGAAAACAACCCAGAGGTGAAACGTCACGGGCAACACATTTGCTTCGCGAGGTTGAAAAGCAAGACATTAATCCGGTACTAATCGTAAGGACACCACATAATTTGTGAATGACCTATGCTGTATTCACCATAAGATGGATTTCAAAGTGCTGACTTCCCATGACCCTTTACCTGCTGTGAAGTGTAGACTTTAGCAACGTTTCCATTCAAACGCGGGTGCAAAGATGCGCAAGAAGAACAATCCGGCATATTGTCAACATTTGCGATTTTGCTACGAAAATCGTAGAAATTGAGAGTAAACTAATGAAATTAAACTAAAGTTGCAAAAGTCGGCGAAATTAAAACTGCGTAGAAATTAAACAAAAACTTTTGCCTGAACCAGAGTGAGCATATGCTGACAGCAGTTTCAGCGCCAGAGACACGAGTAACTTTTCCTCCGTCGCCAACGAAACCCGTTTTTCGTTCAGCGTTTACTGTCTCGTCGCAGAAGGCAGCAGATTAACTGCAACGTTCCTAACGAATGTTAAGAGTGCACAGAAAGTGAGCTGTCACGAAAGCGACAGACGTTCAAAATATGTCTGCTGTTGTTTGGCTTTGTTTGTCAAAGCGTCTTGCTGATCAGACTGTGTCCAGTCGTTCGCGGTCTTGAAAACGTCCAAGGCTTTGGCAAAATACTCCTTCGCTTCGTCAAACCTTTGAAGATTACCGTACGCAGTTCCCAAGTTCAGGTATGAACAACCCACAACATAATACTTGTTCAGATGGGACTGGAGCGTAGCTTTCATCAGGCTGACAGACTCTTCGTTGGCCTCTATCGCTCGAGCGTAGTCGTTGACTTTGTTGCTACAGTAACCAACATCAGCCAAGCAGCTGGCTTCATAAAGCGCCCGCATGCTCATTTCGTCTCTGAAATCGTTCTTTACAATGCGCAGGATGCGTTCTAGAACAGGAAGGACTCGCTGCCTGGCGTCCTCACTTCTCTGCGCATTGACCAACTTGTTCACAAGACTCACCAGCAACCTCGAGCATGCTCTCAGCCTTTCTGCCTTGCACTCGGGATAACGCAAGTTCTCATGAAGGTTAACAATCTTCTTAGCAATCGCAAGAGAACTATCGAAGCACGACGCGTTGCTGAGAATCGATACCAGGTTCGACAACTTGTGGAAGACTTCGTTGCTTTCGGCAACAGTCAACGAACGGTCGAGTTCGATGAGAAGGATTGTTTCGCAAAACTTGACAGCATTTGCGTGGTCACCAGAGATCAGCAGGTTGTGAGCGCAAATCGCATTTCCAGCAATCAAATCTGAACAAACGAAAAAATAGCTTCGATGTCAATGTTTGCTTTCGGTTTTTCTGTTATGCCCAAAATTGAAATACCATACACGTGAATAGCGCACACCACCCTGACTTAGGCAACATGCTTTCATTCAACTTGTTTATAATATCATTGCATTGCCAACTGTATGTCAACGCTTGCATATTTTACGAAACAGAAAACTACGATAACATATGAAACGGCCCTGGAGACAGCAGTTAACAATTCGAACGAAAATCCTGGTCAGCGGCCTAAGCTTAAATTTACTTGCCTATCTTCTGCGCAGCTTCAAGGTGCATCGTCGCTTGACCTGCGAGCGGTTCATCTATTTGACAAAATACACAATATTAACAGAACGTTCCATGCCCGTGTACACACGTCCCTTGCACATATTTGCACACATTTTCTTGTGAGTCGGTTCAATAAGCATTGTGAACTCTTTCAGTTGTGTGGTTTGCGTAATGATAAAATATCGGTTATCGCCAATCAAAAATAGAAAGATCTTGGTACCGGCCTGTGGATGTCTTATCGGTCGATCTCTAATACAAATGCATACGTCGTACTCTTATGAAATACCAGGAGTATAGAATTCTTCCATTTTGTCGTGTTTTGTTTCCATCCCGCGGCGTCTGCTAATCATCAGAGTCGTCGAGACACTAGTTTTTCGCAATGTCAGAAGCCTAGCATCGGAGCGGAGCCAACGGCGGAACAGTTTTTTTGAAAGTCGGACTTAGGAACGATGGTAATTTTGCAGTTCATTTCGTTTTCTTAGCAACCAAAACTTCCGCAACTTTGAGAAACCTGAATGGACTTGACCTGTGCTAGGTGGGCATGTTCTCCTATTGTTACTTTTAACATTAATGCCAAAATTATAGTACATTCAAGGTAAGTTAATTTGAAGTTGCTCTGCTACTCAAAATATTTCTACTTGAACGCAGCAACTTATCAGTGAATTGACATATCAAAACCATGGTGGCTCAAGTTTATACGGCATTAAATGTTGATAGATACTGGAAGTGGTGTTAGATTTTGCACTCAGCTTTAGTTCCGCAGAATGTTTCATTGCGTTCATTGGACAAAAACTAGCATTTCGGAATTGTTAAATATAATAACTCTATATAATAATGCAAGGCTAAAATTAACTGGATAAAAATAATGCATATGTNGTAGGGAATCGAAGAACAATTTAGCTGCAGCGATAGAGCAACAAAAAATAAATATTATTAAGAACATTATATTTAGGAATTTCGTNGGTTGGTTGAGCGGCTTCGGATCCCTGATGACCACCACATTTAACCAAAAAACACATAAGCTCTGTTAGAAAAGCACAAATCAGCGTTTTTCTTACCGTGATCTGATTCTTGGTGATCAACAACTGGTGGACAAAATCGCACCAGTGAGTCGCACTGGTCAAACTTTTCCCAACTGGCATCAGTTCGCAACCTCTTTGGTGCATGACTGGTTTCATCGCTGATAGTCTTGTCAAAAAGTAACTCGCACGCAACATCAGTATCAGTTGAAACTGTTTAAAAAACTGCTCTGTTTACATCAAAAACTAACACAAGTCATCCTCAGACACGAAACAAACAAGCAAAACAAAAACGCGGCTGGTATCAGCAGCAAGGCTCTCGAGACTAGTTTCAGCCACAAGACCAGGTTCTGTTGGTCCCGTCCGTAAGGATCTGCAGCAAACCTGCTCTCGGTTTGGCCTCGCAAGATCAAACTACTTCGAAGATTTTGTAGCTGCAATTTTTTCATTAATGCGTACGATAGAGCAGACGTCCAGCAAACAACGTTAAATTTTTCTTTGCTTTGAGTGGGATATCGTGTCATTAACCAGTTTATCTTAACTTTTGCGACTTCAACTGCGTAATTGCAGAAAGGGTCTTGTTCCCAGACATTACACCCAATACATTTGATCTTGACGTTGGGCTAGACCTGTAAACTAAAGTGGAATTGGCACCAAACAGAGGCGGAGTCAAAGAAATTTAATTTGAAATGGAAGCGGATCTCGTTATTGGGATATATTTAAACCTTTCAATAAGATATTTTAAAGTTTTTGATGAGTTCTGTTTCGAAGGAAGAATTGACTTCATGTTTGAAAAATATAGTACAGAAGTTGTTCGAAACATTTTGTGAGTTCACCACCGGTTACATTACAGGTCACACCGTTAGATCTCCATCTGAAAAAAATGTTTGGATAATTGTAGAGTATAGAGAAGTCGGAAATTTTTGTAATTGGTGGAGCTGAACGGGTGTGGAGCAGGCTTTGAGTTGGAATAATGCGTAGTTGAAAATGTAAGAATCCACAACTCTACTTTAGATATTTACGCCTGGTTTGAATTTTGCCTCGCCTAGAAACTTTCAGCTAACCCTGCTCTCGCAATATTTGCTAGGTCTCAGGCCTTGGTCAACCTGGTCTCAACTAAACCATTGGTTAACATGCAGCGATTTGCTACGATAAGTTTGGCTACAGTACGCACTTTCGTTGCCAGCAGCTTTGCGCTTCGATCTTTTGTGATTTCGAACACTCTGCGACAGCTCTTTCTTTAGACGAGTCTGCAAGTCAGAGTTTATTTTTGCGTTAACTCAAAAATATATAACAACTTCTCCACAGCACTGATAGCTATAGAATAGATTGATGAAGCGTCGCTATACGTTAAAAGCAAAGCAAGTACAGTACTGAACTAAAAACCTGCTGATAAAAACAGGCTCCAGGTCGTTTCAGATTACTGTAAATTAATTGGTAAAATGCGTGACTTGTTGCCCAACAACAGATTAGGTAAATCACGGACAAAAACGCATTAAAATGCCAATCAAGGACCAAAGTTGATACGCGACTGACCCAACAGTGCCAAGCTGAACGGAGTTTTATTATAAAAATAAACATGTAGTCATGAATTACGATGCCCGACAAAGTATTTTGCGCTGCTAGCACACTTAACGTTTTCTTTGCAATTGTCTTGCAGCTTATTCAAACTATTCGCTGCTAAAATTTCAGTTTTCATGAACACTTTCCGTCAATTTTATCCCATTTTCCGACATAGCAAGATTTACTCAACAAGGTTTCTTCAAAACTGCTTTTAACAAAAGCTGAAGTTCAACAAAAAAACTTAAGAAAAACCAACGTAGCATAAATATAATCCCTGGTTTATTCAACCTTACGCCATCATTGCATCTTCATCATCATAGACTCACATAAAAAAATTAAGCCAGCTCAACTAAGTGCAGTCACCGCATACACGCATATGCCAAATCATACTTTCTAATTACTTTTACACAAGCTTGTCCATGGGAATGGGATTTGTCCCATGGGATGGGATAGTGGAATCGAAATTGTCCAATATCTCATCGTTAGTAATTTTACGTTACACAGCAGGAATTTTTTAAAGTTGAATACCACCATTATATGCTAACAGCACAGTACATAGTACACGTAACGTTTCACTGCCATGGCGGAGTGATGCGACACCCCCCAAAAATAGGGTTGTTGGGCCCTTTTTTGGGAAACAACTAAGGGTAAGCCAGTTTCCATTGAATCCCGTCATTGTAAATTTTGTAGCATTTTAGCCTTTTGTAGCTTTTCGTTCTGTAACATGTGGACATTAGGCATGCAGATGATGTAATCTACTTAGTATTAGTTTTATAGGTATTCCATGGGATGGAATGGGAAAGAAAAGTGTCCCATGACAAGCCTGATTATACACCGACTAAATGCACAACCAGCACTACAAACTTGTCAAAGTTAGATACCAGCTAGATACTAAGTATTTAACGCTTCGCTAAAAAAACACTTGCTGTCGTTCATGCATGACAATGTAACATTACGTGGCAAAATAGATGAAAACTGGAGGTTTATCTTTCCTATCATCGAAAAGAACAAAAAATGCTGAAAACGTATCTTAAGTTTGTGGAATTTTTTGTGTGAGAAGACCGCTATACATTTTGAAAGTGCTCAGGTGGTGCAGTGACAGACTGTGCGCCTCTCTAACTGGGATTGATGCCTAAAGCAGCATTCCAAGCAGAGTGCGGAGTCGGATGTACAATGTCCGACTCCTTAACATAACGTCAATGAAGTTTGCCTGTCAACAATGGCAAAGAGACGAGATAAAATTATTTCATAAATAAGCATTTTGTTGCCGCTTGATACATGAGCTGAGGCTTTGTTTAATCAATTTATTTAAAGAATATTTACTATTCCTTAAAATTAAATATAGTGAAGTCATCACATACAATTAATTGGTTGCTGTGACTAGCCCCAGATCGTTCTTGAATTTCTGCTGCACTTTATTCTGTAGTACTTGACCCTTCTCTTGGTCGTTCATTGAGTTGTTTGAACATACCACATTGGAAGCATTAGCTGTGACACTGCATAATACATGGTCTTTCTGAATGTCATTGTCTTGCAACACATCTGGTTAATGTAAAATATGTCAAATCACTGGTTAATGCAAAATATACGTTTAGACGCCATGTTATGGGTACACCACGTTTTACAAAAAAATTTGCTTCAAGGTATTTACTTCTGTAAACCTGTAAAAACTTAAATAAATACAATGGTGTTTACTTCAAGATGTTCAAAAAATAATAAAAAAATCTTTGCTCGCAGTAAATAATGTAGTTTGTAAACCAAATGGCGTGAACCCAATAAAGCTACTCGAGTTTCAAATCCCCGTGTTAAAGCTAGTAATGTTTAAAACTTTCAATAATCGGTTCTATTTGACAGTCTGCCACTATTTGTAATTGCAACCCTAACTTAATAAATGTAATTAACTTTTACGTTTTACTACGTTGCCTACAGTGTCACATTGCTTCACGACATATAAAGCTGTGTACTGTACAAAGTTTAAAAACTGTATCAATCCGCCACACTCGGCGATAAACTTCCTAACGTCACACTTAAACTTCAAAGTTAGCAACTGCCCGGAACCATCTACCGCACTGGCCGTATTCTGCTCACTAAAACATAACCAGTGGCGGATCCAGGGGGGGATAGTTTGGGGCAACTGCCCCCCCAAACCTCTGTGGCGCCCCCTTGAATGGCGCCCCTTTGCCATAAATGCGCCCCTTTTTGGTGCCAATGGAAGTAAAACAGATTCAAAATATTCTAAAATAAACAATGTTTTTCGCTTAGTTAAACGTCAAGATTTACGTGCCGGACTTTACTCAACCTCTTATCGAAAAGCGTGAACAATGCTACCATTTCGTAATAGTTCCACTGTTTCGTTATTTCTTCTTCGCCGCGTGAGAACTGCCCAGCCTTCACGGCTTCACAAACGCAGTCGCGTTCGCTCAATACAGTTCTCGAGATGCTGCTGTGCTGTATGAAAATGGTCTGTTTTCTTACAAGTTTATTTTTTAATGCCTGTTGACCGCCTTGAAAGGAAAGGAAAAGGAAAGGCAGCAGTAAAAATAGGAATGCAATATGGAAAACTTGTTACTGACTCAAGATTTTACAAGTCTCTAAAATGAAAACGAAAAACCGGTTTCAGGGCTATTGCCAGTGCAGTTCGCGAGTCCGTAGTTTGTCTGCATCGTAGTTTTGCAACAGGAAGGTGAGTGGATGAGTTTCTTGACGCAACTAATCTCCAGATTGACAGGGGTGTAACGAGGTTAGATGGCGCCCGGGGCAAGAAGTAAGTTTGGCGCCCCCATTTTCGAACCTGAGGTCTTCCGGAAACAAATGTCCTGTATTGAAGAAGGTACGTGTGACATTGTTGGGACTTTTTGGCGCCCCCAGAGTGATTTGGCGCCCGGGTAATGGCGCCCCCTTGCCCCCTCGTTACGCCCCTACTGATTGAACCGTAATGCAGCGTGTAAAAAGCTACAGACGTATACGTTAGCAAACACCTTGCCGCTATGTGACAACAATGCATTGAACGTGCTCGATTAGCTCAATGAATTATGACCTACGTAACTATGCAATTGTGCAACTTCTCACTTCATATACATGGACAACGCAGAGTAGTATTGAATTACTGTTAGGGGTGTAACGAGGTTAGATGGCGTCCGGGGCAAGAAGCAAGTTTGGCGCCCCATGTTCGAACCTGAGGTGTTTCGGAAGCAAATGTACTGCACTGAAGTACTTGTGACATTGTTAGGACTTTTTGGCGCCTGGGGAATTGTGCCCCTTGACCCCCGTCGTTACGCCCCTGATTACTGTGCACAGCGACGCGCCTCAACAAATCATGGTACACAGCTCTAACCAGAGGCATACGGGAATCTTGGGCTTTAGGGGGAGAAAACTTTTCAATTCTCCCGAACTTTTGCGCCACTTTGAGGAAAACGAATAGGAGAGTTTTGCAGGGCGATGGTTCTGCTTAAGAAACTTGCCCAAACATATCGGGAAGTTTTTCCTGAATTTTTTAAATCTTGTCCAAATCTCCCCCCATTTCGTACCCCTATAGCTCTAACGCAGAAACTTTGGCAAAATACTAGCATCTTCAGCTTAGTGCATTGAATAATTGGTTTTACGCGGTCATAACAATTTTTGCTCAACACTTGAATATTTGCAGTCCAAGATTGGTGGAATGACGGGGCCTTCTCCCCCACCTGGCTACGCGTCAGGCAACAGTTACTGATGGCTGTGTGGTTTTGAACCTTTTGTTGCAATTGCAAACCCGTGGACAACTCACGCTGACCATGAAAAGACAAATTTGTTATGGTTGGCGACATCTGCAACCGACAGAAAAATGCTTAGCTTATTGGTTGTTAGATCATTAAGCTTGCATCATATAAATTTGAGCTAAAAGCAATCTTCTGGTGAAATCTTTAACTTTTTTACTGGTGGCTTGGGTGTTGGCGAAGGTTCGTGGTTTTAAATTAGTGATAGGCTGATTCTCCTGTGTTTTCTGGCCTGGCTGGATAGAAGCAATTCATCGCCAGATCAACAGCTTTGGGGATGGCTTTGAGCTTCTTCGGGCCTTCCTAATAATATACCATGAATTGAAAAATGACTTCATTGGGAGACTAAAGCTTAACTTTGGAGGTATTGGTTGTGAATTTGATGGGCTCAGCCCGCTTGCTTCCACTTCTGTTGAAAACTGAAAAGTGTCACAACTTTTTTTAATAACCTGGTCTAGTGGTATTGATGTTTTTTTCTTCACATCAGCAACCCAATGTCGAAAAATGTGAAACGGCATTTAAAGACTTGATTGAAAATCTACCTTTATAAGTGGCGTGAAATGTATTTTAGGGAAATATGCTTTAAGGCCCAGTGTAGATCTATTATGCGATTATGAGATAGTTTTTTACGATAGCCAGCAAAGCTACCTAAAATGGGAGTAGTGTCCTGGCAAATGCCTTTCAGTCACGTGTTGTTTTTGAATTGTCGCTTCAGCAATAAATAAGTCTTTCGTGTACATGTAAATGCACAAGCTTCGCTTGAAAAAGTGATTGTCATTTACCTTTTAATTTGAGTCCTATCGTGGGAAATGAGTTGTCACGTCCAAGTCTAAGCAGAACCGTTCTGCTTCTAACCAGGTCGGGAATGCATTTCAGACACTGGTCTTCAATGATTTCGCTAGGGATAGCCAAAACAGTGGCAAACGTTTGCGCGCAGCATGCTTTTATACCTTATAAATACATTTTGTAGATATACGAGATCTGTGTAGTTTGTGAAAAATGAGTCCCACTGATTGGGACCCGTTTCAAACGTTTTCTGAATTAATGACATAAAGCACTTTCAAATTGTGGTTATTCCCTGAAAAGTCGCATAGTTCGACCAACAAAAATAGTCACTTTTTGGCCTACAAAAAGTAACCTCTTATGTGTGACACACAACGATTGTCGCTGACAACCTTTGGTATTTAAGCAAGTGAAGACCTTTCGGCGCCCCCCTATTTGACTGCCCCCCAAATGCTTGGTCTGGATTCGCCACTGAACATAACTATCACATTTGCTCGTATATTTGCCGCGCCCGGCCCAACATCATCCTTTTAAAGATACCGCATGAAAAGTTCGTGTCACTGCAACCGTTTCTGTACGTTCTACTCCCCGGAAGCACGCTTGGTGGTTTGCGATAGCACATACACAAGTTTACAACTACGCAGTGTGCATGCTCTTTCACGGTAATCCATTATCACTCAGAGAACCATTTGGGCAATGTCGATTGAGCAATGACGCGTAAAGCGATTGTGATTACAGGTAACTGTGCAAAACATTAGGCAACACGAACTGTTCCTTAAAAGAAAGCGTTCTTTCTATGGTGCTGGGTCTTCAAGCTGAGGCTAGCTAATTTTGTAGCACCTGGCAATCAATAGAAATTGTGGTTCATAGCAAGAATTCTGTTTCAGTGAAAGTTCCCAAAGAATATGTACCATTCCAACAGGCACGAGTTAGGACTCCTAAGTTAGGAGTGCGATTTAAAAAATGATTCAATTAGACACCCAGTGTTCTTAGGGATCCGACTCCACCCAAAAACCTCTAATTTTTGGGGGCCAAGTGCTACTTCGTGTATTGACTCATGACAGTTTCATAAAATTGTTCACAGAGATTTTCTAAGTTTCTTGGATGTTGATGTGACGCATTTACCCACTGCCACAACACTCATTAGAATGCAAGCTGCTGTTGTCAAGTTTTATTGGAAACTTTAACTATCCGTGGAGCAGAGCTACCAACTACTTTATGAGATCAACACAGCACTAACCCGAACAGCCCGCCAGATGCAAAATCTCATAATGACCTTGATATCTGGCAGTAATCTAAAAAGATTAGCATAGCAAAAAATCTCGTAACGAGCTTGATATCTGGTAGTAACCTAAAGAGATTAGCATAATACAGAGAGTTCACTAACGCAAAACCTCTGCCCAATTAAAAATAGGATGACATGCTGGGTTCAATTCCAGTTTGAGTATGCCATAAACATTACTTGCCTGGTAGTTTAGGAGCAGGTTTGAAACATAGTCCATCTCTAGCATCAGCACACTAGTAGGATTTTTAAGGCTCCATTCATAAGCCTCAACGATTGATACAACACCATCTGTTGGTTGAGCTGCATATTTACTATAAGTTTTTATTGAAAGGTGACGGTGAGCATATCAGCATACTATCCTATAGATTGACCACATATCCTTATTTCTGATACCTCTGCAGATTGAGGTGCTTAAAGAAAACTTGCGTACAATTCCACTGGCAAGGGTCACTTTGGAGATTCTGTGTGAATTTAAGTAGATGTTGTTTTGCAGGCAGGGGTGTAGTTCTATAAAAAGAAGTGCGGAAATGCACACAAAAAACTAGCTATTTTCAACAGCATTTCAAACTCATTTTTAAATCAGTATTTAATGAAGCATTCAGTTTCATTCCACTACAAACGAACACATGAATGTGTAGGAACACGTTCCCAGTGTGCTGATGCTAGAGATGTTCCCACACCCAAAAAAGTGTGGATCTGCTGTTCCCACATGACTACTCCCCTGCTTGTAGGTAACATAAAGTATAGCAATGTTTACACTAACAATGAATGAAAGCAAATACTAGTCATATAAGTAACACCTTATTGTTTTTAGCTGCAAATGACATAGTGAACATAATCTCTTGTAACTACTTTTTCAAAGAGAAGCTTTTTAACAGCATGAAGGAAGTCTGACGAAAAGGTTTCACTAAGCAGGAATTGCTATACGTCACATGCATTCCTACAATGATCCAAGATCAAAAGCTAACTGCAATAATTGCTGTGCTTACTTACCACTTGTTCAATTTTAGGAACTACAAACGGTTTCTGTACTAACAGAAGCCTTGCAGTAAAATGGGCATGGACAATGCAAAGGATGCAACTCCAGTCAGAAACACAACAATAAAAATATGACTGAAATTCGGGAGAGCCATTTGGTGTTGAGTTTTTCTTTTGCAGCATGAAGAAAAAATTGTCTTCAATTGTACTTGTCATATACGCAAAAAATCAAAGTTTTACACTAATGTGATAATTGTTAGACTATTGTTGGAATTGATTTCCAAGATTTGTCTTCATGTAAAATTGTAATAAGATGTTTCATATTTGTGGTAGGTATGTGCATTATGGAACATTTAAAGGTTCTGGAATCCTGAATCTTTATTTCGAATCCAGAATATTGAATCCTATTCCAGAATAACTGCGCACTTGTGAAGCGCAGTGGTGTACGCAGAAAATTTTTATGGGGGGGTTTCATTCAGTGGAATATGGTGGTCATTTGTATTTGGTGTGCACTGTTTGTGATGTCACAATTTGACATCATAGTCATGTTTCTAAACCAACGTCTCGTCGAAGTTGGTTGACATAATATGCATTTTCTTCTGCTCACACTCCCTTTATTTTATGTGTCATTATACTGAATATAAACTATCTGCCCTCCGAGTTAGGATATCGGAGGAAAATGCACTCAGCGCTATGACACCGCGGTTCATAACTGCAAAAATATCAGGTTGTGCATTAAAACTCTGGGAGTAAAACACACTCATGATTGCGTCCAAGAACAATTCAAAATGAGGCTGTGAAAATGTCTTGTCAAATGCAAGCAGTCGAGCATAGAAAGTGTGCGGCTGGACTGGCTGGAGCACATCCCAGTTTGAAAGATCAAATCTTGCTAAACTACACAAGAATTGAGAATGCGTATACTTTTATAAGTTTTCCTTTTTGCTGAGATGTTACCAAATGCCTGAATGCCTCTATGTTAACAACAGCTATTTTTGAGCTTATGCCAAATTTATCATGCTACAGAAAGTGGTAATGTAGCCAATGCGGTCGCACATGCACTGATCAGCCATAGCATACAAAATACAGACAATTGTTTTGTATAAAGTGAGCTATCGCGGAACACAATCTTAAACATGTGTAGTGGACGAAAGGTCTGCAAAAAGTGGTGAGACGGTTCCTGGATGCAGACAATAACGCAGATTCCCCCCAAAACCTAATTATTTCTTTTTGGCCCATTTACAATGTTCCTTGAAATTTGCATGCCAATTCATTCCGTGGTATTTTCATTAAGTCGACAAATTAACTAGGAAATCTATACAAAAATAATGAATTTCCTTACACAGATAATAAAGTTTTTGTAACATATCAAACTCAAGGGGGGTTAAACCCAAACCCCCACCCCCCTTGTGTATGCCCTTGGTGAAGCATATATGCATCAGTGTAGACCTTCTGGCATACACCTGAACCACTGCAGCTGACAGCATTTACCGTTTCTGGTTGTCTAATGTCTACTTTAATTGCAACCACAATTTGGAACTACCAATTAATCGCATTGCACAATCACTGGCAGTGGCAATTGTCATGAAGTTTCTTGCCCTGAAAGAAACATGGAAATTTTTGTTGGAAATAAAGAACAAGTGCAAATAAAGTTATTGTGTGTTGTGCAACAACTGAATGCACTTTACAAAGATGACTCCAGTTAATTGCATACCAGTTAAATGCATAAACTACTTTATCGCATAAGATTCTGGAATCCCAAACCAAAGCCATTCACACGTGAAGAAAACAGTCCAATGCGGTGCCATTAATAATCAAGTCAANCAGCTGACCCAACTCTGATGCCCACATATCAAAATCTGCTGGCCTAAGTCATTCCTTTAGTAGTCTTGATCAAATACATGAAAGAATCAATANAAACATGGCAAAAACTTGCTTTCTAGCAAAAATACTGTTCATACCCCTACAGTAGCATAGCCAGCCCCAAAATTTGGGAGGGTCCAAATGCTTGATATTAGGCAAATAACACTATTTGGTTTTGGAAACTGCCTTTTAAAGCACAAAATGACTATATGTTCTGAAAATTTGGGTGGGGCATGGCCCCCTAGGCCCCCCTGGCTCTGCGTATGTTCCCATACATTGGAATTTGCCCTTGTGCACATTTTCAGGATTCAAAAATATCTTTATTTGTCTCGTTGCATTCTGGCACACTACAACAGGAATTTCAGACATTCAAGTTTAAGGACACATTGTGAATTAACACAAGCAGTAAAGATTAAGCCAGACAACTAGGTTACAACAGAGAAGATATTTATATCTAGATATGATATATATAACACAAATTGAATATCTTTATGAAGGGATCTCTCAGTACTACCCAACAATGATAAAAAAGTTGTCCACAGATTATAAGAAAATGTACATTGATGACCAAATTCTATGAATTCTTGTAGCAGTATCAGGCATAACAATGTTTTAAACATATCTGCACCCAAAACATGGCAACAAAAAGTATTTTTCATACACAAATATTATGCTACACTGACTCGCAGGCGAAAGTTTGTGGCAGAGCATGCAGTCTCAAACAGCAGAGCTTACATTGGCTTGCACCAAGTGAATATGCTACTGCGCAAATATCGCGTTATTTTAGCAGTATCACAATCATTACACACTTATTACCATCTATTCTGAGGTCCCAATGCACACAAGCATTTAACAACAGCTGATTTAAAATTGCAAATGCTTTACAGAAAAAAAACGAAGAAGTTCAATGCTACAGAAAATACTAGTAAGAAATGAAATAAAAATGATGAACATAAAATAGACCAATAACACCTGGAAACAAAACACGTAACTCACATGCTGGTGCCGTGCTCCAGGGATGACAAAAGGATCTTTTAGTTCTGGAAACCTCTTCAACAAATGTGCACAGATTTCATCATAGTGTGGGGACAGGTTATATTTCAGGGTAATGTAAAACCTTGCACTTTCTCTGACTAATTTGGCTCGAACAGCAGGAATTGTGTTTGTTTTCTCTGCCCATATAACTGCTGATGAATATGGTGGGTAAGGAAGAGGATGAGGCAATCCTCCATCAACATTATTATGATTTGGAGGTATAGGTGACACTGTCCATAAATCATGATTTGTTTCTGTGCAAACTGACGTCTCAGGATTTTCATCTACAGAAAGTTTAGATTCATCTTCAAGATTTCTGCTTTGCAGCTGCAGGCAAGAATATTTGAGTTAATGGCATTATAAGATCCTAGTAAAAAATGAAAAAAAAAACTATACTCACTTGCTGTGCCTCTGACAAAGAATCACTTAGAATTTTCATAACTTTCAAACGCTTTCCCAAAGGTCTGCAAAAAATGATATCACAGGAAGATGAAACAAAGAAAAAATTGGGCAAAAGTTAAGTTTCTCACTTACCTAATTCCCAGTTTTTCTAGCATATCCAAATTCACCATAAAAACAGTTTCCTCTTGAATCTCTTCATCTAAAAATATTGAAATAAATTTAATTAAGAATGATCCAGACAAACCTTAACACATTGGGAGCCATGTATGAGTATATCATGCTTTGAAATCACACACTAAGCTGCTAATTTCATGTCAATTGATAACTTCATAACTTGCCAAGTGATTGTGCTACACAGCTATCCANACCCTACCCTCAAAAGACTCAAGAGAGTCTTCTAGTTGCATTAAAAAAATTTTTTTGGATTTTGCGTTTGAGTTTCTTTGTGGGTGACNTCAAAGTGGGATAAGTTTTTTGGCCATTTTGGCTCAGGTAGGTTACCTGGCCCTGTGCCCAACTGCTCGATGGAAGCATTTTGCTGGAAGTTTTTATTGGAAACTGGGCCAAGATCTGAGTATTTTGAGCCTTTGATCAGCTTTCTAATGCTTCTGGTTCAAGAGTTAGAGTAAAATTATGAATTTTTGGTAAAATCACCAATCTAATGTTTTTTTGGCCATTACTTTTGAACCAGAAACTCAAGAAAGCTAATCAAAGGCTCAAAAGACTCAGATTTTAGCCTAGTTTCCAATAAAAACTTGAGCAAAACACCTCGACCTAGCAGTTGGGTCCAAGACCAGGTAAGCTCAGACAAAATGGCCAAAAACCTACCTCACTTATGACGTTACTCTCAAAAAAGCAAAACCCAAACATATTTTTCATTGCAGACTTGAAGACTTGTCGCATCTTTTGAGGGTTTGAACAGCTTTCTAGCCCAAGCGGCGGAGGAGATATGAGGTTCTAAAGTGATCTCACACGGGTCTTAAAGGTAAAACCAGTCCATTTCCAAAAGTGTTAATGTAGTTACAGTGTGGAAAATAATTTATGTTGCAGTGTGAAATCACACAATATTCTGAAGAAATCATCATAATAACAGCAACAGATTTATCAATACTGTATTTCCAAACGCCTTAGGAACTTTTCTTCAAAATGAACTATAAGTTTAATCTGTACTAATACCAATGAATTTAGCAGGCCACTGCAATAGCTTTACATCAGAGGTCTCAAACTCAAATTGCTCTGTGGGCCACATGAGGACTTACAAGGTAACCCACGGGCCACATAATGACGCTGACACAACAACAGCGGTACCTGAACTTAATTTTACATCTTATTTCCTGCGGAAGGTATCGTGAATTATAGGCAAATCATTCCTTGCCGTCTCTACGTTCGTATTGATCGATTCTAGCCGTCTAAGAAACTTGTTCACTTGCTAACTGAGCACTTTTAAACACCGGTGAATAAACTAACATAAATGTTATTCATTTCATTCATTTTCATGCTCGCTTTTCCTCTAGGGAGGGTTGCGGGGACAACATCCATAGGAGAACTTGGAATATCTCACGGTCAATA
>JGI24159J19872_10003230_pt1 | contig 20141 bp, 14 predicted proteins | sample Ectturendosymbi4_FD_19872 | JGI IMG/M metagenome (IMG submission 19872) | reverse complement strand
AGTTTCTACCTTATGTGGTTTTTGCGATATAAAAATTTTTAATGTGTGCAGGACTGTATGGACACCCTGTATAATTAACTAATTAAGGGATTGATTCATTAATTTATTTTTTTAGGCCATAACTTTTGGACCAGAGACCCTAAAAAGCTAATCAAGGGCTCTAAAGACTCATATTATAGCCTAGTTTCCAATATAAACTTGAGTCAGAAATTGGCGCTTGTAGTTGGGTGCAAGGCCCGCTAACCTGGGCCAAAAATTCCTAAACCTACCTCACTTTTGACGTCATCCACAAAAGACTCAAAATCCAAAACTTTGCAACTTTTAAAAATCCAAACTAGAAGACTCACCATATTTTTTGAGGGTTTGAACAGCTCCAGTTCAATCAGTTTGCAAGTCATGGAGTTGCAAAGTGATGGTGAAAATGTGGCTCACAACAGTCTTCTTATAATCCACCTGGCTCCTAAGGTGTGAAGGTGGCTTAAAACAAAGGACAATTATTTAAGGTAGGTATTGTAGAGAAAAGGTTGAAAAACATTGGTCTAAATGGGTAGTTTGTCATAAGCTACTTATTACATATGTTTTGAACTTTACAAGTACTGTTTATTAGCAGTCATACTTCAAGTGATTTACTGATAAAAATGATAGTACTGTGTTTCAGATGTGTTTCTGCACTTTATTAGCTAAATAATGTTTTTTACATTGGTATGGTATGAGTTAATTTTGAATTAGGCAATAACTAGTGATACAAAAGTATCCCCTTTTAACATATATATTCTCAGAAGCAATTTTTAAGCTGTCTGTTCAAAAATTGAAATCTCTGAAGAGTTCTGCTAAAGAATCTTGGTGTTGCAAGTACTGCTTGGATCAATTGTAACATGCTTATTGTTCAAATCATATGGTTTTTAGAATGTGGCTGTTTGAACCTCTATCTACAATTTTTTATCCAGTTATGATGCCCCAAATCTTTCTTGCATTTTTTGTATTTTAACAATTTTTTTCAGAGCAAGTGTCTAAAAGTTCTTTGTTCTTGTTTCACCTTTATTTAACTTGTGGAACTGTTCATCATGTCTGGTGGTGCAATAGCTCCTCCAAGGTTTGTTCGAGCTGTCAAAGGGTTTGAACTCTTAGAAGTTGCAAGAAGATCTCCAAATTTGAGCACTGTTTCTGCAATAGACATCACATTTTGTCCATGGCTAAACAACTCCTTTTCCACAAAAGCGTTTTGGGAGAAAGTAAATGGAGAACTCTCAAGAAGAACAAACAGGGTTTGTCCGATAAGAACAACATGTTTACATGACAATTCAGAACCAAAAATTTTGGTTCAGTTTTCTGATGGAGAAAAACTATGCCTGCATGGAGCCAATTTAACCAGTGATGAACTTATGTACCATTTCAATGCGTTTTGTATAAACAAAGAGCTAAGTGCAGCAGATACCCCTCAAGCTCTGTTTTAAACCTGCATTTGTTCTAATTTGATTGGTCAAGTTGTTGAAAACACATTTTGATGTTGTGTGTCATGCACCCAGTCAGTTTCTGTACCGCTACTAGTTTTTTTCTACAGAAAACTGAACAAGTTCAGCAGGATGTTTTGGTTGAATTGAATCTGGCTGGAAGGTTGCTTGCAAAGCACTGTCTGTGATGTTCCACATACTGCAGAAAATACATTTTTTCTGATAGGGGATAACTTATCTTTAATTGTCTAGTAAATTTTTTCACATCCATTGCCATAAGGCACTGTACAGAGAACTAATTGTTTACTATCTGAAATGACACTGGTAAAACAAAGATACACGGTTCTAACCAAGTTCAAAACTATCTCGCTCACCTTTTGTTTATTACCAAAGTGCTGCATTATTTGGCCTATGATTGAAAATGATACCTTGATACTTGCCAGCAGCCTGCTGTGTATGTGTTATGTATACTGTTGCTTAGACCAGGGTCTCATAACTACAGGCCGCAGAGCAAATCTGGCCTGCGAAGACATTTTGTCAATAATTAATGATTCACTATTGACGAATGAAGAAAAATATATATATAGTTTATGAAATATATGCATATATATCCAGTATGAAACATTTGTTGGTTTGCTAGAATGTAACATATCCTTAAACAGTCAGATTCTGTGAGATGCCTGGCCCTCGAACTGTTGTGTAATGGCGTATGTGGCCCTCTGAGACAAGAAAGTTTGGAGACCTCTGGCTTTGACTGTCTTTCACGTTTGATAATGTTGAGCTATGTTGTATTTGATCATTTTAAGTGCCCATTTTATGGTGCTTTATGTAAGGAGTACAGCAACAAATCTGGACATGCTTTCAAATGGAATAGTGGTTACTATAATGTGAACAGGAAGTTGCATGGCAGTGTTACAAGCCACAAAAACTGAGTGATATTTTTATAAGATAATAATTTCTCTGATGTTTGTAATCTTAGATTAGCCACTGATGCAGTGCAAAGTGCAGTTACGATCACTCTTCTTTCCGGTAAATATACAAAAGTTTCTTGATTTGCGAAATTTGGTCAACTAAAGTTGTTTCTTCTGCATGTATCAGTGTATATTGCAGAGAAATTTGCTTAAATGTAATTTTTAAGCTCATTTTCTACAAAATGTCTGGTTACGTGCAAGAAGCAGAAATATTAGCTAAGGAAGCCCTGGAAATCTGTCAAAATATGAGTGGTTGGAAAAGTTTGAAACAACAGGTTTGTTTTAACTAGAGTGTGCTTCCTCAATTTGTTTTGTAATTTTTTTAAATCTGACATCACTGCATTATAAAGTGTGTAGATCATCTGCAGGTGAAGCACATGCTCAAGGAACTGTAGATAACATTGCTGTTAAATCTAAGCATGAAAGTCTTGTCTCATGTACAGTTGCTATGCTTCTCAAACCCAATATAAGAACAGTTTTCTAGTCCACAGAAATAAGTCATTTGAACGGTGTGGCCAGCTTCATGCACAATCATTCTTTGCACGCTTCGTCTGAAAACACAACCAATTAAGAAGTCACATTTACAAACTTTGGTACTTGCTACCGGAAGTACAAAAAGTGAATGTTCGATGGTGCCATCACCCGCCGACCATGATTCCGGTTGCTTTTCGTCATAGTCAACGGCACTGCACGGTTGATCTCTTTCCAGCTTTGTACCACGGTTGTACTGTCTGAGTTAGCAAATGTAGCCTCGTCTGTCTGGATTGGTTCCTATTCTCTGCCATCCACCTTTCCTCTGGATGAAACACATGCTGAACCATTCCACAGCAGAGTGCAGCTCCTGCCGATCAGAGCAACTTTTGACGTCTTGATACGTCAAGGACAAACGTGAAAACCAGCTCAAGAATGGCGCTGAGTGTGAGACTTCCGTGAACGTTGCCACTCCTATTCTCGTGAAAGAAGAGTGAATTCCTTCGCCGCACAGATCGTGTTGCCCGGCACCCTTTATTCGGGCAGCCAGGGTTGACAGATTGGCCTCTTTTAGGCCAACTTTCAGAAATCTGGCCTCGTTTGAACTTGGTTGGCCTAAAAAAAGTTATGCCCTCATCTCAACTTGTTTAGCCTTAAAAAATTCGTGTAGCCTTTTGGCGTTTTTTGGACTTTTTGCGCTGAAACAGATTTCTCTGAAGGAAAATATTACTGTTCCATTTTTTCGGCAATACATTTGCAAAATTTTAGTAATCGCCCGCGTTCTGATGTTAGCAATATTTGAGGGATACGAGTTTTGAAACAAAGTTTTTACGTAATCACTAGAAATGTTCGCGTTGTGTATTGTGTTATAATTACTGGGCAGCCTGAACGCTTGCGGACAGGCGTGCGTCTCCGCGACAGAAATGCGACAATGACGTCAAGTAGAAGGGCTGTTATGATTCTGGTCGTAAGTACAGGACTGAATGGGAGATGACTTCCGTCTGGGTGCAGAAAGCTGCCGATGGATCAGCATCAGAGTCCTGCGCGGGGCACGCCGGTTGCGGGTATCCACATTTGCGGGACGGGTGCGGGAACCCGCACAGTTATGCGTGTTGGTGCGGGGGCGGGCGCGGGATGAAAATTTTTAGTGCGGGTCACTGAATGCTGACTCAACGCATGTGAAAGTGACATGAGGAAAAAAGGTTTCGCTTCCTTATTTTACAGATTTTTTAAAGACATCCGTTGGTTTCAAAATGAACTCCCGAATAAATTGCCACTAGCGATGAAGCACGTTGCATGCGTTTTTAGTGGTTTTCCGTGGCAGGTGCAGATTTGGGACGGAAACAGTGCGGGTGCGGGCTAGACGTCTGCGGGGCGGGAGGGCAAGATTTTTCCAATTTTTGTGGGAGCGGACAAAAAATTTCAACNTGCGCAGGACTGTAATCAGCATGCAAATTGTGGCCCCATTGTACCCAGAGTGCAATCTCAAACTATGACAAGTCAGAGAAGCATCAAATGTTAAGCAAAATTTGATATTAATCATGAAAAAAATTTATGATATTCGTGTTGTTCTTATGATGACACTTGTAATTTAGATTTTTCTTTGTTACAAAGGAATGACAACCACACAAACAAAGTCTGGCTTTTTCTGGCACTTTTTCGCACTTTGGCTTTTATTGAAATTTTCATCTGGCAAGCCTGAGTACAGCTCGGAATTCTTTTCCTGCCTTGTTTCATTACTAGCCGCATTTGTGACCAGGATCAGCGTTGTTCAGAACTTCCAGGAGCCATGACGAGCCAAGAAGCTTGCTGTTACGGTGTTCGTTCTGTGAATGATGGTGTTGTAAAATTCTTTGGGATGTATCTTGTTGGGTGCAAGTGATTTTCGATTTTGAAAATGCAAGTGAATGAAACATTGAAACTGTCAGTCTATTTGGATTCACATCGCCGTCACAGGACATTTTGCGACTTACGTTGACGTTGACACTTTTAGCAACTTTCGTGTCATATTTTAGCGTAATGTTACGATTGACGACAATCCACCTACCCAATCCCGGCGTTTGTAAATCAAACACACCACACAAAAGTAGACTGTCGGAAAACAGGTGGTACTTCCGGTAGACTGGATTATAATCGACCGTCAACTAAAACGGCACCGGCGTGATTTACGGAACTGCACAGCACTTTTATCAACAGAAATTTTGCATAACACTTTCAGCACGCTGTTTGATTTTAGAAAGTCCAACAATGTGCAGTTTGCTTGTGGGTACACACCGTGCACATGCTTTTTTCCTTGTATTTCCAACTTTGCCGTTCGTGCAGTGATCAGAGAGAATGTGATGGTATTTTTGATTTGTATCAAAATGTGTCAGCCATTTTGATTAATTTAATCATGGTGGTTTCATGTTATTTGCAAGGTTGGTTGAAAGATTACAATTAAATTGCTTCTTATTTTTAGAATGGTGTTCAGACATTTTGCAAACAGTCACCACATTTCAAAGGCAACATGTAAGTTATGCTTTTTTTCAGTATGTGCAATAGCCGTAACTGAAATGCTGGGGGAGCTAACGATTACACATGCAAGCGGGGTTTATTTGCTGGTCAACGACTAAAGGAACATTGATTGGTTTTCACATTCAGGAATGCAAAAATTGTCATGCTTGTGCAAGACAACGAATTTATCAGTGAGTTACTCCAAAAAATAAAGATTTTCGCATTTTCAACAGTCATGCCATCATGGTAATATTGGTATGTTCTTGCTGATGCCAATGTAGTTAATTTTAGCGCAAATGTGAGTTTTGTACAATCAGCACGTTGAGAAATTGGTTAGGCCAAAATTTGTGTATCACAATCTTATGCCTTTCTCATGAAAATCTCTTGTTTGGTTTGTATTTTGTTGCTTTAAGTTATAGCTTTTGTGAGATTCGCTTGTGTGTTGGATATTTTATGGGCGCCTGTAATCAGACTAATTGGTCTGAAATTTGACTTGCGAAGTATGAAAAGTAAGTTGTGAGAAGTTGTTTTGAAATCTGCCAACCCTGCTCAGGTAGTCAGGGTGGCGCACCACCCCTGGGCTTTTTTATTTTGTTGATATTATATCCTTAGAAAAATTTTAGAAACCTGTGCTTCCATGACTTTTTCTTATTTTCAGAGACAAATCGGATGGTGCCAAAATTATTTTGCAAAAATGTCCCTGAAAGCCTACATAGGGGTACCATACCACCCATGGTTACCTGATATGTATCAAATTCCGGACACCTTACTAAGTCAACATTTCAATGCAATTTTCAGTGCAAATTCTATTTGGCCGGATATGACCACCGATACCTTATATGTAAAGAGTCTTCGTACACCATGACTTTATATGAAGAAAATGGATCTAACACGTGCATGACGTTTTCTACGCACAAACAAAAAATCCCCTCTTTTTTGGTGGTACCTGGCATAAAATTTGTATGTTTCGCTGCGCAGATAAAATTTTGTTGCGAAAGTGATTAACAATGGACATATGGAAGTGATAAAATAGTTTGGTATGGAAATCCGGATGTCACATGTCCCGGGACCACAGTAAGGAAATGGGGGTGGCATTACACCCCCGTTTCCTGACTTGTTAAGTATTTTCAAGCTTACCTGAACAGAGAAAAATATAACTCAGTTTCCATTAACTCTATGTGCGCAAAAGTTAAGTTGGTTTTGCTAAAAAGATCAGTTTTCGCCGTCTTCTGTTCAAAACTTCGCTTTAACAATTTTTATTAAAAATGATTGTTGGCGATATGTGTGTATGGATTGTTATGGGACTGTATATTTACATATTTATAACCAAAAATGAATTCAAAATTTTTCAAGCTGCATAGACAAGAAATGCAGGATGCTTGTAGTTTTCAAGCAGGGCTGCGGAGTCGTCGTAAAAAATGACACAGCTCCGGCTCCGGAGCTCTCTTTTTTCACAGCATGGCTCCGGCTTCTATTCGTTTTCACACATTAATATTTTCTACTGTCTTGGTGTGCCTCAAGTTGAATGGAAAATGAACTATATCAAGTACGCAGAACTAAGAGAGTATACCAAACTGTTTGAGTAATTTAGTCTGGTAGTTTTTTACAAGCAGCGCTCTTAACCATGTGGAAATAAGCGAAAAAAAACAATAATCACGGGTTCAAACGATGCAGAGAGCACTTACTAACAGAAACGTAGCTCAAAATAACGGTAACATAAACAAATTTTGGAAAGGCAGTCGCTGTTTTTTCGTCAATACCAGAGGACCATTTGTTATTTCTTACGACCAGAATCAAGAAAATGGCTGTCTGGAAAACTACAGTTGTGTGCGAGCATTTGAACACAGACCAGTCCAATTGACTAAGTGCTTTGCCTGTTGCAGTATCGGCGATTCCAGCTAACAGCGCTGCCCGGGCAAACCATGCAAAGAGCGCAAAACACATTGTCGATTACCTCTCTCATGTGTTTTTTTCTAACATGCACACATTTGCATTAACGCAAAGGGGAGGATGTGTTTGAAAGCCCTTTGTTCAAAGAAATGGTGTGACTTTTAGCAAGAAATTCACATTTAACTTTTTTACCGCTGCTGCTCCAGCTCGCAGTTCCAGGTTGGCTGTGCTTGATTGACAGACCGCACCCTTCTGATACTTTGCTATAGTGACACCGGCGCTGCATGCGCTCGCAGCTCCAGAGATTCGTTATTTGCAGTGCTTCCGATACAAAACAACTAGATGTCTAATATTTAAAAAAAGTCTACTATGCATAAAGTTTTGGGAAGGCAGGACGCATTGTCAACTCTTCTTATTAATTCAAATTTAAACATCTAAGTACAACAATAAACTGACCTAAAAACGCAATTAACCGTGAAAATATGGGGTGGTGCAGCTCCGCAGTGGCCACATACGAGCCGCCGCTGCTCTAATGCACAGTTACAAGTTGATAATATATGCAGCATTGCTTTTTTATTGCCGTGTTGTGTTACACCGATGTTGTTTTCACAGGTACAAATTTGTTGCCGAAATTGATGAAGCGTCTGGTGCAATTTACAACATCATGAAACCTCCAGCAAGAACGGAAGAGAGACTGTCATGGGACAAAAGTATTGCTCACTATGAACGATTGCTTGCAGTAAATGATGTGCGTGCTGGTATGTCGGGCGTTTGTTCGTAGCTTATTTGTGAAGTTGGTTCCGTTTTAGTATGTGGGTGAAAGCTGACATTATTGAATCCATGACTTGAAGAACTGGAGATACTNTGAAATTATTTNTACAGAGTATGGGAAACAAGGTTTGTTCATGTTGAACACATTTTTGCGACTCGACTCTTTGAAGCACAAATGGCTGTTTACAATTTCGTTTTGTTCTCACTATCATCTTTCATACACGGTTCGCGAATTGCACACCTTCCAGTCGTTGCCACTTTGACTATGTACGTTTTAGCACATGGGACTTCGTAGCGTATTGCATTGCTTGATAACGTTTTGCGCTAATTTTTCAGGTTTACCAATGCGGTCGTGATGTTGTTACAATCTGCGAAGTCGAAAAAGAGTTTTAAATCTCTTGCAGTTCGATATTTTTATCGTAACCAGTGTGCAGAAGCAGTTTGATAGTTGCTGCAATGGCTAAAGATTCTTTCCGTTTTTTATGAAACCCCATTGCTGCAACAGCCAACAATTAATGCAGTAAGGGTAGGTAAGAAGTAGAGTTAGTCTCATTCGTCACTCTGCAATGTGTTTAAACTTGGGGTGTCTGTAGATTCGCGTTTTCATTACTTCATTCGCTAAATTACAACCGTTCACTGTGGCTGTTGGGCAAGGGTGTATACTTTCATCACTCCTCTTCATAATCCATCAGTGATTTTTAACCTTTCATTGTTAGAGGCCCTTTAAGATTACCAACCAGTTCCCGCACCCTTTCTAGAATTGTGACAAACCAGATGGTACCAAATTGGAAAAATAGTAATGTAAATTTCTAGCATATCGGCAAACGCTATAGTCACTATACTAGTGACCAGAGTTTTAACACATCAACGCAAATGATGCAGCATCCTCTCTCTCCATGGGAACCGATCTCGCATCCCTGGTTAAGAACCACTGGTCTCTATGAATTGAATCAACAGAGAATCACAATAGAAAGTCGTCGGTTCGACTCCCTCTTTAATTGGCTCAGGGCGACGCAGCATTGTGGCTGCAACACTAGTTGGCGTCATTGTTGGAAGCTTCAGGATCAACCGTTTGCTTTTTGCGGACGATTTGGTGCTACTTGCATCCTCTGGACGGGGCCTTAACCATGCACTTGACCAGTTTCAGCTGCATGCGATCAAGCAGAAATGAAAATTTGCGCCAAAAAGACCAATTACGCCTTTCCAGAAAACCAGGTCAATGCGCGCCAAAACTAAGCAGCAATACACTGCGGCAGGTGGACAAATTTAAGTTCCTCGGGGTGGTATTCTCGAGTGACTGAAGGCAGAACTAGGAGATGGAAACACAGATTGGTAAAGCAAAAATAGTCAGCTTCATTGTTCCGTGATCACAAAACGGAAGCTTTCAACTACCGCAAAGCTTTCAGTGCGTAAATAGGTCTTTGTACCGATCTTCACCCACGGTTATGAATCTTGGATAATGACTGAAAAAATGCGACCTCAAGAACAAAGGGTAGCGAGACGTTTTTGCGATACGTTCACGGCGTGACACCTCGCGACAAAGTGCGCAGCTGTGAATTTCGTAAACCTTAAGTGTGGTGCCCGATCCTAGTCACGATGGTTCGGCCCCGTGACCAGGATGTCCCAGGAAAGATCGGCGACGCAAGTCCCGCTGGCTACTCCGACGAGAAAGCAGCCCAGAGGTCGACTAAGGACCAGGTGGCATGGTTACACCTCCGACGTTGCTTAGTCCCGTCTTGGTTTGTAACCACTCGAGCTATCAGAGCTTGCTGATGACCGTGAGGTATTTCGAGTCCTAGTCTGCTGCCCTTGTGACCCTCACTAGAGGCAAAGCGGGCGTGAAAATGAATGAATCCATTCGCAATTGTATCCTGGCTTAGTTTCCAGTTCGGTAAGCGTGAATGTCACGTTTATCTATAATAACTATAGATAGATTTAATTATTTTTTAAAATTAAACCAATTTTATTCAAAATTTGAAGTGTTTTCAGCACAAAAAGTGCTTCGAATCTCTAATCCTTTAGCAAGAGAACTGGTGTAGGAATACTGAAACCGGTACGCAACGCATGTAACAGAAGTGGGCTTAGTGCAGGGGTCTCAAACTCAAATTGCTCGGTGGGCCACATGAGGACTTCTGAGGTTAGCCGCGGGCCGCATTATGACGCTGACGCAACAGTGGTGGTACCTGAACTTACTAGAAACAGTTTTTAGTCTTATTTCCTGCGAAAGGCAGCGTGGGTTATAGGCAAATCATTTCTAGCGACCTCTACGTTCGTATTCATCAATTCTAGCTGCTTAAGGAACTTGTTCACTCGCTAGCTGAGCACTTTAAAGCACCAGTCAGTGATATCTAGAACTCCGTTTTTGGAGTTTCCTATCTCGGAGTTCTAGATATCCCTGACACCGGTGAATAAACTAAATAAAGTAAATGTTATTCATTTCATCCATGTATCAATCTCTCTCTCTCTCTACCTACTGTACCTTCCATCACTCGCAAATACCGCACCTAGGCAGTGGCGTAGCCAGGCCAAAATTGGCGAGGCCAAAATTTTTAACTTTATGCGAGCAACTGTATTTTTGTTTGGGACGCCGCTTCTCAAAGCACAAAAAGACTAGATAAGCTAAAAATTTGGGGAATGGCCCCTTCCTCCCTGGTTACCTATATGCACCTAGGTACTTGAACTTCTCCACCTGCTGCAGTGTATTGCTGCTCACTTGCAGCATGCACTGCCTTGGGTTTTTAAAGAGGCATAGCAGACTACCTCTGTATTTTTAATGCTGATTTTCATTCCGGTTCGATCGCACGCAGCAGAAAACCGATCGAGTGCATGTTGAAGACCCTGTTGAGAAGATGTATGCAGTACCAAATCGTCCGCAAAAAGCAAACGGTTGATCATACAGCTCCCAACTGTGACACCCTCGTCGACTCAGCTGTGACTAAAAAGAAAATTTTAGGTAGACTGTGAAATGGAGTGGTGACAGCACAGCACACGTCCTTGTCGGAATCTAACACCAATGATTTAACTCTCCCAACAGGCACACAAACGTCTGAGCAGGAATACAGTGACTTGACGACCAGTAACAAGCGGCCATCAGCACCGTATTCCCGAAATACTCCCTAAAGCTTTTCACGAGGAACCCGGTCTTATGCTTTCTTGAAGTCGACAAAACATGTGTAGACGTCTTTGGCGTATTCCCAAGATTTCTGAAAATTTTGCTGGAGAGTGAAAAGTTGGTCTGTAGTGCAGCGGCGTGAATGAAAACATCATTGGGCATCAGTCAGCTTTGGTTCAATTATTTCGCGGCATCTTTTCTCATGCACTTGGCAACGTAAATGTTGATTATTTGAAAATACCCAAAAAGCATCGCGGGCCGCGTGTTTGAGACCCCTAGTTCTGTGCAACGGTGCTACAACACAAGTGTTGATATCTCCTTCCGCCTTTCTCGTATTGCTGTTCAAAACGAGAGCAAATTAAAGAAAACAGTAAGCCCGTAATAATAGTTGTTTATGCACCAGTGATTGTTACGAAGTTTCTTGAATTAAGCCCGAAATAACTGTTAGCGACCCTCAATTTTTTCGCAATAAATCTACTGTAACTTGATCAGATCTCTGGTGTGTTAAATCTTTCATGACGTAACATAAGATTTTGTTAGCTGGGTTTGTTGCGGAGTCGGAGGTAAAATATCCGACTCCAACTCCGACCTTTCAAAAATTTCCGACACCGCCTTTCCAAATTTCCGACTCCCGACTCCTTAACATAAAGGGAATGGGATTTGGCTGTTAAAATCAATGGAAATCGTGGTGTACATCAAGAAATCTCTGTTTCAACAAAATTTTCAAAAGAAACTGTATCATTTCAACAGGAATTTCCAATTTTAGAGGGTGATATTAAAAATGAACCAATTGGACATCCGGAGTCGGACAAAAAACTCCGACTCCCAGTGTTGTTAGGAATCCGACTCCACCCAAAAACCTCCGACTCCGCAACCCTGCTTTATTGGCACCGGCTGGTGTTGGCTTTTACAAGACAAACGCATCTGCTCGCTTTTTTGTTTTCCGTGTTTCTTCGGTTTGCAGGTTCCTCATGAATTTCTGACACTGCAACATTTAGTAACCTCGTGGTATGATTTGTTGCATAGGACATCGCTATCGGCTTGATCACCACGCATACAGTGTTTCGTGGCATGATAGCTCCCCGCGAGTTTGTCGACCTTTATTATTTCAAGACTTACGATGACGAGTCTATAGTCTCTGGTAAGTCAAACTCGTTTACGGCGGTCGTTGAAGACAACGCTGTTCATTTTAGATTTTGTTCATCCCATGTAACTTCGACGCGATCTGGTTGGTCCATATTTTTCGTGCGAATTTTCGCGCGCCGCTTCTGTGTTCATTCGCAAACTTCTGGTCGCCAAGTGTCGCGTGACCGCTGCCGGCTGTACAGTCGCGCTGCTTATTAAAATAGTCGGGAAATACATTACGTGCTTTTGTTTTTGACTGCTTTCAAACTTGCGTGCCCAGTCAATGTCTTTTTTAGTTTCATCAGTGGCGAACTGCCCACGGCGTTCTGTGTTTCCTTCTTGAAAGATTGCAAACTTTAGGAATTCTTCACAAAATATTTGACTTGGTTTGAAATATTTTTTTTGCATTCTAAAAATCAAAAGGTTTTGCGATGGTAGTCATAGATTAGCGCACAGATCGACACCCTCTTTGTTAAATCAATGAGTGAGAGAACAGCCGGCACACTGCATTCGGTCATCAAAATAAAGTAATCCGGCTCGTGGCACAGTGCAAACTTGTTGAAAAAGATCTACACAACTTGCGCCTGAACTACAGTAACATCGGATGCTCATCTGCATTGAGTTATATGGGCATTCGCTACCTGGCCTGTAAGTATTAGATTCAAAACCATACCACAACGACATGAGATCTCAAAGAATGCTCGTCGGTGCTGCCTCGCTGATCGCTTGAATATTAAGAGTAAAGCAAGCGGCAAGGGCCATCGCATTGAAGTTTTGCTTTATTCACACGTAGTTTTTCAGTGTCCGCTACATTGCTTTCCACAGAAAAAATAATAGGCAAATGCACGCTCGCATGCAGGGTCGCAACGAAGGGGGGCACAATTCTCCGGGCCACGAATCACTGCGGGGGACGCCAAATGACTGCGGAGGGCACCGAAAAGTCCCAACGTCACAAGTACTTCGATACAGTACATTTTCTTCCGAAAGACTTCAGGTTCGAACATTGGGACGCCAAACTTGCTTCTTGCCCCGGGTACCATCTAACCTCCTTGCATGCAAACTCAAATTTTCATAACAATCGAGAGAATCGCCACTTTCGTCACTGGGCTACTTGCTAATGTTCGATCGTGTTATTTAACAACTAAATGTCAATATGATCGTGTAAATTCAACGTTTCACACTAGTATTCCACATCCTGCAAGTTTTGTACCTTAGTGTTTTGTTTGCAACGCACCGACAAACTGTAAATACGTTTATATTGGTTATTAACCCTTTCGACCAATCAATAGCGAGCATTTTTCGCCTTAACTCCCACAAAGGTCGAGAAGAAAACATTGCGTTTCTAGCTCCACGATTGGCGACGGTCCGTCCAGTGTTACTACTCACTAACGAATCTGTTTCTTGCCCGACTCTGGTCAGAACTAGCCAAACACATTAACCACATCATTGTAGAAAACTGAAAACGTCGAGTAGTGGTGTGCGCAGGTAGAAATGCATTGCTACACTTAGAACACTCACATATACTCTGCGTACTTGTGCAGGCCGATGTTGGATTTCTGTGTGTCTGTAACACCTACTATAAACGTTTTCTTCTCTTGCTTTGCAGAGTATGGCAATAAGTCATGGATATTCGGTGAGTATTGTCTTGCAACCCTTTGNCAACGCTTGCTGCGTTCTTTTCGATTTATTAGATATTGACTAAGTGCTGGGTTGAGCGGAGTGTTTTTGTTTGTTTGTTTAAACGACAGATCAAAACCAAACTCTGTCTCTACGTTCTGCCTGCGACATTCACCTGCTTCTTTATTTTCAGCTAAAAGCGTAGACTTCCCCAATAGACCGATTACAAAACAGTACGTGAGAGCATTCAATTATCCTGCTGGTTATTCTGTCTCCCAGCACAAAACGTAAGCGGAACAGTTTGTTTTTTGCCGGTTACGTTCTTTCCGTTGGTGTTAAAATACTTCCTGATTGTGGATCTGACACCAGGTCTCATGCAATTAAGTACGGAAGCAAACTTTTCTTACCATGTTCATCCATATTTTTTAAACAAAACAATGATATTCAAAAAGTGTATGGTTTTACCACACGCATCGAAGTACAAAAGATGCTTTTCGGATTGGCGTGTTAACTTCTCGAAACTGACCGACGGGTTTTAGCAATCTGTCGAAGTACCCGAGGAAAAGATGCAAATAAACGTGCGAGCTGGTAAGATCTCTAGATTGCGATAAAATGCAGGTTTCCCGGGTTGAGTTTCATGAAGCAGGACAGCAGTGATCGTGTGCCATCGCTGCTGGCAAACAATCACTTACGCAATCCAACTTTTGCAGGGATCCCAATAAGTGCCGGTTGGAATTGTTCGTCAACTGTGATGTCGGCGGCATGCTGCCCAGATACTTGGTCGAATCAGCTCTTCCCACGCAGCAAGTCGCTTACATTGAGAGTGTTAAAAGCGAAGCTCGCAGAAGAAGGACTTCTTGATGCTTTTAGCTATTTGCATGCGAGCTTGCTGTCGTAAGTAACAATCAGGAAACGGCTTCGTTTGCTTCAACGCAATTTTACCGATTCATGTTTTTCGTAGGGCCCGATCACATGCAACTACGCTGAAGCAGCACGAACACAAATCGGAACAAGCGCGGACATTACGCAAACGTCGTGATTCGAACTAAGATAATTTTTTGTGGTTTCGGAGGATTTCAGACTGATTGGCAGGATAGCACGCAATCGGCTGCATCTTGGCTTTCTTGCAAGAGCTTTCGCCTGGAAAGGTTCCATTGAGGCGGTTGCGGATAGCAAAGAGTTGCATCGTAAAGCTATGCAAGGAATCCAGCATAGTCTCAATGCGTTCTCAGGGCTTAACATGTGTGCGTGTGAGCTTTATTTTACTTGTTGGGAAATCACAGAATCGCGTATGTTTCTTTGCAAGCTTTTTTTTATCTTGATGTTGATACCGCAACTTATCAAAACGCTGTTGTCTTCTATATCTGTTCACCCCGATCTTCGGGCTTGCTCTGCCCTTTGCGTTGGTGCTTCTGACCTGAAGAGAAAATGTGTTTATTGTCTCGGCAAAGAAAAAATCTAGTGCCTCCCCTCGTGTTTCGAGTCTCAATGTAAACGATGCCACGTTTCCAGGGTAAAGGTTAGTTTTTGTTAATAATGTTGTAGCAAAACGTTGCAAGCAGGATGCTCGCTGTGTAATATCATGTACATAGCGGCGACCATTTTTTTCAATTACGATGCCGGTGTTGCCAATTCTCTTGTGCAGTTTCTGTAAAAAAAACTTTATTACCAGCAATTGGTTTTGTTGGCGGCAGTTCCTATACGAGCAAGTTTGTCACTCGCTCTGGTCGCCAGACATGGGACGATTACAGCACAAATGTAATCGATTACGATTACGAATAAACAAAATCACAATGTAACCGATTACGATTACATTGAAAGTAATCGCAATTACAATCGCGATTACATTTATCTTAAAACATCTTCAGAACAAAAACAACGCGATTTGCACGGTTTGATGCAAGTATATTTTCAGACAACATACGATATTAATGAATGCAATAAACGGAATTACTTATCTGTAAGGATGAAGCACCGGAAAATAATTACAATAATTGTTCAATTAGACATTCGTGCAGTCCACATAGCAGTGGCGTAACTAGAGGTTTGAACTAGAGGGCAATTTAGCTGAAAGAGGCCAAGTGACCTTTGTAGGTGACCTACAAATCAACATTCCGAAAAAATACTTGAGAAATAATGGTGAATATGGGTGTGGATGCTTATACTAAAACCCCAAATCAACGGAAAATCTCCGAAAAACGCAAGAAGACGACAACCTACTGAAAACCAAAAGAATACTAAAACCGAAATATAAGCTAAGTGGGGTCCTGTTTTTTACATTTAGCTGGCCAGGGGAGTCAAAATCGCACCTTGTCCCTCCCTCCAGTTACTCCACTGCAACAAACACTAAATATTAATTAAACAAAAATGATAATTTTTAAAATCTTTGTTACAGTTGCTAAACGTCAAGGCTTCAAAGCTTTAACAGTCAAACGATACCTATCAGGCTGAACATTCGTCCAGCAACGCTGAAAATTTGTTTGTTAATAATTTCAAAATTGCTGACTATTTCTTCTAGCAGCGGGTTGCGATCGTCTGCAAGCCAGCATATCATTGTGCAGCTTTTAATTTGAAATGAAATGAACAGTGACGCCAATAGAGCTGCGCATCTGTCTGTTGGACCAAACGTCAGTGGTCAACAAAACCTCACTGGTTTCGTTGAGTTTTTTTAGCAGTATCTGTTGAATCACGGATGAAATGCTAGTTATGGAAAAGTACTTTATTCCTCTGAAAAAACTTGTTTTACTGTATATAAACTACAGTACATGTAAATAAAACCACACCTCTCCTCGTAATGTCCCGCTATTCTTTTACCGGTGTCAACCCGTTTTTAAGCAAAGCTCTTTTGTTGCTATGTCTCACTAGATTCGCTACGTTACTTCTGACGGCCAACAAGAGGGGAAGCTACAACAAAGTGAGAATTGGCTACAAACGCTGTGCTTGCCGTTGGACTATCTGGATTTAACGCACACAGACGGGGCAATAGCCTCCCCTGAAACATAGCCATAACAAGCGATGATAAAGGAGGAAATATAGCCACCATAACCGAGGTTCAGCGCACAGTGATGTAGGGTGAAGATTTACAAGTTTAATCGTGAACGTAATCGTCGATTATGATTAAATTGGCAATGTAATCGATTGCATTTCATTTTTGGTCAATTCAATCGATTACGATTACTTAGAAAACTGTAATCGATTACGATTGACGATTGCCCCATGTCTGCTGGTCGCTGCTTCTTCTGCCGTCATATAGATAATGTTTTTATTTGAATTTAGAACTGTATCGATGGGTGCAATTCAACCTTGTTTCAGTATTAATTCGATTAGAAACCGTCGCTTCCCTGTGCAGTGCTTGTGGTATCAGTTGTGTGTTTGAAGAGTTCTGGAGGTATGCGAAAGATAAGCTGCAACAGGAGCAACCATAGGCGTCGGAAGGGCGGGGATCGTGGGAACTTTTCCCTGGATTCCTAAATTTGATTTTTTTCCGTGAGCTCATTAGTAGAAAAATGTTTTACTCTCAGTTTCGGAATTGGTAAAATTGCACCAACCCCCTTGCTGGAAAAAATTCTTGCGACGCCCATATGGTAGTGTTGCGATCGGAAAAGCCCGAGCGGCATGTGCGCAAAGCTTCACACTGTGACAGCAAGCAACAATAGAGATCATGCGCCTTTATTTTGATTTCATCTGTACATCTGTGGCTGTTCATCTACTGGAATAGATGACCGCATTATTTCGTACCTTTCTGCAATTGTTTATTGTTAGAGAAGGCAAGTACATCAGTTGAACACACCGTTCCCACGCCGTATTGAAAGTATTGCATTGAAAAGTCGAGCGTCAAGACCTTGAAAAAGTATTGAATTTGACGACATTGTACATAAAGTATAGCAAAAGCATGGAAATTGTAAAAGGAAACAATATCACAGTTTCTAAGCAGAACCGTCTCTGATCACACTGATTAGTTTAAATTAGTTGTAGCCTAAGATTAACGTGGAGTGACATTGCAAGCATTTAAGCGCAGCAAACAAATCTCTAGTGCACTAAGTAATGAATTGCAAGGGTGTTTTAGTCAGTTGTGTAGCAGTCACCTACTCAATCATCTCTTTGAGAAAGCAAGGTGTGTGTTATTATTTAAAAAATTAAAAATAGCCTACTTTACACAAATTGCAGGAAAACGGCACTGTCAGTGAATGCAAAGCAAAGTGGGTGTGCATTTCCATTACTGCTGCCAGTTTAGCCTTTCTCTGATGACTCTGAGATAATGCAGTGATCAGAGCAGCTTGCAGTGGCATAAGTGTTTATGTGACTCCTACGGAGTATGTTTTTCTAACCGTTGAAATTTCTTACGTAATGCTTTTTGAATGAAACATAGGCATAGGTGGCGGAAGTGAGGGACAGCATGGGCCTAGGCCCCCAGCTTTTATTTCTGTGGGGCCTGGCCCCCCCACTGTTAAATTTCGCATTTTGCCTAATAAGTTCTAGAAACACAACTAGTATTGGGTCCATTGTTAAAGTAAATCGTTTAATAAAAAAAAATGTTGCAGTATTTTGTCAATAATATTTGTAATTTCGTAATTAGCAGAATCCACCGTGTGCAGTCTGTCACCCTGCTATGTCTTGCTTACCGCATTGGTGCTGTTGAGTAGTGTTGCCGCATGGTGTAATACACAATTTTTTACAGAAATGGTGTAATTTTACATGCTTGTGTGCATGGCCATCGGAAGGATTTTTTCCATGGGGGCACTAGTGGATTTTTCCAGAAGTTTTTCTGTGGAGGAGCAAAAGTTGTGAAATTTTGTTTTTACCACTCGAAACCAAGAAAACACCTTTTTTTGCTGAAATTTTCAAATCTCTACCCCGCTTCCGACACCCATGCTGGTGTGTGGGAAAAAGTTCGTGTCACACCACTAAAACTTGGTGTAATTACAAGCGTTTTAACACCAATCTAAATAGTTAAATTTTACTGAATCTTATACGCAATATGAAATATTTGACAGATCAATATGAATTGTGTTTTTGCATTGGCAACACTAAATAGCTGTGTTTCTGCGTTGGCAACACAATTGGCATCCTTACGTACAACTTACTAGTTGCTTGCTACATATGCTTTGTTTTGTCTTTGCATTCCGGTATCTATTGTAGTGTAGGAGTATTCAGACATGTTACATCTGTGTTCAAGAAGTGGAAAAGTGATTTTGAATGTGTTTAAGACAGGTATCAATGCTGTGTCATTTTTGCCTGTTTTTTAAGCTGTGTTGTTCTTGGTATTTTTAAGAGCCCAGTGGCGACTCCGGCACACAGGCTCCTGGGGCTTAGCCCGAGTCTTCGATTACGATTTACTTCGGACGCGCGAGCTTGCTTTGTATATTTATGCCACCACCTACGGTCCCACTTCACTAAGTTGTTAACTCGGGCTCTTTTCTTTGGGCCTTGTCACTGTTCACATATTTTCGTTCCACATCTGGCCTTCCGCGTTCATGTTGTAACCTTCAGGTGACCTGAATCAAACAATATCGTTCTAGGTCGTAGTAGGCGTTCTCTCGACTTCGTTCGCACGCGCTTTACTCGCTCATCCAGTAGAGCCCGAGCTGCCCTATGCAATTAAGCATTTTTAAAACATAATTCTTATTGTACCTAATGTTTTTTGAAGCAATGGATCTGTATAGAACGCTGGATTTGAAGTCCAATCCAATCGACACTTCTCATTTCGAGAATAATTTCAAACGAACGAGAAATTGTCCAGTGACTCGGGCTAATATGAGGACGCACTGGCACACACGTTGAGAAACACTGGCGTTGACCACTGCGATAGCATTATCTCTTGCTTATACATACAATCACAAATTATGCCCACAAAATGACGCTCAAATGTTTTAAACAGACTTTGCCGAGTTAAAAATTGTTCGTTTGAGAAAATTCGTCACTAAAATCGTGGTTATTGAAAGCTTGTGTTAAAACATTCAAGCAAACCAAAATCGTAGGTCCAGGCAGGGCCGGATTAAAGGGTAGGGGAGCCCGGGGCAATTTTTAATGGAGGGCCCCTATGATGTAATGCATGACGTCATCGTTTGTAAAACTTGTGTTTTCGCTGATTCGCAAGGTTCCCGTTTGAATTTTCCGGTAGTTGAGAATGTACTTACTTAAGACACATACAGTTAGCTGCGAGAAGAGAATTCATGATATAAATACTAGAGTGTATTTTTACTAAGAAAAAATACTTCGCAGGCTAGAGAGTGACTCGGC
>JGI24159J19872_10003229_pt1 | contig 20143 bp, 9 predicted proteins | sample Ectturendosymbi4_FD_19872 | JGI IMG/M metagenome (IMG submission 19872) | reverse complement strand
TACTAACCCCCAAACCTTAAACCCTAAACCTAACCCCTATCTTAAAGTTTGCCCCTAAGTTAAACCTTAAACGTAACCCTTAAACTTAACCCTCAACATAACCCTAAACCTAAACTGTAAACCTAAAACCCAAGCTGTAAACCTGAACACAAAACTGTGGAAACTTTCAAATAAAAGAACAAAAAGCAGGTTGCATGAAGTGTGCAACCAATAGGCTTATACCAAAATGAAATGCACCTGGTCACGGTGAGAATTGAACTGAAAACCATTTGCACAGTGGACGTAAACGTACATGCAGAACTACCATGATGGTGCCATTAAAGTGGTAAGGCAAACTCAGCATTTTATTCGAACCATGTCACCACCTGCGGACCTATTGCAGCTTCCTTTGTTTGCTATAAATTGGCGACCAACATGCTGATATGTTGCCCAATAAGTGACAATATGGTGCTCAGTGTTGTTTCAGCATGTTTGATTTCAAATTATTTACATCCAAATTTTTTGTGAAAGCCGTTTGCATTTTACTTATCTCTTTCAGTCTCATTGATTTCCACAAGTCTAGCCCAACCTTACTGCATGATATATACTTTCTTGACTTTCGCATGCACAATAAATGAAAATAACCAGAGACGAACATGCAACATGTACTTGCATATACATTTGGATTTTGACCTTGCAGGATTCTAGCATTTTTATATATTAGAATGTTATCATTTTTGCTTAACCAGATTTGGATTGGAATTTATGATATTCTTTTGAACTTCTTCGCAATTTTCGATTCATATTGGGGAGTGTAGGTTAAGCTACTGCCTTGATAAGAATTTCTCAAATTCGTTGCAATTGTTTATTGTGTTTTTGAATGTTGAAACCTGACAATGACCAGCAAAAAAGTCAGCTCTGTTGCAAAGGTGTACAGAAGCCGGAGTGTCGGAGTAGACTCCGGCCGGAGTCTTGACAATTTTCATAAATAGGAGTGGAGCCGGAGTTGATTTTTCTAAGGAAGGACCGGAGTGGAGCCGGAGTCAGTTTTTTAATAAGACTTAAGAGGTTAGTTTGTTTATTATTATTATTGCAGATTGTTTTTTACAAAGCATGCTATATAACATAACCTTCAAATGTGCAAAACTACTTCACAGGAAGTCTTAAAATTGTAATACAACTTGCATGTAAGTCAGGTCAGGTTGGTGAGTTTCACGTGTTTAAAGATTTGGACCATATCTTGTTCATGGTGTTACATTAAAAATCTGTTGGTCAATTAAATTTAGCTCACATAAAAAATTTAGGTAGTGTCTCAACAACCAGCATATCCAGTTTTCTGTTTTGAAGGACAAAAAGCACCGTATCCCGCATCCAGTTTTCTGCTAGATATAAAACTGAGTTGGAGAAATCTCACTACTGTCAACATGGTCGAGTGGGAAGCGACTAGTCAATCGTCAGTTCGAGTGACTCCTTTGTTGTATTTTCTTTTTCTTTTGATGTACTTACACAAGATTCTAAGTCAAAATTTTTGGACCCCTTGTGACGTACATTTCGAAAAGCAGACAAGTGTATTTGGACTAGAGTTAGGTTTAGCATTTAGGATTAGAGTTTTGTGTTAATGTTTAAGGTTAGGGTTTAGGGTTAGCGTTTAGGGTCAGTGTTTAGTGTTAGTGTCAAAGGTTACGGCTTATTAGCGTTTAGTGTTGATGGTTAGGGTTTGCAGTTGAGGTAAATGGTTAGGGTTTAGGGTAGGCTATGGGGTAAAAAAAATTAGGAAGTGAGTACGGATACGTCTGGCCTGACGCAATTCAAATAAATGTGTCAGTTTGTCATTTAAACAGCATGGCTCTCGTAGTGCAGAGGTTATGCGTTATGGCCACTGTGCCAATGGTTTTTGTTTCGGCTCTCACTTTGCCAACTTTACTTTTTTTCTTCACTTTTTTCAGGCTTATGTGTTACTTTTGCGGGTTAGTGTTAGGTTAGGGTTAGCATTAGGTTAGGGCAGTGTTTCTCAAAGTGGGCGGAATCGCCCCCATGGGGGCGAATTTGATGGGCAAGGGGGCGAAAATACCAAAGGGGGCGATAGGGGGGCATAAAAACATCAAGGGGGCGAAAATTCTCAATTACTAATCGATCACTGAGTTAACTTCAGTACCCTATCATTATGACTTGTTAGATTCCTTCAGATTTTGATTTACTACGACAATCGTTGGAGGTTGTTGCTAAAGCAATTTATCTGTTGAATTTTTAATCTGGATCGTCTAAGTGCCCCGCTACAGTGTAGAGTATTTCTGGGCTGCGGAGCCGTCGCAAAAATGTCACAGCTCCGATTCCAGAGGTCTTCTTTTCATGAACATTGCTCCAGTTCCGGAGATCTTGGTTTTCATGAGTATGGCTCCGGCTCCGGAGCTCTCTTTTTTCATGGCTCAGGCTCAGGCCCAGCTCTTGCTTCTGTTCGTTTTCACACATTAATGNTTTAATTGTCTTGGTGTGCATCAAGTTGAATGAAAAATGAATTAAACAAGTAGGCTACACAAAACTAAGAGAATATNCCAAACTTTTTTCAGCAATTTAGTATAGTAGTTTTTTACATGCAGCGCTCTTACCATGAGTAAATCAGCGAGAAAAAAACAATCGCAGGTTCAGACTATTCAGAGAACAGTTACTGTACTAGCAGAAACGTAACTCAAGATAACGGTAATATAAACAACTTCTGGAAAGGCAGTCGCTGGTTTTGCCGTCAATGCATGGGGAGCTTTGTTGTTTCTTATACGACCAGAATCAAGAAAATGGTTGTTTGGAAAACTACATTTGTGCCCGAGCATTTAAACACCAACCAGTCACAATCAACCAAGTGTTTTGCACTCGTTGTGTGCTTTGCCTGTTGCAGTCTTGGCGATTCCAGCTGCAGCGGTGCCCGGCATAGGTGTAGGAGCAAGCAAATTTTTGGGATGCAAAGGATTTTTGCACAAAATTTCCCAAACTTGCCCAAAAAGTTGTCGTGCAACTTTTGCCGACCGTTTTTGTGGCGTGACCTCCAAAAAATGGTCTTCACTTGTTTTTCTGCAAACCTTGGGTGCCATTTTTCGAAGTCAAACAACGTTGGGCACCATTTTTGTCAAATTTTCAGGATTTTGTTCGGATTTTCAGGGATTTTGCCTAAATTTTCCGGATTTTCAACAAATAAAAACGTTTGCGGGTGTGCTTGCACCCCCTGCAACCCCGCCAGGGCCGTTTTTTAGCCGATTTGACCGATTTCTTCTAATTGGGCCCCGCGCCAAAGGTGGCCCCGTGCTGCACCTACCAAGCAACACAAATTTACACTTTCCATCGAAGCTGCTTGTGTATAGTGCTAGCGCGGGGCCCAGTCTTTTCAAGGTGATTTGAGAGACCACAGCGTTTCTCAATTTTTTCCTACAGTCTTTAAAAATACATTATAAACTCGATTTACTACTACCATCAAACTACACGAAAACTTTGCTTTACAGTCACCTCGGTATTCAAATAAAACAGTTGCGGTCTCTCAAAATGTGTTTGCAGTCCGCAAGGTCAAACTTTAAGAATGACTCTGGCGGGCCCCATAGTATTTTGTAATCGTGGGACCCCTGCCAACGAAAACGAAAATCTAAGTGAACTGCGCGGTTTCACCCCCATCAAATTCTTTGGTAAGAATGGTTATTGNATATCTTCAGTACGGTGTAGCCAAATTATTTTCATAGCATCTCGTTAANGCTGAGGGGGCTNAAGTTTTGAAGCTGTTTTCTGTTTCTTTGAAAAAGTGTTTCATTTTTATCAGGTGAGGTTTCAATAGTTGTTGCAAAATACGGTTCGATAGTTGTTGATATTTCTATAATTACTACTGCTTGTATTCTGAAGCCATCGTTTAGTTTATAATTGCAAATGTTTGCTGCTTCATCGGTCTTTTACTAGTGTTGTTCATGTTCCCTCTCGCAGAGATTTCACGAGGCAACCCGAGATTGACGAAAACTATTGAAATAAACCTAGTTTTTATTGTGAATGACTATTTCAAGTGCGCAAAAACTATTTTTTCTGAAAAAGTAACATAAAATTACTAACAGTAGTAACAGAAGTGACATTATCCAGGCTTCGGCCTGCCGCCAATTGTCATTAAACAGATTCGTCGCATTGCATGCGATCAATAAAATAAATAAATAAAAGTGACAATTTGGTTCAAGTGAAGTAAGCCTTACGATGATGTTGTGGTGAAAATTGCATCATGAATTACTACCGAAGGAAGGATTATGGCAGGGGTGGCCAAACTACTGTCCACGGGCTGCATCCCGCCCGCCGACCAATTTATTCAAGTTCGCCAAACGCCTTGCACATCTTTTCAAGCACCACGTTTCCGACTGTGGACAGCAGTACAATGCAGGGTTGGCTGCTGCCTGTCTCTTGATGACTTCGCACTGTGTCCAGCCCTCCAGTGACCAGGCAGTCGCTAATTTGGCCTTCGGGTCGAAACGTTAGGCCACCCCTGGATTATGGCATCAATCTTGCAGATTGGCTTCGTAATTTCTTAGTTATAGCCTAATAAATCGAAAGTTGCAAAAATTCTGAAAAGGCGCAAAGTGGAATAACTTTCGTGGACGTTTAAGGCTACTGCAGAACTTGCCTGTTTTGAAAAATTAAATAGTTTAAAACTTATTGGAAGATCTGCAATCAATTTACCGGTACATATTTAGTGGTTGTTACGGCGCTGTCCATTGAAGTCTCTGCTGGAGAGGTCTTAGCGTCATCCTTTCAGGACTCGTCTTTTAACATCGCCGATATGGATCATTATGACTTAAGTGTTACTAATGTATACTGTTGATGGTAGCAGACGTTACCGAAACGTCTACGAAAATGTCGTTTACATCTATTGCTTTGGCTTCAGTGTAAAAGAGAAAATATTTTTTTACTTCGCGATATTAAAAACTTGCTCTAATAAACGGTTGGTACTCTTTAATCAGTGCTGTATTCAGTGGATTGCACTAACCATTTTTCACGTATATATTGATAGGCAGGTGTTATACCGATTTCTACCATTATGACTTGATACACCCCACAAAATTTCTGCACAACACTAAGTGGGGCCCCGCAAAAGTGTTTCCAGTCGGGCTCCGCTCTTGCTAACACCGGCCCTGACCCCCGCCTCCAACACCACTGCTGCCCGGGCAAACCATGCGAAGAGCGTAAAACACATAGTCGATTCTCATGTGTTCTTTCAAACACGCACACATTGGCAAGAACACAAATGCGAAGATGTATTTAAAAGTCTTTTGTTCAAAGAAATAATATGACTTCTAGCAAGAAATTCACATTTAACTTTTTAAAAATATCTGAAAACTTGTGATTTCTTATCTTTTGCACCCATAATTGGCAGTGATGAATCGCGAAGTAAAGCGCAATTTGACCAGCAAAGCTTAGGAGAAAATAAGACCGATGGTTACCGTGCTGAAAACATAGATTATTTCCACAGATGAAAACTTCAAGAAAAGTCCACATTTGTTTACATTGATTTTTATGCCCTCCTCATAATGTACTGCTGTGCAAAGCAATGCTAGTTCGCAACCAATTATTTATAACTTTCATGTCATGCTACTGCTTGTAAACGTAATTTTTCCTAGTCAACTTCGCCAGTATAGTAAACCTTGCATGTAAGCCTAATGGTTTCTAATAAAAATTCCTACTTTGCAATGGCATGCCGTGCATTTCACGCTTAAATCTGCAATGGTATCATATTTTAATCATACTCCCTGCTAACAGCATGACTACACAGCGACAAAAGCTGTGGCTATTTTATTACATAGCCTACCGACTCGTTATAGCCAGTTCGTTTTAGATCGCTACATTACTACAGGCCCGGTTTGATCATTCTAACCAGAAAGTAAGATGTTGTGGTAGTTAACGTTTTTCTTACTTCTACAACAGTGGTTCTCAACCATTTCGCTGAAGGGAGCCAAATCCAGATCTATGATTTTGTTAGAAAGCGGCACAAACAAATTTTGCCACAAGTCAATTGACACGTTTTGCTTTATTGCACTAACGAAGTCTGTTGCACAAAATATTAGAGGTGTTACTGAACGGCACTGCCAATCGAAAGGAATCCTTTCCCAGCAAAGAATCAGACACTAAGCCAGTGGTTCCCAACCGGTGCCATTTACAATCATCAGGGGTGTCATGAGCTAATACGTTTTTCAATATATCATTTAAAAGACATTTTCAAACTGTCGCCAAACCTCAAACCAAATTGCTATGGGTGCCGCAAATTATATTTTTCTTTTGTAGGGTGCCGAAAGGCTAAAAAGGTTGGGAACCACTACATTAAGCTCTTACAGAGTATGTATTTCGCCTATGAAGTAGGCATCATCAGCTCTTATTCAAATAGAATATGTTACAGAAAGAATGCCAAAAGCCGCACAAACGATGCTAAGGAGCTGCATGCGGCTCTTGGAACAGTGTTTGAGAACCATTTTTCAACAAGTAACACCACGCCTGCCAGCTACGATGTTACAGCCTTAGCGATTATTAAACCAAAGAAACATCAAAGGCTTGCAGATCCATTGTTGCAGTCTGGTGCCGTAATTCATAACAATCGTGTTTAGTGTGCTGTATAGAACACACGTAAGTCTATTTGGGGAAACCGTTAGTATCTAGAAAAGGACCCGGAGCCCGAGCTACCTCTCTAATGGCCATAACTCCGGTCCTAAATTTTTTAACTGAGCTCCGGCTCCTGATTTTTAATTAGAGCTCCGACTCCAGGGAAAATGCCCAACTCCGGCGCACCGGCTCCGTAGGCCTGGATTATTTTCACAAGAATTCTGAACGTAATATTAGCGTCGAAATACAATATTGCTTAGTTCAGTTTTTAATTCCTTGGTTCAGCTATTTAATTATTTCTTTAAATAAATTCTTTAAATTTACTACCTTGTGTTTGCTTTGTCAGGCTTGGGGGGGCGAAAACGACGTGTCGAGTGTGAAAAGGGGGCGATTGAATAAAAAAGTTTGAGAAACACTGATTTTGGATTTTCATTTTAATTTCTACGTGTAGCGCCTGGAGCAGCATACAATAAATGACAAGTTTTCTCGCGTATAGCACCGTAGCATGGTTTTGTAATTACTGTTTGTGACATCAACAATGGTATTTGGGTACCCCACGCTTCGTCAGATTGTTTGCATTTATCGTAACTGTGCTAACTCCGTTTCAGTGGAATAATTAGTCTTGAAGTTTTCATGCCATTGCGGAGGAGGTTACAGTTAGCCTGGGTGGTTTACGAGAACTAAAGGAGCTTTTTGCCTGTGAGGGCATCTGAGCGATATTTGGTGTTGAGTTCGGCTTTAACCTAAAGCAGGGGTGTAGTGGGGCGGGGACGCGTGGGAACGGCGTTCCCACACCTCTTTTTTAGCACTGCACCCAGTGGCGTGCAGAGGGGGGGCGAACGAGGCGCTGGTCCCGGGCATCCAAGGCAAGGGGGCATCCAAAGAGCAAAGATACAAAAATTAAAATGTAACTAGATGATTTTTCCTATTGTAAGGCTGCTAACACATGTGCATGGACTTAATATTTCGAAACACTGTATTGAATATATTTTTTAACATTCACAGCATTTTTGATCAACTTGCGCTTGCCCTGAAAAAAAAGTTTACCCTAAAATTTTTCACTGTATGGAATGTACGTTTTACATTCAGGATTTTTGAGCAGCTTTGCGCTTGCCCTGAAAAACAGAGTTTGCTCTGAAATTTTTTATTTCAATATCTTTATCTTTCAAGATTTTTGGGCAACTCGCTCTTTCGCTGAAAACAGAGTTTGCCTTGAAATTTTCAGTGTATTGAATATACTTTTTACATTCAGGATTTTTGAGCAGCTTGCGCTTGCCCTGAAAAACAGAGTGTGTCCTGAATTCACTGTATTGACGATACATTTTTTAACTTTCAGAAATTTTGAGGAACTTGCGCTTGCCCTGAAAAACAGAGTTTGCCCTGCGTTGACTGTATTGAATATGTATTTTTTATTATTCAGAATTTTGAACAAATTGCGCTTGCCCTGAAAAACAGAGTTTGCCCTGATAATTTTTCTGTATTTAAATATTTTTCAGGATTTTTGAGCAACTTGCGCTTGCCCTGAAAACAGAGTTTGCCCTGATTTTTTCAGACCAGGGGGGGCGGCCGACCCCCCGCCTCGTACGCCACTGGTTGCACTAGAATATCATGTTATTCTGATATCGTTTTTCTTTGTCATTTAAAAGCGACAAACGTCCAAAATACGTGTTAAAGCATCATATCAGCTCTCGTCTTCTTAAAAACAGATTTAAGATTCTATTATTTCGTGTACAGCAAACCAAAATTAATTCAGTACTTTTCATCAAATGCACCACTCATGCGCAAGTGTCTGCGCGCATGCTTTGTTCGACACTGTAAACCACTGCAATGCGGCAAAGCCAAGCGGCAGTTTTGCGAATATTACCAATTATTTTTGTAAAATGGAAACTTTTTCCCACGTGTCTCTGCTGCGACTACCCGATGTGTGACATGCGGCAATCGCTCCGAGACAGGCCCGAAGCCACGGGGGTATTCGGGAGCAGGGTGTCCCCAAATGTTTTTGTGCCCTAAAAATTTTGTTGTGCTCGGAAAATTTTTATAGTTCGCTTTAAACATATAACACAAACAAAAATCTTGCTCCTCTAAAAATGTGTTTTTGCGACCTGCTTCGAGAGTCGGAAATGAGTGGGCCTGCTTCGAGAGTCGGAAATGAGTGTGTTTTCATTTTCTTGGTCTTTATTGTGTCAAGCACGTTTCATTGCTGAGGTTTGGCTTGTGACAAATGCGAGATAATCTGCTAAATTGAAAAATTGCTTTCAACGCTGACAAAAATAACGGCTAACCTGGTCGACATAAGGCAAATGACTTCATCAACAAGTTTACCTGAACCCAATGATGCATGAGGCAAAGTTGCCAATAACTTTAATCATCTGTTTGCTTGTATGAAAGATTATACTCGTACTTTACCACCTTCCTCTGTCACATGTCGGACAGGAAAAAGGCGATTCTTGCTAAAAACAGTTACGTAACCGATGATAAATTTTGAACGCTTTCAACGCCGGATTCGCAAAACATCGAAACAAATCAACCGGTCTTTGATCGAATGTTGTTGCTTAAAGCACTTACAGCAAGCCAACCGATGTGTGGTTACACTGTTAACTGTTGCAGTGGATTTGGCAAAACAAACACAGCAGGTAGCAGTGGTTACGCATGGCGCCAAACCGGCATCTTGCAGCAACCAGGTCCTAATTAACCGTCACCACTTCCGGGATTTTCTCCCAAAGAAAACAGGCATTGGCTATTTGTCACATTTCGTTTTTGAGAGCAAAACCGCTGCAGCTTAAAATTTGATTTTTTTAAGCTTTTACTCCAGCAAATTGCACATCTGGAATTTCTGGACTCTCACGAGTCTAGCACCGCACGTTTGTTTGGTTGCATAAGAAAAATGTACCCGGAGGAAATACATGCAAGCTGCATTTCCTATACGCAACATCGCAGACCATGTTGCGGAAATGTGAAGTCAGAAAGTCTGTTGTCAATGAAATAGAACGCTCCGGCACGGAGGGGACAAAAAGTGGCCTTGCCTTTAAAAATTTGAAGATCCTAAAACCTTTTGACGAAAGTAAGTTGCACAACTCGCCAACAAGCACATATTCTTCCCTGAACTTGGTTAATTTGGGGTTGATTGTAAACGCTTTTCATCTTTTTCCTGGCTTAGCGTGCTGTTTACCAAGGTTCTCATAAAAGACCTCTTAGACAGTTAAATCCAAGTTTTGAATGTCTTCAAAGCAAATGGGCTGCGGGCACACCTGTCAACTACATCTGCAAAACACGGACATTTCTCACGTTACTCGCATATACGTAGGTATGACTATCCTGAAAAAGGGTCTACACTCTACAGCAGCTATGTCCAACCGTGGCCCAGTCGAGGGTTTTGTGCGGCCCAGTTTGTGTTTTCACTGTAGTGGAAGTATCCTACATACTGACAACCTGTCCTTGTTTTGATAATCTTGAATTTGACATTGTTGATGCAGGTGGTCCTCAGTGCCACTTTATCACGTCTGTTACGATTGCAGTTCGGATTCGAACACTTTCAGTATATTAGTTTAAGCAAAATTTAGCTTGCTAAGATCAAAGTAAGCCACTCAATGGGCGGCCCTCATTATTATGTCATTCAATGTGCGCCCCTGGTCAAGACAGTGACACATTTTTTGGCTCAATAAGCCATTTGGGTTGGACATAGCTTGTTTACGGTGACAAAACGTAGTTTTCACGAGCCAGATGTTATGTAAGAAAACACGGGACTACCCGAAAAACTTATTCGGAGTCTTTTAATTTTAATCTTAAGCTTTTTTGCAACTAATGTAGTGATGCTTGCTTTTTCTTGATTAAGTTAAGAGTGTCTGTCTCTGCTTCCACGTTTTCAACGAGACCTTTTCTTTAGTTCAAAGCCGACAAAACTCCTTTTTCTTTTCATGCAAACCTAGGTGGCTTCGTTGCACGTGTCAGGATGGAGCGGAATTAGCCTTTTTTGTTTAAGTTATGCTTCTATATTGTTTGACAGATTATTTTTCAACACAAAAGATTGCGTTTCATGCTCGCTGCATTGCATGAGCAGGTTTTCGTTGGAAGCGGAATGCGAAAACAGCAACACGCCAAAAACGCTCGAAAACCAGCTCGACATCAAAGCTTTCACCGGGATGTACGTTTTCCTCATCATCGGATGCTCTATCGGCTGCATCATATGCGTAATAGGTTTGTTTGTGAAGAATTAACCTTCAAAATAACTTACATGATAAGTCATCAAGTTGATTTCGTTTGTTTATGCAGAAATCGGCTGGGTTCGCTTCGGAGGTATTGGTGGGATGTTTGGAAAAGCGAAACAGTATGAGTTCAAGGTGCGTTACTGCAAACACTGGCGTCTGTTTATTTGGCTAGATGAAATCCGTAAGGTCAGCTAGATTTTAATTCTTTTTCTATTTAGTGCACACTTAAAAAAGACTAAATTATGCGTAGAATGGCAGCGATTTTGATCTCTTACTTTCGCCACAATTGACTATTCCAATCACTTCCACAAGCTTTCGTAAAACAAGGAGACATGAAAGAACTTGAAAACCATGAAAATTTCTGTTTTCAACATATCGCACGACATGATACAGGGTTTTCCTCTTGACCATTAACATAGGGGGATGGGGTAGAAATGCTTGTTTGTCAAACACGACAGTAGGGGGATATTTATACTTTATCAACATCGACTTCAAGAAATGAATCGTAACGTTTCTCCCACTTCTAATAATCAGAGTAGTTCAACTATTAATTTTCAAAAAATCTGTAAAGCAACTGCAAAAGCGACATTAACGTTAACATGTGCGTTTCCCGAGTTGATTTTATATAGGGCTAAGAGTTATGAGCTCGAAAGTGTTACGTAACAAGGGTAACAACAATGCGTGAAAACCTAGCAATGCGCATTATCGCAGAAAGTGATCCAGACGACTAGGCTACTTGATCATCACAGCTGTTGTCCTCAAATCCTCACACACCCTCCCCCAACCCTTCTGCTCCTGCGTCCCTGTGCTCACGAGAAAGAACAAACCGATTTTGTCGAGGTCGTCTTGAAATACGAAGTTTTAATCGGGCATTTTACACAATTTTTCTGCTTTAATCCGCGCACATACCGCTTTAACAGCTTTCGATGTTGCCCTGAGGCTGCGCCGATGTCCACATTTGGGAAAGTGATCTTCTGCTTGCATCACAAATATTCCAGAAAAATTAAAGCAGCAAAAGCAAGAAACTGCAGCACAGATCTTTTGTTCGAAGAGATGCGCTTGTTTCGGCCGCTGCTTTATTTAAAAAAAATGGCAAGTCAGTCATTTCCAAGCATCACTCTTGTCCAAAACGCATCAGAGGTAGTGGTAGCGTGACGTACTAGCAATGTCCCCGCGTGTGATTACATGCTTGCATGTACGGATGAAAACATTTCTACTGTATGCGCGCGTGCAGGAGAATCGCCGCGAGAACAGGAGAGGTCTTGACCAACTGGCGACCGAGTTCGAGAAGTGGGAAGGCGGGTGGGAGGTGTGGAAGTTCAAGGAATGGGCTGCTGACGCACACTCGAAAGCGATGACAAGCCCAGGTATGTGCTGCAAAAACGCTGTCTCCAGTTTTAACACGCTGCATGTCACTAGTAGCATCGTCTTGGGTTTGTTAGGTTTGAGAAATACATAACTTGGAATGTCTTTGCCGCGTAAATGCCTAAGTACTGCAACACCAAAGATTGTGTTTGGGCTTGGACACTCTTTCATCAGCGCCAGCTTTCCGCATGCAAGATACTTACGATCAAACTCGAAGCGGTGATTTTGCTGAGTCATTTACTGCAGATATTAGGCAAGACCTTCGATTGATTTCAGTCGCTGTTTCAACGCATTGGGAACTCCTTCTTTTCCCCTCACACAAAATACTGTTTTTTAAGTTGAACTTCAGGCACCCTCCTATTTCCATGCCGATTTTTTTCCCATGCCACCCGGGTGTTTCTTTTTTTTTACATCCGACCTTTACCCAAGGTAGTGGAGGCTTGTTCTATTTAATGACACCCATGTTATGTATAACCTTTTCAGATATATGTATTTGAACAAGGAGTAATGATTCTATTTTTAATTGAACTTGGTAAAGCGCTGGGTATTTCTCACAAAAAGCGGCTATTGTTCATATTCTCAAAACTTCACAAGGTTTCTTGCTTGATTTCTGTCACAAGCAAAACGCACATCTGCCATCACGTTGACACAGCGCAGCATAGACATGAATTTTAGCATGGGCAGGCAAACATTTCAATTGAGAAATTCAGTTTTCAGAGGTCGTAAGGTGAGATAGGCGATCGTTAAAATAGCTTTTGCATGTTGAAAAATGTGTAAAATGACCTTTGTCGCGTGCCTTTGTAATTAGCTTTTTTCGCGTTTCCTAGCAGGGTAATCATATGGCTTTCTTTAACATAGTTTGTTGTTGCTTCAAACTTTTTTCCAGATCAGTTGCTTTTACTTTGATGAATTGTGTCCAAAGTAAACGTTTATCGTTTGAAAGTGCAGTTTTAAATTGTATTCCTTCAACACAGCAATTATTTCATGACACTTCAAACAGGTAACAGAGTCTGGATACTCGCCTTAGTGCCTCCTGTTTTGAGTCTCGGTCTTTGGCTCGAAGGGCGCAGGCCTCGGTCTCAAACCCCTTGTCTCTAGAATCGCACAGCTGGCAGGGTTTAGGCATGTAACGTTTTTCCTGGAAACAACATTTTAAACATTTGGAAAAGCGATGGTTTAAATGTAAGGAAAGCTCAAGTAGCACAACTTGCTCACTGTTACGTTGATCCTGGTATAGAGAAAAGAAGTTGGCAAATGGGATGAGATTCAATCAAGGTCGAGAATGAGATCGATAGTGTTGACGACCTATTTAATGTTATGCGTGGTAACTTCACAAAGACGAGGTTTTCGTGCTGAGTGCTCTTTACATTAAAACACAAGAGTCACTCAAATTTATTTTTGAAGCATTACAACTGGAGGCGTGTATTCCGCTTCTAGCTTCTGGGATCTGGCCTACAAATTTTCTGGCATCGAGTTTCGAAGGTTCAGGTGGAGGTCTCGAAGTTTAAACCAATTTCCAGTCTCATAGGTCTTGAATATATATAACTGGACCAATCATGAGGCTGTAGCTCAACGTAAAATGAAAAATACCTGTCGATCTACTGTTTATGAAAAACACGGCATCCGCCTTCGATTTTCCGCTTTTTAAATAGCTTTGGAGTAATCATTTCGGAGGAATTTTGTCAGATAACAAACGCTAGTCAAAGGAAAACCTGAATGTTGACCACCGTAAAAACACGGTATGAATTAAATACGACAGTGAAACGACATCTAAATGTTTTTAACTTCGATCATTGGGAAATCTAATTTAATGAGACTGTAAAACAACGTCTCTAGCGGGTCAAAGTCCCCAAATCTGATGTATTCTTTCCATATCTTCCAAATAACGTGAGTATATGACTTGAACTGGGAGGGTCACATAAGATCATTTGGTGGGCCATAGTTTGACTTGCTCTATAAGTCTAAAGTGACTCAAGGACTCTTCGAATCCGCTTCACATGCAGGCTTGCCTAACTTGTGATTAATTGAGCAAATTCTTAACGTTTGGATTTGAAGGGAGTAAGGCCCTCATTTAGATTCCTTTAATTCTGCCGTAAGTCCAAGAAAGAAATTTCAAGATATATCTTTTCATTCGCTCAAACGCTTTTTTGTTCCTTCACATTTCGCAGCAATAATGTGCTGTCCTGTCATATCCCTAAATGCTTTGGGAAATTAAGGCGGCGGTTGCTGTTATGCCACCTCGAAAAACGATTATCACCGAAGAACACGGAGATGCCGAATAATTTTCTCGAGTGACTGAGTTTTGCTGCGTGGAACTCGTCACGGTCTTGTGACGAAGCGGGTTGTAAGTAACCCTTCATCAAGAGACGGAATCTCTCCATGAGAATCGTCTTTGTGAGCACGAGTGCTTTAAAGCCCTTTCTACGTGTCGCCCGCTGTTAACAGATAAAAGCAAAAGGTTGATAATGGAGCAGAAGATTCGCGAATTGACACAGAAAGACGCGCATCCAGCGTGCTGCTTATGCGGGAAGATCATCCGGCCCAGACGTGGCGACAAAGCCGCTTACAGGTTCGACTGATTGTTCGTTATTTCTTTTCATTAAATACGCTTGCGACCAATTCAGGCCTTGTAACGTCTTTCAGTGACTGGTTTTCGTTTTGTTCGTCCTCGCTGATCGGCAAATAAGAAGATTTTTCGTGTGAAATCCCATAAACGCATGAGAGCTTTCATGGTTGATTTAAGGTTTGAATTATTTCGACCAATGAGGATATGCTTGTGACAATATGTTTGCATTTTTTTAAAAGATGTATATTTTTTGCCTTGGGTTTCAACATTTTTTTCTATTTTCGATTGCTAACAAAAAACAAGGAGTAAGTTGGCTCGTAACAGAGTTAAACGTGAAAGTTTTGTAAAGTTTCTTGAGAAGAAAACAACGCGAAAAGCAATGATTTAAATAGAATCACACTGGACGTTTCGAAAAACAGTTGTTTTTATCGTCTGCGAAGTTAAGTTCATTAAATGAAACGCCAAGCTTCAGACTACAAAATACACAGGCGTCGCGTATACACACACCGGAAAAATTTTGATGACAATGAAAGCAGCCGTTTTTCGAAACGTCCAATACGATTTCATGTAAACCGTTAGTTTTGCTTTGTTGCTTATCGTTTGGTGTTAAACCAAAATGCGTTTGGTTTGGTTGCACCCGTCCATGCCGCGATCGATTGAATCTCAGGCAACGTCTGTTGCAGGTGTGACATCATCAGACGCTCGAGCGACCCTGAACGAACCGCAAAAGAAGAAAATGAAGGTGCCGACAGTGGGCGCTGTAGTGTCGCAAGTGTGGAAGAAGGTACGCAGCGTGAAGGGCCATCCTTTCGTGTCTTTCGGTTGCATTTACAATTTTATAAAAAAAATGCGGAGGAACACAGAACAAACTGCAAAGAGAGATTTGTTCCCATTGTTTATTAGCTGTGTTCTCGCCGCGTTTCACAGCAGAGGTTGTTGGCACGCCAGCAACTGGCAACCTGCGTCGTCATCATTTTCTCCGTTTTTGCAGAAATAACTTTATCACCAAACAATAATGAAGGTTCAAACGTGATCCTGACATCGGTCTTGCCTTTGTCCTCACGATGCGACAACAGCAGGGACCAAGAATTTGATAAAGTCCCGCAGGACTTCCCACCTGCTGAACCTGACATCCCAACCGATCGATTTATACCTGAAGGCAGGCAAAGCCTTAGATCTACGCTGGTGAGCTGCAGTTTGCAATTGTAGAAATATTGGGGAACTGAAGTTTCTTGCATGTTGCAATCACGTTGCTATTAAAAGTTATTTTCCGAAAGATGCCTATTTTTTCCTTTTCCGTAAAAATCAAGCCATTAGTTGTTTGACAGATTTTCTGGGAAGAATAAACCTCGTCACATCCTACACTTATTGGTAAAAGGTTGTCATTAGACTGGACTTAAATGCACCCATCAACTTTGAACTGCGTGGAGACGAACTGACTGCACATTTTTTTCCGGCACGTTGACAGATCTAATCCACTCTCTTTTAAGGGCTTTACCTGCTATCAACTTTTAGTCTCGTCTTAACTCCAGAAAAACGGTAGGGATTCGACGTTAAAATCACCTCCAGAAACTCTTTAGAAACATGTATTTATATTAATAGTGACAATCTTGCCTTGACAGATACCATAGTTGTTACAGAAATAGAAAACATTAACGACCCGGGTAGAAAAATGTAATATGAGCTAACAATGCATGTGGTTCGATAGTTGTTACTACGAATGATATTCCTTAATTCAATTAAAGCAACAAAGGCAGCAAAAAAGCATGTTTTTAGAAAAAAACTCAGTAATCATTGTTCAGACGCATCAATTCTAAACCTCAGGATGGAAGCAGAGTACGCGGATCAATATAACATGCGTTCTTTGTAAGCTTTCTTTCCCGTAAAAAATTGTTTATAACAACTTACGCGCTTCGTTCCAGGAGTGGAAAAGTTTAATTAGACATGGCATCTCTGGTAATGGGAGAATCTACGACCGGCTGTATAAGTTTTTTGTTTTCATTACAATTTGTATCATTTTCTTAGAATAACTTCTACCAAATTTTCCTGTGAAAGTCTACGCACAATACTCCAAGTGTTTGGTATTTTCATGTTATTGCCGAAAAAGGAAATGACACGTTTGCAATTTGAATCTAACAAACACTGAAAACGGTTTCTGACTTACTCTGTCATTTTACGCTCCAGCGTTCTTCCCAGCATTTTTATGAGCTCACAAGCTTGTGCACCGTTAACAATTACGCCCTTCACCTTGGGCAAACGTGTTAGATCGCTATTTCCTTACTTGCAAGACCATCGTTTTTCAGACGGTCGTCGAAAAACTGGAATCGGCCGGAGATGTTATCGCCAACGCCGTCGTAGTTTTCGCGGCCTTCGTTGTCGTGCTCTCGCAGCTGCAACGACATACTTCGTCGCTGAGCTGGCTTTCGCATAACGCTTTGTTTGTTTTCACTTAGTCTCATTCGTCCTTAGCGAGCGGTACGATATCGGTTGTCACGAGCTGCACATCGCACTGGACCACCTCCCATCTCTCCAGGACCCCGGGTTTTGGCAGCTCGGACGAGAATCCGGGGACCAATCGCGGAACTGGTTTCGGGCCCGTCCCGGCACCTCTGCCGCCGATCGAATTTTCGAGACGTAGCTCGTTCGATGACGTCAGCATGGATGAGGATGAAGACGAGTGGACTGAAGATGACGAGTTGACGGATGTGGAAGAAGCAGAAGCGAGATTTGCGTCTGTAGGATGATGTTGCAATCTAACCGTAACTGTTTGTTCCGGTTATTAAAAATGAAACTTTGGCAAAGTGAAAATATACTGTCTCATACTGTAAATGTAATACAGTCCTTAAAAATACAAGAAATGAAGAACATGAAAACATAGATGAAATGGGAACGGCAAAATACATCTGTTTTAATGTTTGTTTCTTAAACGATCCTTGGGAGCCCCTGCATTATTTTGTAAAGAAACTTTAACCCAGCCGTTTATGAAAACTATTTTTGTAGTGCGGTTGATGAACGTGGTCTTTACATTGTTTGCAACTCTCCCAATTTTTGAATAAAAACGTGTGGTGCTGTAGTAGCGGTAGCGTTTATGTATGTTTTCCGTACGTTGTTGCAAACGTGAGCTTTTCTATCGTTCTGTTTGATATAAACATGCCTTCAATCTTCCTCTCTTCAAGTCGCTTAGTCAGCAAAAGATCGACATCATCTGTATTCTGATGTGTATCTGCACGTTTAAAAGGAAAGTTGTCCACAGTGGTGCGGTAGCAGACCACGCGGTAGTCAAGTTGGCAGACTGGGTGTGATGCTCGGAGGAGACACACTTGCAGTCTGTCAAGACTGGTGTTATTCGGCATTCATGTGGTGCTGCCAATGATTCGCGTAATACAGAAAAAGAACTATCAGAGATTCTTCTGTGATTTTCGCTTATAACTACTGCTGCGTTTTTCAGAAACGCTGTGCTATAACGTAGCTTTCACTGGTTCCAGCTATTGGAAGAATTTCGCATAACAGTTTCACAACGTGTGCAGACGTTCGTGGCAAGCCAAGCATTTATCAGCTTCAATCGCAAAAACTGTTACAACAAAATTGAGGTTGCGCAGTTGGCATTTAATCAGAGGTGGAGAGAACAAAGAAGCTGGTGCGAAGAAGACAAATCAAGCGCCTTGCAGCGACTGCGTGCAGCACCTGGTCATGGATTCTAAGTCCTACCTGGCCTCGTTGCTTTCGCGGAGTCGTGGTGAAGAAAGAAGGTGACGATTTGAGCAGCAGCTGCTTGAACGGTTGCTTTGATCGCCAGTCGCTGAAATCTTTTTGTTTCTTAATTGTGCAGACCAGTTCGAGAAATCGCCTTCAGCCTTTCTCACCTTCAAACAATTAGGGCAGTTGTTGCTGGCAGCGGGATTGTCGAGCTGCCTGTCAGTATCTTGTTTCTGCTTTCTAGATACTGTGATTTTGAAGTAATGAAAACAACCGTCTGTTTCGCCTTTTTGACTATGCGACGGTCTTGAGTCCAGGGCCGCACGGATCAAATGCCGCCAGATACCAATGGCCGTGATGTCAATCATGGCTGAAAATCCTTTTCTGCCCATAACACCAACCAATCTTTACACGCAGTGGCTGCTTTGCTGTTCATGAGGGTGCGAACCGCTGCGGTCTTTGCGGTTAGACTTCCCAGACGCAAGCCGCCTGAAACCGCAATGAGCTAATCCGCTGCAGCTTGTCCGTGTGGCAAATTGACGTGTGGCCAACGCCTAACCACTTCACTCGTGTCGCTTGGCCTTGTTGGGTAAACGATAATCTTCGCAACAGACTCGTGCTGTTCTCAATTCGTCGTCGGTAAGACATCGTACATTTTTGCTTGTTTCGCTGCAGGGCGAAATCCGCGTCACTGTCAGCTTTTTTGTTTTGAGTGCTAGATGCGCTTGCAAGTCGTCACTCACCAGTAAAGACTGAAAAAGATTTTGTGGTGAAACGCATACTTTTTGCTCGACAATATCCTTGTCCGCAGTCAGACAATTGTTTATGCTGATCAAATGGCACGTGACGCATTCGACAAAAGCAGCGTTTCTGCTTTAATATAGTCGCCTCTAATCCGGTATCAGCGCATTTCTGTCAGTTTGATAAATTTCGCTTGCCTTAGGCGGTCACGGTTCAATAAGTTCAAGAGCGACGTACCGTCGTTCTCTCGCCTAAATTGATTCCTTATGTTTGTTTCTTTGTTTTTGCAGGCTTGCTTGTATGCTGATATAAGCCTGTGAATCTCTTCATTCTTTCGACTTGCTCTATTCCGCCGAGAAATACTTGTTGTGCAACATCACCTTTAGTTCAATTCCTGTCGTTTGCTTAATGTACAGCGTTCCCACTTCTGGGGAGTTTGTCCCTAGATTGGAAATTTCAGCAATCTTCGGGAAAAAATCTCGGGTTTTGAGGAATCTAGGGATTTTTTAGGGAAATTGCACTTTTTTGCGATAAATCTGGGAAAAATTGTGGTCATGCGTTTCTATCTGATGTGGAAATCAAGTTGTGGCGTATTGTCAGTTGTAGGAAAAGGAAGTAGTGTGCAATTACACCAAAGTTATATTTTTTCCTTACTACGAAAGCATTGCCTGTCGATCATCATCAGTAAAGTGCAGGCCCGTAACCAGCTTAGGACACCAGGAGGGGCGAAGAGTTTTCTGAGAGGAGTCCGAACTTTTTGAACTATGTCCAATAGTTTCAAACTATATCCAACACATTTTTCCAGGGGGGGCGAAAAATTTTCTAGGAGAGGCTTCGTCCCCCCTGCGCACCCACTGGTTACGGGCCTGGTAAAGTGTGTGTCAAAACAGAGAGAATGCTAAATACGAACTTGAAATAAGTTTGACGAGTGTTTCAAGTGGAGCTCAAAACAGCTAAAAATCTTCAGTCTGACTGCCTGGCAGGTTGGAGG
>JGI24159J19872_10003228_pt1 | contig 20144 bp, 6 predicted proteins | sample Ectturendosymbi4_FD_19872 | JGI IMG/M metagenome (IMG submission 19872) | reverse complement strand
AATCATGGAATCATACTGTATGGAGTCAATCATCTGAACAAAATTTGGCCAGATCACTTACAGAGTCTTGCATTTTGTCAACTTTTCCAGAAGTCACTTACAGTAGTATAAGTAATAAGTTAAGCAGAGTTTTCTACAAACATTTGTTGTAACCTCACAAAAGGTAATGGCTCAAGTTTACAGTGATAAAATTTGGTTCTTGGTCAATTAATGACACTCATTCACTTTAACAACAACATAGATTTAACCTACAAGTAAATAGTCACCATGGAAGTAAGTGGCTAACTGTTAAACAAACTCATGGTCAACAAGTTACGCTGTTTACTGACTTCCCATGACGATTACACATAGGCCTGATAAGAAGCAAAAGCCAAACCAACAAAAGTTCAACATTTTTACACAAAGTATGAATCAACAGTACTGTGTCAAATTCATCTTTCTAGTAGCGTAAATACTACCATAACGCTACGCAATAAAGACTACTAACATTCATTCTCAATCTAGATCGCCGATATCAGACAATGCACAACAATGCAATAGCGCTTCAGCGCATGTTCGGCGATTACATCACACCGATGAATTACCGAGAAAACCGCAAAATCAGAGCTTGCCCAATTTCGCATGTTTGGAAGCCCATAACTTGGCCATTTCGGCTCGCAGTGCGGAAAAATTTCACAGGCATGTTCATGTAGGCATCTTTTATGGATTTTGATCAAAAAACCAGATTTGATGATTTTCTTGTCACATGACCTTTAAAATATGGTGAAAACAAACGGTCATCAGCCTTAAACTAAATGTCTCACAAGAACATTTGAAACCTTGTTGACTATGTTTATCAACTAACACCTACTTTGTAATGCCTTATGTCTAACCATTTTTTGTTTTTGGTTGCTTGTGATACAGAGCATGAATCTGAAGTAAATAAACAAATAAAATAAATAGATGCCTTGTAGTGCTTTCATTTTCCATGTGTACACTTCAGTGCTATTTTAGCATTTTTATATGTCTACTGTGAATATCAACCTGTCTAATTCTGATGTGGTCATATTGAAAGTGCCCGTCTTATTAGTGACTGCTGAATTTGAACTCGTGTATGCACTAGTATACGTCTATACAGTGAAACCTCGCTTTCTCAAAAGAAATGCATGTAATGGCTACCACTCACCAGTCACTATTCGTGACATGAACGTTAAAGTATCGCTCTATTAGTAAAGACATGACAGAAACATCAACCCAGCACCAAAATTGCTTTAAAGTTCCTACTGTGGCCTTTTCCTTTATGCAAAGTGGGCAGCTGGGGTTCAAATTTTTCAATTAGATTCTTTTAAACGGTAGCTTTATTGTTTGTGGGTTCTATTTTATTGCATTTTATACTTCAAGTATTTCGCAGACCTGATGATGCCACCTTAGTAGGTGAAATATTTACTTTGCAACATCTTAGTGTCTGATTCTTTGCTGGGAAAGGATTATTTTCAATAGACAGCCTTGAAGTGTGTTTACATGAATCGTTGATTGTGCAGTAAACTTTGTAAATATATTAAACAATTTTATTGCCAATTTTCCAGGTGTTTTTTGTTGCAAAAAAAATTGGCATATTTTTGTCCTGTTTCGCATATTCTGAAACACAATTTGGCATATTTTGTCTTTGTGGTCTTGGCAACACTGGAGTCCACCACCATACATCCCATATTAGTCCACTCTCAGGCTCCATACAACGTGATGTTAGATTACATTTGTAAATTGTGAGCTGTCAAGGTCAGAGATGTGGTGTTGGCTGTGCCTATTTTGCTATAATATCTATTTTAGTATGCATCAATATCAGTTAGTGCTTATTTATCGGTTAGGGTTTAATGATTTATCGGTTAGGGTTTAATCATCAGTTCCTGTTAGTGGATCTGGATGTAGCAAGTCAGAGTCTAGCAACTAAGCTTAAGTTGTTTTGTGACCAGTTTTACTAGTAATAGTGATACTGCTTTCAACGTCGTGTTTCATTGCATCGACTTGGTTGACTGCATTTTCTGGATCTGACTTTTAGTGCCATTTTTGGTTATGTGTGGTTTTATTTCTCCCAGTCGGTGTTTGGTAAAGCTTTGCCTTTCAGAAAGGAAGTAGCTATTAGGCTATAGGTCTGCTGAGAGTGATGCAGTTAGAATAAAATGCTGTCACTTTAACAGCACCGTTGTCGTGCCAGTGTAGTGAATGCATCTATGTCTGCTATGTGAATGGTTTTGGTTCGACTCTCACCCTGGTGCCTTTCATTTTGGTAGCAATCTCATTTTGGTAGCATTAGCAGTCTAATGGTTATTGGTTGCACTTGTCAAGGGCCACTTTTTTACTTCAAATATTTCCGAACTTTTGTGTTCAGATTTATAGTTTAGGTTTAGGGTTTAGTACATTTATACCAAACCTAGTGCACCCTACTACACACTTATCGTGTGTTACAGTCACATTACAGGTGATGGATGAATAACTTTTCAAATATGGAGGTCCACTGATGGACCTGTAGCCATTACCTTTTAGAAACTAAAATTTTTAATAGTTGCACGTAGATTAGTCAAATATTTTAACAAGATTTTTTCAGGATTTGGATTTCATAGTTGTGTCAAAAGGATTCGGATCAGGATCAAGATTCCTACCTCTTGGATCAGGACTGGAGTCGGACTCCAAAAAACTTTTAGTCCAAACACCTCTGCGCTCAATCACGAATGCCTACGCTGGTCTGTAACCTGTAATCAGAATACGGTTGCCCCCAGGCGTGTAGTCAGGGGAGAGAACTGGGGCAATGTCTATCCCAATTTCTTAGTTCTCAGGTTAATAAAATTTTTGATATATAAGCCAATGAAATACTTCAGTGCAAATCAACGAAACTGCCTCAAAGAACTTATCCTGCTTCAGCTTTTAGTCGAATACAAACTTGTATCTGACCTTTTGTAATAAATGACCCTCAACTAAAAACAATTGAAGTAACGCTTTTGCAGCTGTTTCTGGCACACCAGCTTGCTGTATCCCACTTATTTGTTATATAAGCTTCATTTCAAGACCATCGCAAATTTCTCTGTGATAGCCATGGTCGTTACAAATGTAACTTGTCCTTGTTTCCAGTGTCAGCGTAGCCTTAAATCAATATCGCAGATTTTTGTTTTTACACAGTTATAAAACCACATGAGTGAATATGGTGGTGGCATACATTGTATATGTCTTAAAGCTGAAACTTTGACTAAGAAGCGATTCAGTTAGACAGTCTTCTTCATTGCGCCATAGTCACTGTTAAGCTACAATAGCATTCATTTTAGGTATTTATTTGTGATGTCATGTATTGTTACAGCTCAATCACAATTATGTGGAGCCTTAACCTTTTTTTAAATCGTTTCCCTTTGCCTTGCTGGCGAGTAAAACGTCAGTCTTGTCAAGATATTAGACTCTGACCTACTGTTCATAAGCTCAGCTCAGTGTTTCAACTTTCTTCTGATGTTAATTGCACCCACCTTATCCTACAGTAAATAATTTGAAATCATTTAACTGCAACGAGAAGAGCCAGCAGCAAAATCTAAAGTAAATAGCGAGATTCTTTTTATTTTGTAAGTGCTGAGGGAATTGACACTGCCATTATCTTACAGATACTAAGATAATTTGCATAGGGGTGGATATTTGCATTGTCTTTTTTCTTTAGTGGGACAAGTATGCATGCAACAAGAATAGACATGCGGGTGTGGGAATGGTATCCATTGCAAGGCATTTGGCTAGGGTGCCTACTTTATCAGCTAATTTTTATGAGTAGGATCCACAAGAATGTGAGTGTATCATTTCTTTCCATGTTTCCAAGTCTATCTATGTTGGTCCTCCTGATCCAGATGAGATTTTTGCACTGGATATGATGGTTTCATCTTGTGTTATACTTTCAAAGATAATGACCTGAGCACTTTCTGTAGCTAGGAGTTATAGCTAGGGCAACCAAAAGTCAAAAATTATCTGCCTTTTTAAAGCTTATGAAACATCCACAAACCAAGTTTAATGCTCATAGCATGAGGGAATCCCAAGTTAATAGGTCAAAATTTATCATTAGATCAAAATTTATCGTTGGGTCAAAATTTTCTTGCAACACAGTTTTTTTCTTTATATTTTAATGAAACTAAAGCAACAGCTATTGATATGTTTTTGCAAGTTTAATTGAAATTCTGTGATAATAATGGGTTTGTTGCGATTTCTGACGTAACAATGTTGATTTGCCCACTATTGGACGATTGAATGTTATGTAGGATAGGTGTGCTAAGGCAAGAAATGTGGTCTTTTGTTTGGTAAATGCTTGATTCATTGTGCATATAATAACACTTCAACTTTATGATGTTCTCAGGGTTTATTCAACAGTGGTAGTTAATGTACTTACCAATACATCATCCTCAAAATTAAACAACCAAAATTTTTAAAATTGTGAAGCATAGAGTGTATGAATATGCTTCTGGATTAACCTCAACACATAAGGTTGAATTATTTATAATTGTAAACACAGAAAATGTATAAGTCAAATAAAGTCAAAATTTTAAAATTATATTGTCAAAATTTTAAGTTTTTAGTTCACAAAATTGGTTGCCCTAGTTATGGCATATTCTCTCTCTCTCTTTGTTGTTGGATGCTTTTGTTTTAGCTTAAGTAGGTTTGATTTCATTAGTTATGACATGACATGTGTTCTACCAATGTCATGGAAGTTTTCACAAATTTTAGGACCTGCTGTATTTGTCCTTTGAGCAACAGGCATGCGAAGGCTTCTTTACTGATTGTTTTTTGTTCTTGAGTGATTTGTTAAGTCTTGGTTGGATAGTTTCATATTGTGAAATAAATTGTAGTTTGCCATGTTGCCACCATTTTAGCCTTTTACTTAAGCATTCAACATGTTCTGTATGTTTTGATTTTAATGATAGCTTGCGAAGGGCTAGTAAAAGAAAAAGCCTGTAGCATGTGAAGTGCTACTGGCTCCTGTTTTGTACTGTTGCTGAAGTGTATGGTTTATTCATGCATTTTTGTTACTCAAATCATGAGTTGAGTTTATCACAAACAAGCAACCATTGCAAAGACAGTAGAGCATGGCAAAAAAGTTCAGATTGAAGTGTTGCATATATGTGGGAAAGTGCTGCCAGATGATCCATACAGTTGCACAACGATTGCTGGGTTGCAACCGGTTTCTCTCAGTGATTCAGGTGCATAGATCTGCAAGGATCTGGTAAGATATACTTCCATTAGCCAACCATATTAGAAACCTGACTGCAGTGGTGTTTGGGATCAGTGTAATCTAATGTGTAAATCAATAGTTAACTCAGTTTTTTGATGATGCAACTTTGACCTCTGTGATCTCATCACTGAAGCAAAATCTGGCACAGGGGTTCCCAACCTTTCTCTGACCACGTACCCCTTCAGTATTTCGACAGATGAGAATGTACCCCTAAAATTTCTTATGACAAAATATTTTAGCATGCCCAATCATAGATACATTTAACAGTAAGCATATAATGATATTTGAAAAAAATATTCACTGATAATTTGCATGAATGCTTGGAAATAAATACTATGAATATACTTTTCCCTTCTATTCCTAACCTTAAATGAACCCTTCACATAGGCAAATGTACCCCAGGTTGGGAACCCCTGATGTAGCATGTGCGTAGCTGCAGTCATTTTTAGTTGGCACTTTATGTCAAAAAAACTCAAATATCATCTCAGCAAGGGCTTTTACATTCTGAGGCTCTGTGGTTCTGCTCAAAACTACCAGTTACTTTTTCTGAATCTACATGATTGACTCAACTATCAATAGATATCTGTTTACCTATCCTTACTTGAACACTATGGATTAATGCATAACAGCAACCGGCACGCCTATAAACAAAGCAGTAGCACAGGTACCTTGTAGAAGGTATTGCAGATATCACATGTGTTATGGATGTCACAGTCATTAAAAAACAGCTACCTTAGATTTTGTTGTGACTGGAATTTGCCAAACAGATGCACAGTGAGTTTTGCTTATAAAGCAAAATTACGCTATGCCATGTGCATGTTCATAGGAGTTACAGTGGCCCGCGTTCTTGTCACAGTAACTTAGAGCAAAAAAATTGTTTGTTTCGTTTCTGCCATTTGTGTTCATCAGGCAAACATTTTCTGCAAAAAAAATCATATCAAGCACTGGACAATACAGCATAGGTCATCCCAGGTTAACAAAATCATTTCTAAATCAAAGGCTCAAAAGACTCGGACTCGAGCCTAGTTTCCAATGAAAACGTCAGCGAAATACTTTGGCCTAGTGGTTAAGCCCTGGGCCAAGTAACATGAGCCAAAATGGCCAAGAAACTAGTTCATTTATGAAGTCACTCACAAAAAATCCGCATACCCCAACCAAAAAGTTTTTTTCAAGTGCAGGCTAGAAGACTGGCTGATCTGTTTGAGCTCTTGAACAGCTCTCTAGCGCAAATCGGCAGAGGAGCTAGGGCATTGGTAAGGCAACCGAAAACTGCTGGTTTTAGGTTGAAATCCAGGTATGATATATGCATAGACTGGCTCTCAAAGTGTTAAGGTATGTGGTAGCTAATCATGGAACCACATGCGCTGCTCATTGCAATGGTTGTTGGTTTATTGTGTAACACAATGGTGTGTTTGCAAAAATATTGTAACTAGCAATTGAATCAATAGCACTGTTTGCCACAAACTTTGTCCTAGGTGAGAAAGCACAATCAGATTCATACAATAGGCACACCATATTATAAGGTGCACTTTTAATTTTTGAGAAAATTAAAGGATTTTAAGTGCGCCTTAAGTTCCAAAAAATACGGTAATGTTGAAAGATTGATGGATGTTTGAATTAATGGGGCTGCAGTTCAAATATATACCTTTACATATTTGTGTGTTTTTAACTTTTCACAATTCCTGTTTGATGTTGTGAATGTGTTCTGGAAGTTTTGAAAAAATAATGAGTGATCAAATAACAGAGTCACCTGTAAAATTGACATTGCGGTGAGAACTGCTTGGGGATATTTCAACCAGTATGATTTTACCAAAAATTGAACTGGTTTTGACATAATATTTTGTGACCTAATGGATTTTACATGCCCATAGAAACTTCAATCGTGGCACCTATGTCATATATGGTAGCTACATGCAATAATGCAAATGTTTTACATTGCCAATATAGCTAGATAACAAACCATGACTTTGAAACGCTTAAGTTGTAGGGTACCAATGCCATAGTCCTTAACACGTCTGGAGTCGGTGTACGAGAATATCGTGCTTTGGAAATCATGCATTGAGCGCTAATTTTACACCATTTGGCAACTCCATAACTTGCAAGGCAATTGTGCTAGACAGCTATGCCAACCCTCATAAGACTTGGTGAGTCTTAGTTTTGCAATGAAAAAATTTTTTTGGGGTTTTGGGTTTCAGGTTTTTTGTAGGTGACATCATAAGTGGGGTAGGTTTTAGGCCTTTATAGCTCAGGTTACCAGGCCCTGGGCCCAATTGCTAAATGGAAGTATTTTGGTCAAGTTTTTATTGGAAACTAAAATCTGAGTCTCTTGAGCCTTTGATTCGCTTTCTGGCGTTTCTGCTTCAAGAGTTGGATAAATGACCAATTTTTGGTAAAATTATCAATTTTATGTTTTTTGGCCATACTCTGTAAGATCTCTAGTGTTTGATTCTTTGCTGGAAAGGATTCTTTTTGATGGACAGTGCCTTGGGGATTAATGAATTATTTTGTTGTTTTAGATCATAACTTTTAAATCAGAAATGCTAGAAAGCCAATCAAAGGCTTAACAGACTCAGATTCTAGCTTAGTTTCCAATAAAAACATGGGTCAAAAATTCCATCTAGTAGTTGGGGCCCAGGGCCAGGTTACCTGAGCCAAAATGGCCAAAATCCCACTTATGATGTCACCCACAAAAAACGATATCCAAAACATTCCAAATTTTTAAAATGCAATCTACAAGAGTGTCCGCATCTTTTGAGGGTTTAACTGTGCTCTAGTGCAATTGGAGGGCAAGTTATGGTGTTGCAAAGTTATGGTTTTCAAGTGGCTTCAGCGGGTCTTAAAGGTTAAACCAGCCCAGTGCCAAAGGTGTTGATGAATGAGGTGCATGTGTTGTGAAACAGCTACAATGTTGAAATGGATTGTTCCACTCCTGTTATGATTTAGTAATATTTGAAAGATGCCAAAATTTTCTGTTTTGTCAATAAGGGAAAGACTTAACATCTTCTGTACTGATGCATGAGATATCTTATTCTTCAGTGCCCCAGCAAGGCTCCAGACTAATGACTCGTGCTTAATACTTGGCACTTGCAAGGCCAACCTTTATGCTTATGTGCCAACTGCAAGGCCAATTTTTGCCCTTTCGCAGCAACTGCTAAAATATGCTGCTGGCAGGGAACAATTGGCACAAGATTACGCCGCCTTATAGCAAATGTGTTAATTCATATGTGAAAGTGATAAAAGCACTATAAGGCTGCAGTTTTCAACAGATCATTTGCTGTATGTGTCTGAAGATTCATACTATTGTGTGTCATATGAAGAAATTGTGTTTCAGATAAACTTAATGTAAATTTTGTTTAAGTTGCTTTGTATTTTGGTGTGGGTTTTGACAAAACATGGGAAAGCAAAAAGGACAGAGCAACAGGACTAAAGGAAATGTTCGACCTTCAAGCAGTGGTCGTGCTGCTAACTTTTTATCACAACCAGAAAGTTTTGTAGGTTTTGAATCATTCTCTGGAGATTTGGGTTACATCCCTCTCTTGAAATCAGTGGAGGATGACAAGGATTGCTTGATTGATCCAAACTTTAAAGTTGCTTTAGTTAAGTTATCAAAGAAAGATCTGACAACTAAGTTAAAGGCTTTGTCTGAATTTTCAGAGCTGTGTCATCAAGGCAATGCAAGCACTGCATTAACAGCATTGCCTTACTGGCCAAGAATATATAATCGCTTGAGTGAAGACAATGATAACCGTGTTCGAGAGGCAGCTGCAGTTGCTCTACACAGCCTCATCAAAGCTGTTGGCAAAGAGATTGCCCCTCACTTGAAAAGTATCATGGGGTGCTGGTGGATTGCACAAAATGATTCCTATAGTCCAGCTGCCACAGCTTCCATGAAGGCTTTTACTGCTGCATTTCCAACATCGGAAAAGCAAGCCAAAGCTGTAAATTTTTGTCAAGATCAAGTTTTGGATGTTTTGTTTCGGCAACTGCTAACTGATTCATCTGTGCAGTCACCAGGAGTACCGACCGTTTTTGATGGTGACAAGAATGTGGAAAGAAGAATATCTTGCAGTCTAAGTGCATTCGCATTATTTATTACTACATTACATAACAATAGTAGTGAAATTCACCAAGCAATGATCAGCAAGTTACTGGAAAGACCTCGATTTTGGAAATTCGGAAAGCACAAATCTCCTGATATTCGCGCTGCATTCTACTGCGTTATTTCATCTCTGTGTACAGCTATTCCAGACCTTTTGAAGGACAACAGACAAATAGCTTTGAAGTCAATTTTGTGTAGACTGAATGAGGCTAATCCCATTGTGAGTCAGTGCTTATGGGAGGCTGCTGATAGACTCACAATGGAGTTCAGTGACTGGGGTGAACTTGTGGATTTAAGAAAAGTTTTTTTGCCGCAGCTGTGGAGCATGTTAAAATCAGGTTTTCACGGAAATGCTCAACTTGTATGCCCATTTGTTTTGCCATTGCTAAGTCGCCTTCCAAATACTCTTGCAGTCTTTCCAGTTTATCAGGAATTTTTCGAATGCTTTCAGACTGGAATGATTGCAGAAGTTGTAAAAGACAGTGCAAGAGAAAGTAGAGCAGCTGTCACTGCATATGCTGAATGCATCCAGTATATCATCCGAAAATCTGTGAAATCAAGGGATGTTCCTGACTGGGAAACAACCGACTTTGTTGTAAACCAGCAACTCCTGCCATTGTTGCAAAACTCCATACTACATGCACCATGTTATGGCCATGTAGTGTCACCTTTGCATCAGCTGCTGGCACGAACACTGGCCTCCTTTGCCGAAAAATCTAAAAAGTCAACTGGTGAAAGGTTTCTGAGGATTTGTAGCATAATGTGGAAATATATCACAAATCTTGGATGTATGATTGCAGGCTTTGCAAATGATGAAGAAAATTCTGTTGAATTTGACAATGCATGTGCACTGTATATAAGCTTTTTAGCTGCTGTCAAGTCAGCATGTTATGTTGGACAAACAAAAAATGTCCGCGTAAAGTTTAATGATACAGCAGTCAATAAAAAAGCAGATCAAGTCGTTTTTAATGAAGTTTTGCTGGACAGTTTAGAAAATTGTGTTAAAAGTTTCATAAATTGTGTTTTGGAACTTAAACTTCAACCTTGCCACAAGCTCAATGTTATATCAACTATTCTGTTAAATTTTTCATCTCAATCACTGTTTGAGAAGGTTGTTGCTGATGAAAAATTCTTGTCTTCTAGCAAATGCAGAGAAAATGCTTCTCTCTACTTTTTACTTGAAGTTATTGAACCCTTTTTTGAGCATGTAGTACAGACTGAGAATATTCTGTTAAACTCTCGTTCATTTGGGGCATGTCTTTTTGCTTGCTTGCAGTTCTGCAGTGACGCAGCTCCTCAGTATATGGAGACATTTTTTGAAAAGCAGTCAGACAAATGTGTTGAAGCTTGTGCAGCAATTGGAGAAATTTTACTTGAGCATACAGAGCTTCTTCAAAACTGGCTTCGTTCTGAAAATTGCACTTTTGCACAGTTTCTGACCTTGCTTGGAAGCAAAATTTCGGCCAGCGAAAGGAAAGGTTGCTGCCAATTTGGCAAAGTTATTCGATTGGCACTAACTGCACCGTATCCCAATAATGATTGCGATGGTCCTTTCATTCCCCTTTTTCACGAAAAAGCAGCGTGCTCCGTCGTGAATGAAATCTGCAAAGCCCTAGAAAGCCAGACCAACAATTCACGTTTTGTTTTGGGTTGCAGCCAACTACTGTTTGATATCTGGTCAAAATATTTCAACCAACCTGATTTTGTGGAAAGAAGCAGCGGTGCTCTGCTTAATGTTGGAAAGCTACTTATGCAATGCTTATTTCTGTACTCTGATGATAGTCTCACTTGCTTAGAGAATGTTGTTGATACAGTATTGTCGGCGGAAAGCATTGATACACGTGAAAATGTGGTTTGCGCCTTCCAAATGCAGTTTCTAGCTAGTTGCGCTGCAGAAGTAAGAGAAGCAATGTTCTCACATGTTGATCCAACTACTAAAGTTGCTCCAGTTGCGTCGTGCTTTGCTCATGCATTTTCCCGCAGTGCGCATCCTGTGAAGTTCGTGCAGGGCTGGCTTGAGTCCTTGCTGCCCAGTGAAGAGCATTGGTTGAAATTTCACAGTAGCGTTGGCACAAGGTCATGGGTCAGCAAGGACCTAATTGTGAAAGGTCATCAAATTGCTTTATTTTTTAATGCCTCTGAAAACTTTCCGAGCGCTCTACAACATTTTGTCAAAAGTGTAACTTGCATGTGCAAGGCAGTCGAGGAAATCATGAGTTCAGCGTCATTCACTAGCGTGCAAAATGAAACTGTACGTTTTTCTTCGGTTGTTGGTTTTCAGTCATTATGTCTTGAGAGTGTTTTTGTGTTAAGTTTGTCCGACTGCCAGTTGAATTCTGAGATTTTGAACATCCTGCGACTGTGGGCAGGAAATTATCCCGATTTATTCAAAAGCATTTTGGACACTATTTCTGAGAAATCCACCACGACTGGAGGTGGATGGCACGCGTGCCTGCGAGAAGTTTTGAAGTTTTTTGAAAGAACTGTTATTGACCATCGCTTGATGGTGCTGAAACTTGAGGAACCTCGTCTGGGAGAGGAAGTCGTCAACACAATGTTAGTGTACCTGGACGCATGTGCCAGTTTCAGCTGCGTAGAAGCGATTGTTGAGTGGTCGGCGGCGTTTTTGCTGCAAAGCGACTGCATTGCCGTAGACGAAACCCGGAAAGATCCTACAGTTCCGTTTGCCATGTGTCTGTTTGTCTATGCCCTTGAAAAAATGCGTTTGCTCCGGGAGTCTGGCACTGCCCGGGAGCACACGGAAGCAGTATTGCAGTTTGTCATGACGTGGCGAAACGTCGCTCCGGATCTCTTCCTTTTCGATTGCGATTTGCAGGGCTGCAATGAAAATCAGCTACTGCTCAACATCGGGATCGTTCGGTTTTTAATTCATGTCGTGAGAACCAATGTTTCGATCATAACAAAAGAAGGCTGGGACTTTTTTCAGTGCTCTGCCGTATCGTGGCTGGAAAGCGCATGTATTACGATGGAAAAGTCACGCGCTGCCCCGTTTTGCGTTTTTCCTCTGCTGCACGCGGCGTGTCTTCTAGCGCGCGCTCTTGGCGCTTTTCTGACGTCGCCAGACGCAGTCGAGGACCCTACACTCCCCAGTTCTCTGACCACAGAATGGAAAGAGTTTTTCGAACCTGCGGCTCATGCTGACCTCGTGACGTTATTCGTGTTGACCCATTCGGTCCAAGACGCCAGCATCAACTGCGTATACACAGCGATGCGACATTGCACACTGTCGATTACGAGCGCCACGTTGTTATCGGCGTCTTCACGTCTGCAACCGTATCTTTATCCCGGTTCAGATTTGCGGCATGATGTGCAGACACTTCTGCATCATCTTACGCGGCCAATGATTGAAGCCAAGACCGGTAACAATGCGATAAAGCTAAGCTTGGCTTATGCATTTCTAACCAAAGTGGTTGAAAAACTCTTCGTGACGGACACTGATTTGAAGTTGTCGCAAACCTGTGTTCCGCCAAGTTTCACGGATGTTCTCAGTTTAGTTGAAGATTCAGTCATCCAGGCTTGCACAAGCTTGCGCGAGGATTTAAGTACTGAAAACATTGAAACAGAGGAATGTTCTGATGAAGAAGAACCTGATTTCACTGAAAATGACACTGGAGAGCAGTTTCAGCAGTCACGGTTGAGAAGCGTGTTCGCAAAAGAACTGCCTGCGATTTCAGACGTTCATTTCCCATCGATTTTGTCTTACCTGTTAATTTGGAGGCTTATTATCGGCTCGGCCAAGCATATCCAAGACGATGCACGGTCGGAGTACGTGAGCGGACTGGGTAAAAATTCTTTGACGGACATTTCACGACTGTTGACCAATTTATGGCACTTAATGCCCGGTGCACCTCTGCTTAAACAAACAGCTGATTTGCCAAGCAAAGCGTCAAAGGGCACAATGTTCGATTGCGAGCCCGATTTGCAAGTGGGCTCGTTCGATCACAGCACATTGCAGCATCTCGCCTGTGCCGTTTACATGGACCTACTGCGCTCAATGCCCGTGCTCATGCGCGCGTGGTACAATGATCTCAGCAAGACGGCGCGAGCCAAAGTGGACTCGTACACCACTAAGCACGTATCCCCGGTTTTGTGTCGAGAAGAGCTAAAATCTATTTCCCAGACTAAGCCTCGCCAAGGCATGACTGTTAAAGCTCGATTTGCGGCAAGAGAAGTCATTGCCCGGTACGAAGTGGCCGAAGCCAGCTTTGAAATTTCTGTGCAGTTTTCACCAAATCACCCTTTGACCCCGGTGCAAGTTAACACTTTGAGAAGAGCCGGAGTTGGTGCGGCACAGTGGAGATACTGGATCTTGCAAATGACGATGATGCTGCAACATCAGAACGGTAGCGTGGCCGATGCCTTGCTGCTGTGGAAGCAAAAAGTCGATAAGCGCTTGGATGGACTGGAGGAGTGTATGATCTGCTTTTCAATCGTCCATGGCAGCAACGCGCAGTCGCTACCGAAACTGGAGTGCAAAACATGTCATAAAAAGTACCACGCAGAGTGCCTGTACAAATGGTTTGATACCAGCAATCAGTCAACGTGTCCTTTGTGTAGAGCGCCTATGATGTTTAGGTAGTTTTTTGTAATGGAATCTGTTTGGCTTTGTCGTGGAACGCAATAATGGCTATTACCCAAAGAACGTAATGTCACTCAGGACCGCAGCCACGGGGAATTTCGGGGCAGTGCTTTTCATATTTTGTTGTTCCCAGGAAAATTTTTGTCGTATTTATTTGTAGCTGTACATGTAATTCAAACTCAACAAAATTAGCAAATTTTGCAAATGCTCATTTTTAATCGTTGCGCCAATTCGCAACACCACCGCACATTGCATAAAAAGGTAACCTCATTGTTACAAAATAAATTGTAACAGGGAACTTTCACAGCGGCAACAATTTCGATTGTTGCGTCGCAGTTTCAAACAAAATAAAAACAAAAATCTTGCACCCCTAAAAATGTTTTTGCCCCCAAACCTGGCTACGGGACTGCATCACTGAAAGCGTCAATATCAAGTTGTCTGTGTACACCAGTGGTTCCCTGAGAAAGGGCCCCCAATCACCTAATAATGCAAGGCATGTTATCTAAGGACAAGTGAGATGCTTGTTGGATAATTTCGTGCAACACATTTCCAAGCTTATCAAAATCCGATCACTTCTGCCATCTTGACACCTTGTTAATTTTGTCAAAACGAAAAGTTCGGGAACCGTTGTTCTTGCCTTTATGACGCTATCGGAAATAATGCTTGGTACAGGCGTAATATTTTGGTCATGCGAAGTTACCATCGTCAGAAAGTTCGAGTTTCATCGTCATGTGCTTTGCAAACCAGTTGAAATGCTATTACCGGAATTCACAAGGTAACGTCTATCGTGCAACTACATTCTTGTAAAAAAATTTTTTTGGAACAGTTAGCTCGCTTAACCTTCCCTCAAAAGTTTTTTTTGACAAAAGTGCTGAGAAGAATGTAAAATGTAGAAAACATTCGGTTTGGTAACGACTTCAGCTGCTCAAGCATTGGTTTTTACATCACATCGAAACAAGCGTGGATTTCCGTACAAAAAACGCCGCAACTAAGTTTCATTTCAACAAAAAAAGCTCGAAACGCAGGTTTGCTGACAGCATTGTGGAAACTTAGAAACTTATCTTTGATAAGCAACCCTTGATACTGTACCATTTTTTAAGCTACTGAATTGGTCAGCGGTAATTTTTCGTTGCGAAAACTTGACCATTTGAAAAGCGATACCACGTTTGTTGGATGAAGATTCACAGCTAGAGTTTTCAGGAAAAACGTTCAAATTTCTGTCCACCCTATTTGCGCTTCTTAGAGCTCCCGACTACCATAACATACACCTAAGTTATTGCTGTGCAACAGTTCCGTTCCGCTTATTCAGAGCCGCGTTATGACTGTCAGTGAACTATGTTAGGCTAGCCGCTTTTGAACTGTCCAGATGTTCTGATTTTGAATTTCATGGACTCGGGTGAACCCGCCGCGGTTTAGAAAAATGCTTTTGCCGCTAGTGTACCTCTCGCACAGCTTCTGTGTACCGCAATATGCTGTGGCGTGACTGTATGTCCGAGTTTTTACCTTGCCGCACTGTGCTTTGTAAATCGTTGCTTTCGTTTATCGGATATCAACCGCAGTCTGTTTGGCTTCCGCAGAATGTCGCTTCGGCATCAAAACAAGGTTCTAGTGATCACACATCCTTACTCAAACTTGTGCATTGTTTGATGCATTATTGCTTCTCTGTAAGGGTGTGAGAGATCAAATGAGAAAGGCTTTCATATAACACTTTTGCATTTAGACTCGGACATTTTCCCAATATTCCAATTAAGCATATGTGTATTGTAAATCTTTTGCGTGCTGGTAGATAATTCCCCAAAAAACATTTCAAGCAAGAATCAATTGCCTGAATCCAATTGTTTATCTGTTAAATGTGAACCTATTTCAGCGAAACACAATTTTTCTCGACTTAATGGTAGGTATTAAGGATTGAAAAGAGCGCCGCATGCGGCAGACTGAGGCTGAGAAATCGAAAACCGTTGTTCTGACCCTGTCGTTAAAGTATCTTTCTTCTTTGTCCATTGGTATGGCTGTAAATGTGTTTTTATGAATTCTTGCGCAACACTTGTTGCTGTATAGTTCAGTTGTGTTTGTGACGCCACATGCGTTAATGTCGATATAACTTTTTACTTCGGTCAAATCTTTTGTGACTTGGCAAATGTTGCGCAGCTCCATAATGGTGTGGGGCGAGAGTTCGAGCGTTGCTTGCGCGGTACCGTGTGCACTGCTCTGAAAGTGGGCCATCGGAATTGTGAGTGGCTAAAGCGGGTACATTATCGGATGCTTATAAAACCGATAATTTGTGCGTTTTGTTCTATTGGTGATGGGTGTGGTGGAGGAAAGATCAGAATGCAAAACCCCAATAAGATTTTTTCCAACTTTTAACTCATTACATCCTATCGTTTGGTATCGCTCATATGAGAGTTGTCATTAAACTATGTACCGGTGCTTCAGAAGCGTTACAAAAATTCACGTAGAAACCGGATTTTTCGCGCTAAAAAGTATACTTTGAGAATGAGTATCAATTTATTTAACGACAATCTTGCTACAGGCGGTAGCCTGACTGCTGCAATCTTGTCGTGTCACGTCGAGCTTTCAAAATACAAAAACGGAAATGCAAAAACGAATAAACTGCACTGCTAGCATCTACTTTGTGCTCTTAAAAATTATAATATAATTTTTTTGGCATAGATTTTATGAAGTTATTTGAAGCGTTATTGACTGTACTTTTGTGCTACAGCAGGTTTGAGTTGCTTTGCTTTCTAAAAAACTGTCCGCAGTGAAGACTGGTAGACAGTGCATGTTGTTGTTGGCAGCAACCAGATTTTATAGTGGTCTGTGTGCAGTCCAACACAGCTTTTTGTTAGAGGGCCTATTATTTAAGTGCTACGAGCATTTCTCACTGCATCTAGTCCTTTCTGTGCAATACATCCGACACAATTGAAACGACTGCCTCGCTGTTTCCGCGGCAGCTGGTTCTTGCAGTGTTTACACAAGCATTTTTTACTTGTAGCTCAGCTGCGACGCTTCGTGTTCACACACTTCCTAGAGTTGAGGCTACAAGGCATTGGTAGATTCTGTGCTGTATATTTTTGTGTACTAAGGTGAATGGATTGTAGTTATGTTCACTTGAACGCAAACCGGGGTTTGTTGTTTAAAACATGTCGAGTTTTTGGTGATACGTTTATGTCTTGCAGCGCCGTAATTGCGAACAGGTTTTTATCTGTATATTGAAACAATCTTGTTAAAGCGCTCGCCTAATTGCCGACAGTAATTCCAGGGATCCGTCACAAGCTTTGCACGTGATGCGTGTGAAAACCACGACCATAGTCGCATGAAAAGTATCAGTTTTATGTTGCCTTGGCGACCGTTTAAGCGTTGTTTTCTGATTTTTGAAATAATGGCCATGAAACCGTGGAAGGGGATAAAACTAAAGGGCCGTTGGGACGCATTGGAAAACTTCATTGCCGAACACATTCTCTTTGCGGTCGTGAGAGGTTGTTCATGCGTCTCAGACCATCCAGACGTACCGTTCAAACGTATTGACGGCATGTTTGCTTGCGATAAAGTTGTCTGGAGTGTCAATTGTTTTATGATTTGTTGAAGTGTTGTGTTGCATTATGTCATCAATTGTTGTACAGTGGCAGTAACCGCGTGTGTTTTATGGATGCGCGGCTATGACAACTTCTGGGCGGTATTCATGGTTGAACAATTACATGCGGTTATTCGTTGGGTTTGTGACCGCACTGAAAAAATAGATTTAATGTCTTCGTGTTAAAAAACTCTTACTGCCTGAGTGAATTTTTTTAGATTCGCTTATTGCGAGTCAGTGAACATTTTTGATTTTGCGCAAATGAAAATGCTTTTAACTGCAACTGTCAATGTTGCACTTTGATCGATGACAGGCTACGCGATAGGCACGATGGTTTACAACAGTTAGGCAATTAAGTTTGAAAATGCTTGTCTGCAGGGGCGCCGGAACGGGGGTGCGTGACGGGAGCACAGGTGCCTTTAGATAACAGCATCGGAAAATTTCAGAAACGCCGGAGAGCGGTAAAATGACCGGGTTGTTTACCTCCTGCCCTATCAAAAGGGATGCAACAGGGGCGGAGGTGCCTCCTCATAACAGAATCATACGTCATTTTCTGGTTTATAAAGATCGACTTGAAACAAATTTATTGCAGCCATTCGCGCACCCAAAAAATCAGAATGGTTTTCTGTAATTCGTGCTATTATTTTTAGACCAACGTTGTTGCTGCGCAAAAACAAGCATAACTGGTAACGATTTGTTTGTATTTTACAAGCTTCCATTGCCGTCAATTCTTTGACTGCCCTCCCGCTGTTCCGACGTCTCTGCTTGTGTGGGTCAATCCCAGTTGTTTCCTGCGCTTTTGTGACGGGCGACGTTAAATAATCACATAGCTGCAATTCACTGCAGCTGACTGTGTTCACCAACAAACCCTTTATAATTTAATGGAGCAAAGGTTCATTCCCTTTGAAATATTTAAGAAGCGTTTCCATAACTGCTACGAATGGCCATTCGACACGTCATGCACAGTAGGTTATAGCTTATGTTCCACCATCAATACTAATCTGCATTTCAAAGTGTGAGATGTAATTACAGTACTCATTAATATTTGAGCATGCTAAACATAATGGTTCCATGTCCACAGATTAGGCTACCACAAAATCAAAGAAACTTCTTAAAAGATGTACAGCTAATTGCAAACGATGTTAGGCATTTTTCTATATTGGTTAGAAAAAAGTATAGAAGTTTTTTATTTGTCATAAAATTTGTGCAATGACAGTATAGAAGTCTTTCATTTGTCACAAAATTTGTGCACCAATATAAGTAGGAGTTTAAATAATTATATCTAGGTTTTATACTTGGTGTCAACCGTCACCAGCTTAGAGACTTCAGCATTGCCAAAACTGCAGGGCGTGCTATACTACCAGTTCTTACTGCCTGTAACGTACGGGACCCAATGCTGGCGCAATCACGCCACAGTGGGAAGAACGTCAACTTATTTTAGCTGTGTATATTGGATCACGAAGTGCTATAGGTAGAAAGTAAGATCCAAGACGCTATGTTTGCAAACACAAATGTCATGATTTTTTCGTTTGCCAAGATTCGATATATGATTCATTACTTTTGCGTGGTGACAATTTTAAACAACATGGCACGATCTTCACGCGGCTAAATAATGACAAACGTGGCCACAGGAGGGTTCCCTTGCTGATTGCAAACTCGGTAGGTTTAAAGTGGGCTTATTTTGGAGCGTGGTTTACATAGATTCAAAACTACGCTGTTAGAAATTCGCTGCAATTTTTGTGCAAATTTGTACGCAAAGTAAAGAAAATTTTTGAAACAATGTTCTGTCAACTTCTACAGCATCAACAGAAAAAGGACAGCGTCCCTTTCTAGAAGGTAGGCTCAATTCATAGGCGCAATTTTGGTGGGGGGCACGGAGGACGTTTCCCCCCACTTTTTCAGCCGGGGAACACAATATGCCATGTCCCCTCCACTTTTTTCTCTTTAGGTTTTGCATTTGGAGAGGCTTCAAAAATAAAAGTGATGTTTGTCACGTTTCGTGTGAAGAGCTTTTCATGTTAGATGGTAGGCCAGACATAGTCTACTTGATGTTGAAACAGCTTTGTGTGGTATCACTGATTCTGGTAGTTTATAAATTTTAGCTTCGATAAAACAATTTTTAACATTAAGTTTCTAGAGGCCGTGAAAAATGTTTAACTGCTTCTGTCTGACATTTTACCCTATGTGGTATACTGTTAGAAAGGTTATTTTCTTGTAGCAGTGAGAGTAATACAGCTGTACATGTGAGAGACAACAGTACAGCCATAATTCGTTCCGTGCAGAAATGTAACTGGCTTTGCTGTAACGTTGGTTGTCACGTATTCAGAAACAGCGTATAATTTAATGATGCTAGTGTGTATAGTGTTAGAAAGTGAGATTTTCGGGCAAATCTCTGAGAAGCTTTTTGCCAAAGATGAAAAAACGGCACTATTGCGGAGACTTAGTTTTGGGATGGGGAGTTTAGCAAAAGACTGTTTTCAACCATTAGTGACCAAGATTTCAATCAAAACATTGGAGAAGTAGCCTACAGTATTTTCTCAGCTGTATATTCACCTATACCTCAAAACGTAGGGACTTGACTCGAAAACAAGGATAAAATATACATTCAATCTAACTTCTTGTAATGTCGCAACAATGGTGACCAACAAAT
>JGI24159J19872_10003227_pt1 | contig 20144 bp, 11 predicted proteins | sample Ectturendosymbi4_FD_19872 | JGI IMG/M metagenome (IMG submission 19872) | reverse complement strand
AGCGAGTAGGGAACGGCAAGTCGTAATGCGAAAAGTTAAATCCACTATAACACACCAGTAACACTCTATTTTTCAGTAACAGTCTTCAAGTGTATCATCAAAATACTTACGATAAAAGGTTTCCAGACTTCAGACAACAAAAAGTTTTTTCTTGGTGTGTCTTTGCAATATTTAATCTCCACTGAACGCCATTTGAAAATGTTTATCTACATCACCGGCAGCCAAAGGATTTTCCTTTGGTGTGTGTCCATTTGTGCTTGAAGTCTCTATATCGGATATAACTCCTCATAATCTTTATAGCAAAATAATTTTTAATAGTGTGCGTCCACAGGTAGATGGTCAAGTGCTCAACAAAAAATATCTCTTTCCACACTCGTGGAATCAAAGGTTTTTCTCCACTGCGTCTTTGTATGTCCATTATATCTTCGTATTCGGACGGTCAAGGTGCTGGACAGAGAACATTTTTTACAACACATTTGGCAACAAGCCTACACCTCCCCCGAAAATATCAGCTTGTTACGACTCTCCTGGCAACGAAACGGTTTTTCTCCAGTATGCGTTCGCTTGTGTTTGTTCAAGTCTCCAGAATGCGAAAACGTTTTTGCACACACCAGCCAACTAAACTTGAGGGTTTTTGATCCCGACTACATGTTCGTATGTGTCTGACGCCAAATTACGAAAAAGTTTCTACGCACTCCAAACGAAATTATCAACACTTGACAAGAAAATGATGTTTTCCAGTGTGCTTTCGCTTGTAAATGGGCAAACATCTAGAATGGAAAACATTTTCCAAACACATTGCAACAAAAAGGCCTCTCCCCTGGGTAGGTGCTTCTTTGTGCGTGGCCAAGTTGCAAGAATGGGGAAAACTTTCTCTCAGGTTGGATCCAGGGGGGCCGATCGCCACCAGTAAAACCTTCAAAACTCTTTTCACCATGATTTTGTACAATTCGGAAAATAGCATTCGGTATCAGGCCATTTTGCCGTCCATTGTTTTGTCACAGCAGTGTTGTGAATTATACTTCATCTCTCGTCTTACAGCAGTGAACCCGCAATGAGACTTAACTGCCAAATATTACTGAAATCGCCCTCATCCCTAAACTCGCTGGCTGGATGGCCTCTGTCCACGTTGCGGTTGCGATGTACAGTGGCGTAGCCAGCCCAGAAATTTGGGGTGGGCAAAATGTTTGATTTTAGGCGTATAACCCTATTTTGTTTGGAAAAACGCCGCTCAAAGCACAAAATGGCCATATTTTCTTAAAATTTGGGGCGGACATGGCCTCTTTGGCTCCCCCTGGTTACGCCTATGGCGATGTATACATTTTTAAACTTGTCAGATTGTGCGTACAGTCTATGAGGTTCACGTATGTGGCTTTTACTTCATATAGGTGCACCACATTCCACTACACAAAAAACACAATGGCATACAACATATAGCAAAATACAACATCCCATTGCTGCTTAACTCAAATAGTCAGAAAATACTTCAGCACAGGGAAGCTTGGCGTTTTCATTGTGACAATTTGACCGTTTGGTTTCGTCGCAAATATTTTGTTTGTCCAATTAAGAGAGTTTTTGGAAATTTGGTCTAATTTGTATTTTTCCCCACATTCCGAAATTCAAACATTAAACCATCTAAATGTTTCCATGTGCACTATCGCTTCCCTTCCTGACAAATTATCCAGATTAACATTCCAAACCTAGAGAATGGGGATAGTTAACGACGTAAAATGATCATTGTTATGTCACCAACCGATCGCACTTGTAATTTGCAGTTAATTTCCTAAACGCGCTAGCTGACTGAAGTTCACGCTGATTCCGCTGAGCAGTATGGTAAATTGATATAGGGTTGATGGCACCGTGAGATCATTCGACTGGTTGGTCTCCGGTGTCCAATATATTTAAATCATTGGCGTACGCAGAAAATTTTCATGGGGGGGGGGCTCATTCAGTGGCATATGGTGGTCATCTGTATTTGGTGTGTGCTGTTTGTGACGTCACAATTTGACGTCATATTCATGTTTCCAAACCAACGTTTTGGCGAAGTGTGTGAACACAATATGCATATTCGTCTACGCACGCTCCCTTTATTTAATGTGTAATTGCACTGAATATAACTATCAGCGCTCCAAGTTGCGATATCGGAGGAAAATAAACTCAACGCTACGACACAGTAACTCATAACTGCAAAACTATCAGGCTGCGCATTAAAACAGGGGAGGAAAATACACTCATCATTGCGTCAGAGCAATTTACAACGGAAATATCAAGCTGCGCTCATGTCTTATCGAATACGAGCAGTCGAGCATGAAAAGTGTGCGTCTGGACTGGCTGGCGGCCTGTCGCACACCACGGTTTGCAAGACGGTATCTTGCTAAACTACACAAGAATTGAGAATGCGCATAAAGTACGCAATTTTTGTCGTGTATAGTAAGTCCTCCCTGTTGAGACATTATCACGTGCCTGAATGCCTCAGTGTTAACAACTGCTGTTTTTGAGCTCGTGCAGCAGTTCTATCACGCTACAGAAATTGGTAACGTAGGCAATGCGGTCAGAGCATGCGCTGATCAGCCATAACAGCCAAAATTACGACAATAGTTTTGGATAAAGTGAACTATCGAGGAACACAATCTCAAACATGCTGAGTGGACGAAAGGTCTGCAAAAAGTGGTGAGATGGTTTCTGGATGTAGACGATAACCCGAATTCCCACCAAAACATAATTATTACTTTATGGCCCGATTACAATGTTCCTTGAAATTTGCATGCAAATTCATTCCGTGGTGTTTTCATTAAGTCAACAAATGAACAAGCAAAAAGTATGCGAAAACAATCAATCCCTTTTGCGCATGTATTAAAGTTTTTGTAAAATATCAAGCTCAAGGGGGGTTTTTAACCCCAATCCCCCCCCTTGCGTACGCCCTTGATTTAAATTAACCAGATACTGGCGAAGGCTTTGTGGAATCCTTTCAGGGTAAATATCTGTTTATAAAAATAATTGAAAACAACGTTTAGCTCTAAGCACAAAGCTTTGGACGTTTACGAGAGATTTCGCTTGCCCATTGCATTGATGAAGTATCTATACTAACCCTGCTCCAGCATATCCACCATCATTCGTTCGCCTTGCACAAAAAACAGGGAACCAAGCAATACGTCTACAAATTACTGCAGTATGGTAAATCACAAAACACTTTGAAGTACTACTACATCAATACGGTTGAGCGGTAACTTTGACCTTGGGCAAAAACTTAACACATCCACCCTGTTATAAGTGTAATAGAATAATACGTAAAGAAAGTGCACTAATACTACCAACATTTATTTTCTAAATCTCTGCAGGCATAGGGCAAAGGAAAACATCAATGGTTCAAGAAAGTAAGGAAAGCTTCCCCAAAATTATTTAAACAATCGTTTAGCTCTGACTTAAAAAGAAACTGAAAGCAATCGAGGTAGCATTGCATTAGCAGCTATTGAAGCATACAACAGACCTTACAAGTACGCATTACGCACATATTCATCGGTGTTTACAATATAGTTATTTCAAGCAAAACCAGTTTCTCACATAACTGTTTGAACAACGGAGTTACCCTAGGGCCAAGTTGTGTTTTGTAAGAACTTGTTGTTTTTAGATTTTCGTTGTCCAAAAGTCCAGGTAAACATGTGGTGCTGTGACCAGGATGTGAAGGTCGTGCCAGGTGCAGCCTTCACAAAAAGAACGTGCGATCGGTGTGGTTCGTTGTAAAAAGTAGGGGATGTTGTTGCATGCGTTGAATGTGCGATTCACCACGAACAGGATGTGCACGAAGAACAACACCGACATATATGTGGCGCGAACAAGCAACAATAGAGTGGTCGCGGCAGTTGTCACGGACAACCCAGATTCGTATCCCGGTCACAGCACCATTTTGTTGCGATCGGAAAGCCCGAGCGGCATGTGCGCAAAGCTTCACACTGTGGTGGCAGCAAGCAACAACAGATCATGCACTGCAATCACTCTTCGCGTACGCTAGTCATTTTGTTCAATCGTTCACAAGCTAGCATCAGCAGAGATTACACTCCGCAATCACTCAATTATTGCTTGTTCGCGCCACTTATTTATGGGTGTTGTTCTTCGCGCACATCCTCTTCGCGCTGAATCACACATTCAACGCAACGCCAACCGAGAGGTTGCAACAGTAGTTAAGCAAGAATGGTAGGATACCAGTTAAACTTTGCAACTAATAAAAAAATGATTCATAAAAGGACTATATATTATTGACGTGAAACCTCTTAAATTTTGATTGAGGGGCCCATATCTTTTTGAAGAGTATTGGGCACCTTATCCACAGTGGCGATTCTAGTATGAAAAAACTGGGGGGGCACTGCACGGTCAAGGAAAAAAGTAGGGGGCCAACATAAACGTTTCTCCTGCATGGTGATCTTCCGTTGTAATGCAGATTGATTTGCTATGACAAATCCAATAAAACCCAACATAGGCTTGTGAATATCGTCAGAACCGTCGCCAGAAAGTCTTCAAATCGCTTAAAATTTTACTGGCTGAAAGTTATCTGCTGTTTATGTCAATCAAACGAACTTGAAATTAAGCACAAAACTGGGGGAGGCAAGCAGGGGGGCAGCCAAAAATCTGGGGCGCCATGGCTTACCCAGTCCCCTCTTAGAACCGCCACTGCTTATCCATGTTACCCTTTGTCTGGGGCCCCTTGTCCTTTGAATGTACAGTAGACTATTTTATGTTCCACCTTATTCTTTGATTAGGGGACCCTAGCAACATGGTTGAGGACCTTCTACATTTTGAATGTGGCCCCTTGTCCTTTGATCATACAGAAAGCTATTTATATTTCATCATTTCACTTTGACTTCTTATCTTCAGGTTGAAAATCCAAATGTGTTAAAACATATTATTAATAACAACATAGAGCAAACTAAATTAAGTTTTATTGTGTAATCATTATAATAAAAATAGAATCATGAAGGAAATCTCATAAATTTCTGAAAGTGCGTAAACTAAAAATGGGGTCCCCTCAAAGCGCGTAAACTGAAAATGGGGGCCCCAATTTTGCACACCCTGCACACTCACTAAGACCACTACTGGGTAGTGGATCGAATAAATCGTTTACCACCAGAGTTGTAAGTCGGGCCGGGCTGAGTTCGGGCTGAGGTTTGTCAAAATGTTTCGGGCCGATTTCGGGCCTGCATACAACACTTTTTATGACGTTCAGGTTAACAATTCACGGCGGTGACTTCTGTAAGTGAAGTGATTTTTCTTCAGATAATTCTGTTTGCAAAACAGCTGCGTTCTTTTGTTAGGATTAGTATCACACTCTTTTCGAGAAGGTGACAGCCCGGTGATGTAATTAGCACGCGATGGCTTTGCTTCGAAAAGATAAATCAGTTACGCTGTTCTTGGTTTGCAATGATGATCCTACAAACGGTTTTAAATGCCTGTAGCGCTGCCCTAGATGGTCTTTATGCCTACAGCGTCATCATAGATAGTTTCCTTTTTTCCTGAGTAGAAAACATTCCCCAGTATTACCATTGACTAGCAAGCTAAGTTTGTGCCTGTTCTAGCCAGTGTTGCTCAATGCGTTTTCTTGGTGTGACAAAACCGTGACCTGCAGCTAAACCCGTACACTACGTGTTTTGATACGCCACAGTCGCTCATGTCTTGACTCATTCGGTAAATTTGGATTCTGGGCCTAAATCGGGCTTCATGAATAGATGTCGGACTCGGGCCGGGTTTGCAAATGAGGTCCGTTTACAACTCTGTTTCCCACACTCGTGGCAACAAAATCGTTTTTCTCCAGTGTGTGTTTTCTTGTGACTGGTCAAGCTCGCATATTGGGAAAATCTTTTTCCGCACACCTGGAAACGAAACGGTTTTTCTCCAGTGCGTGTTCGAATGTGACTGGTCAAGTTGCAAAGATCTGAAAATCTTTTTTCGCATATCTGGCAAAAAAGGTATTATTCTAGTGTGTGTTCTCTTGATTGGTCAAGTTGCCAGATTGGGAAAACCTTTTTCCGCACACCTGGCAACCGAACGGATTTTCTTCAGTGTGTTCGCATGTGAATGGTCAGGGTAGTGGATCGAGTGAATCGTTTCCCACACTCCTGGCAACAAAACGGTTTTTCTCCAGTATGTGTTNGCATATGTCTAGTNAAGGTGGTGGATCGACCAAATCTTTTCTTACACACATGGCAACAATACGGTTTTTCCCCAGTGTGCGTTCGCTTGTGCTTGGTCACGTCGCTAAGTAACGAAAACGGTCTTCCACACTCCTGGCAATGGTATGGTTTCTCCCCAGTATGTGTTCGCATGTGCTTGATCAAGTAGCAATTTTGGGAAAATCTTTTTCCACATTCCTTGCAACTGAACGGTTTTTGTCCAGTATGTGTTCGCATGTGCATGGTCAAGGAGTAACTTTGGGAAAATGTTTTTCCACATTCCTTGCAACCGAACGGCTTTTCTCCAGTATGTGTTCGCATGTGAAGAGTCAAGGAGTAATTTTGGGAAAATCTTTTTCCACATTCCTTGCAACCGAACGATTTTTCTCCAGTGTGTGTTTGCATGTGTATAATGAACTTGCTGGATTTAGAAAATATTTTTCCGCACACCTGGCAACAAAATGCTTTTTCTCCAGTCTGTGTTTGCTTGTGCATGGTTAAGTTGGCAGAATGAGAATTCTTTCCCACACTCCCACACTTTTGGAAACCAAACCGTTTTTTCGTTGTCGCATCTGATTCAAGCTATGCTAGATGAATCATCTGACCATGCCACAAAACCATATTGTTTGTCCTTCTTCACGCATCTTCAGAGTTCACTTCTTTGGTGAAGAGATTGCTAACCAATTTTGCATGTGGCCCTTTGTCGAGACTTGATAAACTATTTTTTGTAACGAAATCCGTTAAACTGGAATGCTGCTTTCATTGTCCTTTCCTGAAAGCGGAAACAAACAAATTATTCAGACCGCTTGCGATCCAGTGCAGGAGATTTTGTTAACATTTAAAATAATAACAAAATTCAAACCCAAACTTCGGTTTAGGGCTGCAGTTCCCAAACTTCATATACTCCCAAACTATTTTTCGATTCGCATTTTCTTGAACCACCTACATTTAGAAAACTCCACCATCCACAAATAAACAATGAATGGAAAGAACGTTCAATGAATGCCCTTGAAACTGATACTAGCCAGATGTTGGAAACGTACAATTTAATGAAAAACAAAATAATTTTATTGAAGTGGATGAATTTGTCTTTTCTTGACCAGTTGGTCGATGGGGAAATTACTTTGTTGACAGCGCATAGAAAATTACGCTCAGGCACAGTGAGACGGTTTTCGCGTACGGTCCTCGTAGATGATAACCCTTACTTGCAGAGATCGACCGCTATGGCTTTTTGGGGGCCGATACCGATATATCGGCCATTCATTGGCCGGTATTTCGAAAACTTTTAAATAGTCGATATTTCCAAAATTTGTAAATATTGTTTTCTGCTTCATTATCAAAAATATACCGTATTATATGCCTTACCTTTTTTCAAAATCTTCACAACTCAGGATTTATGAGCTAAAATTTTTCAAATTGCAGCAATTTCAATATTTCGCTATGATTTTTCATTAACCTGCCTAACTTGTTGGCATATTATACACTGTCTGCAATGAACAAACATAGTGCCGTGAATCAAAAAAGAATGTCCAAAATTACAACAATAAGAACAGAGCATTGAATGAAAAAGAACAGCTTACAGTGTCTACAACAAAAAAGCAAAAGCAGTACTTGAAAATAGAAAGATGGTGAACAAAGAAAAGAATGAAGTGCAAAACGGACCATCAAGTTAAGGAGGTTGAAGTTATTACAATACTGTATCAAAATAACCATTGCCAAAAACAAAAACTTTTCCAAAACAGCAATAACTTTTTTAGTCTATGATAGAATGTTTTTGTTAACAGCTACTGTACTACATAATTCTTAAGAAAATTTGTTTTTGCATGTATTTTACAAATGAGACATTCCGACTCATCTGCAATTCAGTGGGTTTACAACTCGAAACGTCGATCCAAGTTAAAGAATCAACTTTGGAATTTTCATCCAACATAATAATATCTGCATGTCCTTAAAAAAGCAAACTAGTTGCCTTAGGTACTGCAGATGAAGTACTAGCAACAATGCTAGCAGGTGCGTTTTCATAAAAAAGCAGACAAGATATCTTGTCTGCTAGCATTGCTGTCTTGCTTTGTTGTGTTTTCTTGCGCAGTAACAGCATTTTTTTTAACACCTACAGAGGCCGATACCGCGATATTGGTAAAACCCAAATATTGGTCAATATCTACTTATTTGTATTCAGGCCCGGGGGCAAACTACATTTTAGGCGGGCAAGATTTTTGTTTTTATTATATGTTTGAAACAAATTTATCTGGGCATAACATAATTTGGGTGGGCATAAAACTTACTGGAGGGCTACGGTCCCCGAATGACCCCGTGGCTTGCTTCTATTCCCACAGAGACAGAAAATGAATATTGGGAGAACTGCGCAACTGAGTGATCTTCAGGTACACTGCATTAGAGAAGGTCTTCATACAAACTACACATCATGGCAACAACTCTTCGTTTGATAGCTGTGAAACCGTATTTTGCAAGCTGGCCTTTGGTTTTCAGATGTTACAAAATAAAAATAAAATGTAATATAATAAAAAATAAAATGTAGTGTAATAGTTTTAGAAACATAAGTCAAAGTTCGATGAATGTCGTCTTCGCTGAAGTACGTCAAAACTGCTAGCCCAGCTTGCAACAAACCATTTCAGTAGTGTCTGTGTTGCTTGCTAAAGGTTAAATGAGCAATATTGGCCAAAGTCTGCACTCACTTAATTTACGGCCATCAACCCTGCACTCAAAAGCTGAGCTGCAGCTCCAGATGCTCACAAACTTGGACCACCCTGTCAAATTATTTCAAAAACCCCCAAACTTATTGCAAGATTTTTTAAGTAATAAATTGCCAATGTATGATGTCACAACTAGGAAAATAATTTCAACATGCAGTACGTTGATACACAAGCATGTGTATTAGAATAATGTATACAGTGATGACTGGAAGATCATTTACATATGTGTGGCATTATTTTGGCTGATTTCTAGTATGCATAAATCAGGCTATTAAAGGAAAATGTTAGGTACCTGGTATGGACCTGCAGGAACCCGATTTTCTCTGATTCTAGGGACCTGATGATAATTTTCTCTGATTGTAGGGACCCGATTTTCAATTCTGGGGATCCGAATCGGGTCCCTAATACACTTTTTAAAAAACTGCATAAAATTGTTATACCATCTGCAAGAACTTCGTGTGCCACAAGTGGTATGCATACCATAGTCTGGATACCACTTGTTCAGATTTTTTTCTTTTTGTACAAACCAACACTGATCATCCTGGTTTCATTCAAGTGCCTGCTACTTGCAGGTTGGAAATGAATTCTGGAATCACATACAGCATGAATTCCCCACAAAAACAAAATTTAGACTTTTTCAAAAGAGGAAGTCATTGCAGCTCCTAAACACAATTTTATTATAAAGAATTTGTTTGCAGCTTGGAAGCGTCGAGTAGAATGAATTTTTCCAGCGTAATTAAAGAAACAACTAAATTAAATACACAGCATGCTGAAATGCTGTAAAAACAGTTTGCCAATGGATGAATGCAAAATAGACTGCAGGTCGTGAAAGTTACCTTAGAATTTTAATGAACTTGCTGCAAATAAACATCCCACATTTCATAAAAATTAACCATTTAAATAACTCAACAATTTCTTTTTAGTTGATCACTATTCAATGATTCACACAATGCTTCAATAAATTGAAAGTTTATCAAGTCTATTTTTGTTAAAACTATTGCTTGAGTGTTTCTGTACAACCTTTCTCCTCTCAAGCGCATTTAAAGTAAAATGACAAGCACAACAATAAGTGTGCAGCAATGTTTCACAATGTCAACAGAATCAATAAAAACTAATTTGTGTGGTCATGAACACGTATCTCAAGACTCAGGCAGGTTTTGTATTCTTGTCACTGTCTTCAAAAATTGCAATGGTTGGGAATGTGCAGTTGAAAATGGTCAAAAATATGAAAACAGTCAACAATGGGTGAAACGAACAAGCTCACATGAATTAACAGAAACACTCTCAAAAATTTGTTTTTGAATTTGCCAGTCAAACGACATACTGTACTTCTTGAACACTGCACAAAAAAGATTATCAACTAAATTTATCACAGCTAACCACAGAAATGAACCTTCTTGATCAATAAACAGTGATGATGACTTAACTGAAAATAAAAATTTTCTTCAAATTTTGAATGCAATACTTGAACCATACGCGATCAGAGTCATGCTTTTTAGACTCCTCTCCTACCTCTGACAAAAGAGACTCCAGCTTCTGTTCTAAAGTTTATTGAAAATTCACACTCTGACTCTTGTTTACACTTTTAACATAAAAGGAATTATTTGTCAGTCATTGACTAAAAAATTTTTTAATGACCAAACAAATTCAGTCGATTTGGTCATAATGCCTTTTGCCAGTCATAAAAAATATCCAAAAGCAGAAAAATGCCATTTGCTTTAAAGCTATTTCAGACAAATGACTGAAATGCTTCAGCAAAACAAAACAGCTCTAACCAAGTTTCATTAAACTGTCCTCTCGGAGTACTTTGCACATAACCACGATGAAATAACTAATACTATCAATTTTCCTAGTAACTTGCACAAGTAAAAGCACCATACATTGAAAGTACTTCATAGTACCTTATTCACGGAATTAAAAAAGAAGGTAACAATGGCATAGTTTAGGACAGAGGTGAACAACCAGTCAGAGACCAAGAGCCACATTTCTTACTGTGTTACCGCAAGGAGCCACATCATACACATGGACACACATGAACATTACCCCATCTCTTCCTCACTCATAAACATACTTTTGCTCCGCTAGACTTATTGTAAATATAACTCACCAACATGACAAAATCACAAAAATATACAATCCATTTGTTGCTATGCATGTTACTTAGTGGGACTTCTGGCATTCCTTGCCTTGAACGTGAAACCAAGCAAACAGCCACGTGGAACTGGGCGAAGAACAGTGGGTTGGCTGGGCCTGGACATCCTGAAATAAACTGCATTTCTGCTGGTTTGCCTGAGACCTCACTGTTGTTTTTGCATTTTAAAAGCTATCTACACCATTGTCTCATCTATTTCCATATTATGAATAACAAAAGCTAGTGTCTATTTTGTCATCAACGGCAGAAGCTCTGCTGGGACTATTTTGCCATTCAAACTGTATCCACCTTTGTCTACATATAATCAGGGTTGTCAGGGTGTCATAAGCAAAAAAGGCCAGATCAACCCTTAAAAAAGCCAAATAGCACCAAAAAGCCAAATACAAGATAAATGCGTGACAACGCAACAACTTCAAAACGTCCAAACATGCTTGTAAAATGCAATGTATACATACTATATGCAACAAATGAATAAAACTCACTCCATCTAATAAACTTCTCGAAACTTTATTTTTGCTGAAGAGTAACTGAAATTGCAAAATTAAAGGCATGATACAGCAAAACTAAAAATTATTAATTCTAGTGCAGAGTTTCCAATGAAAATTTATAATTCTGTGTCTAGAAAAAGTTCTAGAAATCTGCCAAATCATCTTTAAATCTGCCAAATTGACTTAATAATTTTAATTGGCCAAAAAAATAAAAGCCAAAGGAGTTGAAAAAACGCAAAAAGTTACAAATTTGGCCTCAAAAAGGCCAAACTGGCAACACTGCATATAATGCTGAGTTTGTGACACTAGCAACATGGTGAACATACTCGAGTGGTGTATATGCCTGCTGTGCAAGTGGTTGTCATTTCGGCTCTCACCATTTGCTTTGCTGGTAGAGATGACACCTTAGACGGGAGCACTTTTTACATACTTTTTTGAAAAGTTTTAGGTCTAGATCAGTGGTTTTCAAAGAGGGAGCCAAGAGCCACTTGGCTCTCTAAGGGAGGAATTTTTTATCCCTGGGAGGAAATTTGTTCCAGGGAGGAATTGGGGAGAGAAAGCTTTGGGCGAAAAACTTTAAATTTTTATTATTACTTTATTCAACACATAAAAAACTGCACAGCGAGTTTGGTTTAGCTTGGAATGTCTGCAATACGCAAGAACAAGCTGACAGAAGCTGCTTCATCGCTTGAGCCAGTTCTTTCAGGCACTGGTAGGTCGCACTCGAACTCGGGGCAGGTGTTGAGTAGCAAACCGATTGTCTTATCAGTGGCGTAACTAGAGGTTTGAGTCAGCGGGGGCAAAGCTTAGCTGAAGGGGGCACATTGGTCACCGTAGGGGAACCACTAGCCAAATCTCAGAAAAAAGTTAAGAAATGATGGTGAATTTCTGGATGTCCACACTAGATAAAAAAAAGAAAACACCCCGGAAAACACAAAAAAACAACAAATTGAAGAATACTAAATATCAAAATGTCAACAAAAGGGGGCCAAGTTTTTATATTTAGCTTGCCTGGGGACAGCTCACCCCATTGCCCCTTGTTAGCTACGCCACTGCTTATCATCCAGAACCACCAGGCCCTGCACCTGCAGTCCAAGGGAAAGTCGGTGGATTGGACATTGGAGGATAACATGCTTGATAGTTTGATCTTCTGCAACACACTTACAGGCCACTTGCGGCCACACCCTATTTGGGCAAGTAGAAGTGGAAACATCTGACACTGATGCGGAGGTAGTTAGAGCCGGACCCGGGCTGTTCTTGGCAGGGCCATTCCGAGATGCTGTTCATTCCCACTCGATGGACAGGTGAGCACTGAGTGGATGTCCAGGATCCACGGGACGGCGTGCTAGAGATAGTTGGGCTCCTTTGCGGACGAAGCTCAGCAGGTTGGATGCTTGTGAGGATAGGATGATTGTCCGCCGGTGTGGGACGCAGGCTTCCAGTCACCGTTCGCAAGGCGTCGTTGATGGCAGGGTCAATGAGGCAAATGTGAGCTTTGGCACCAGATAGGAACGCAGTACTCTTGCAGTTGAATGTACCAGGACTAAGGTGGCTGTTCACAATGTTATTTCCCCAGCACCCCAGCCAGCTGGCCGCCTCAAGATGTCCAACGTGTGATGTTAACTTTTTGCGAAGTGACGGCGATACATAATCCAACATTTCTCCGAGGTATGTGAGCTCAGAGCAAAAGGGTAAGGTTTCGTTGTTGTGGTTGATTTTTAGTTCACATTTAGCTTCCTCTTTGTTGAGGTTGATGGCTGCCAACCAGTCTGGCGGCTTAGTGGGCTTCGACCACCCAAACAATATTCCAAGCCACCCAAATTGAAGAAACACGATAAATCAGTGAAGTTTTGGTTAATTTTAGAATGGCAATCCTCTTTGCACAAACGTAAAGCCCCCTATTTGAAGACTTTCTGGCAACAGTTCTGCTGCCAACACTGCCTTTGTAGTACTGAGCATTAACTTCCAGGTATGGAGGAATTCACTTACGTTTGCCATGTCTTTGCTGAGCACTTCTTCCACTGCTTGTCAGTCTCCATTAGCATGCATGATTGTTAAGTCAATGGCGTATGCATACTTTCTGGAGACAGTGGTTGGTAGATCAGAGATGTAGATGTGAAAAACAAGGGGGTGCCAGGAATCCTTGTGGGACACCGTTCTTGAGGCGTCGTAAACTGCTCCATTTGTCGTTGCTGGTGGTAGGCGTAGAGCTGCGATTACCAACCAGCTCCATGATCAAACAGACTGTGTGCTTGCCAGGTAGCAATTGCAGTATCTTGAAGGTGTAAGCTATTTTAACTGCAGTGACTGATATTATAAGAGTCTGTTTGGTTTGTAATCGTCTATTGTTTCTTCACAGTAGGTAGTGCAAAATTTTTGCAATTATCATTTGTGATCTTTATTCTTTGTTGGGGAAGAATTAACAGAGTTCGGGTTTATAAGGGAGGAATGTCAAAAAAACTTTGAGAACCACTGGTCTAGATTTTGTGTTCAGGTTTACAGTTTAGGGCTCAGCTTTAGGGTATAGGCTTAGGCCTCAGGGTCGGGTCTAGGCAAGAATACCACCTTTCCAACTTTGAGAAAAGTTATGTCACTGATGACATCACAGTGACATCATGGTTAGTTGATGATATCACATGCCAAATGTCACGATGACAACATCATGGATAAAGAAGACATTGGCATCGGAAAATCTAAGGAAACGACCATTCTACAAACCTCCAGCAGACCTTACACGCCATACTGCACTTAGAGCCAGTGCTGCTGCAGGCTTCTCTGCAAAAATCACTAGATTTACAAAAAGATGCAGTAAATCTGAAAAAAGTTCACTAAATTTAAAATTTTTGAATCAAGTTCACTGCTTTGCTTGAAATGATTTAGTTATCGACCAAAAACTTTTCAATAATTTGCAAGTTTGTTAAAATAGACCATGCTGAAGCCAGGAAATCATATAGAGGTGGCCAAACTTGCCCAATGTATGAGCCGCATATCCTAAAACCTAAGTTGCACAGAGCCGCAACATAAAAATCTAAAAACTCAAATTTATTTGTAATCTGCGCTTCTGTGACATCATAACTCCTTTTTGTAACAACTTGCAAAAATAATACTGTGTAGCAGGGTTTTTTTTAAGTCGTTTTAGGGACCTGATTTGGGTCCCTAGAATATCAAGTCGGGTCCCTGAAATCAGAGAAAATTATCGTCGAGCCCCTAAAATCAGAAAATTGAGTCCCTAGAATCAGAGAAACCGAGTCCCTGCAGATCCAAACCGGGTTCCTAAAATTTTCGTTAAAAAAAACCTGCTGTATAGCATGCTAGCTACTACAGTACCATTTTACAATATTTCTACACTTTGCAATAGAAATAAAAAACAAATAGGCCTATTTACATTTTCGTAAAGCTCAAAGAGCTGTATGCAAAGGTTCAAAGAGCTGCAGTTTGGCCACCCCTGTCATATACCAACAATCATCAGGTTTCTTTCAATAGCTAAAAACGACACCACTCACAGAATATTTTAGACAATCAATTTAACATATTGTTTATTTCTACGAAGAATCAATTAACATGTTAAAGGTTATTTCTACGAAGCATTTTAATTGATTTTGTATTTCTACAAAACCTAAACCCAAACCCTAAACCTTAAACGCTTAACCTAAACCCTAAACCGTAAACCAAAACCTAAGCCGAAACCCCAAACCCAAACCTTAAACCTAAACCTATATACCTAAACCCTAAAACACCCGAAACGTAAACCCTTTACCTTAACGCAAGCTCAAATATAAACCATAAATGTTAAGAGTAAATTTGAAGAGAAAAGTGGTCCCATGAATTGAAACTTGCAACCACTACTACCAAAACAAGTTGCCAAGGTAAGAGCCGAACTGAAAACCATTGGCACAGCAGATCTTAAACACAGCTGCTACGATGTTGGTGCCGCTTGAATGACAAACACAGCGTTTTATTTGAACTGTATCGTGTGAAGCAGTTCAATAGCCACTTCACATATTTTATGCTTTATCAGACACTGCAAAGCAGGGGTTGGCAACATGGTTCCCCTGGCTTGTGAGGACCATGTTGGTTGCCCACGGGTCTGTTTTGAAAATAGCATAAGATGGTGAGTATGGTCATATAATATATTAACATCATCAATAATAACATGTTTGAAGGTAAATTGAACAAAATTTTTACCTCAGGTGTGTATCAAACTTTTAGCCCTTAGCATTAATCAGTACTGTTGCGACCACTCTGCTGGCGGGCTTTCCGGTCACAGCAGTACCTAAGAACTACCTCTCAGTTTGACAAAAGTTGGTGACCCCTGGTGTAAAGCTTCCAGTTATAATGGGGGTTAATCTTCTTCATCCGTCTAGTGTCTGTCATTTGATCTTTTTCCAACTTACTGTTTTTCCATCCTACAAATTAAGGCAGTTTCTATTTTGCCACCAAGAGATGCCAGCATTAACAGGCTTGGCAGAAGCGAAGTAAACCCAAAGGATAAACCTTAAAGCTAACCCTAACCTTAACCTGTAACACTAACCCCTAACCCTAAAGCTTATCCCAAATGCTAACCCCTAACCTAACACCCTTAACGCTAACCCTAACCCCTAGCCCTAAAGCTTATCCCAAATGCTAACCCCTAACCTAACACCCTTAACGCTAACCCTAACCACTAGCCTAACACCTAACCCCAAACCCTAACATTACCCTTAACGCTAACCGTAACAGAAACGCTAACCAAAGCCTAAACCTAACACATAAAGGGAAAAGTTTGGAAAGTTATGAAAATAGTTTTAAAAAAAAGAAAAGGGAAGTCGCCAAGGTCAGAGTCGAACTGAAAAGCAATGACATACCAGACTTGAAGCATAACCACTGCGCTGCGAGCAGCACGCGGACTGCATGACAAACTGACTTTTTTTTCAAATTGCGTCATGCCATGTTCGACTGGCGGCACAATAGCTCCAGTCGATCTGTTGCTTCCAGAATATTGGCAGTAAAATAGACACTACCAGAAATTAATCATTTGCATTGTCAAACAAAAAATGTACGTTAATTTCAGTGTTTGTTCTCTCCACATCTGTGAAATTAAATATCTCATCATGTGCACATATATAGACAATAGGCATGCACTCATCTGTAAATTTCATGTGTCTTTGTTTTTTATCATCTTGACTTTTATTTTCACATCACTACTAATGGGTGTTACTTAAAGTTGTATTGCAGGGTTGGTGGACTAAGTATATGACCTCATGGTCTTTCACTAATTCTTTGTGACAAAGGAACCAGTGAACAGAAGTGACTATTCATCNNCCTGTCCTGACGCAATTCAAATAAAAGGGTCACTTTGTCGTTCAAACCTTGTGGATCGCATAGTGTAATNGCTAAGCGCTACGCCTTCTGTGCTTTAGGTTTTCGGTTCGAATCTCACCTTGCCGACTTTGGTTTTGNTTTTTTTCTTTCAACTTTACTTTTGTTTTTTTTTCTTTATTTTTTTTCAGGCTTACATTTTATGTTTACGAGGTAGTGTTAGGTTAGGGATACGACAGCGTTACGTTAGGGTTAGCTTAGCTTAGGTTTAGGTTAGTGTTAGGTTAGCATTAGGTTTGGATTAGGGTTAGGTTAAGACTACGGTTAGGGTTAAGGTTAGGGTTTATCTTTTACATTTACTTCGTTTCTACCAAGCCTACTGCACTCTCATCATGTGTTACTGTCATAGTCATGTTACAGAAGGTGGTCAAATAATAAGGCTTCAAATTTAAAGATCCGAGGTGGTTCTACAGCCACTGCCTAAATGTTCACTGCTTGTGCAGAACTTCGCTTCAAAATTATGCTACTGTACTGCTAGGCTTATAGCTTCTGCATTAGCCTATAACAGTATTCTACACAAGGCAATGCTCATGCTGTATCAGTGTATGATGTAATGATCTATTGACTGTGTCTGTGTCAACCATTAGTTTTGTCACAAAAAAACAATACACTCACTTACTTGCAAAGTAATGAAAATGCCATCATGGCCAACATTGCAGGAATAAACATCACTGAAGAGAAAGCCACCATAAACTCAAATTAGTATACAAACACTTGTTCGTTCTCTTGGTGCAAATCTTCAAACAACAATTTACGTAACATTGTTTGCAGGTTGAGAAAGGCTGAAAAACTTAGAAAAATAACAACCGATTTTCTTCAACCACATACTTTGTAGTGAAAAATCACTACATCACTAGGTTAGTCTAAAAACCACTACACGTAACACTAACACTTGATCTAGTGAAACACCACAAGGTGTGGCACCAGTGTTGCGATATTTTACTATTTTATATTTTCACAACAGTTCAAACTTAACCTTGGTTGATGATGAAATGGATGCCGATTTTGCACATTTGACTTGAGGTCACCTTGCATGATGAAAATGTTGTTAACACTATTCGTTTCTGCGTCAAGGTTGTAACTACCGACAAAGCCGTGGCGTGTGAAAGGCTGTTGGGGTCCCCCAAAAAAATCCAGATGGGGCCCTTTAATATCAGCAAGCATTTAGGCAGATGCGTGCTTTTTCGAGCCAGTTGCAAATTAGCCCCTTGAGCAGCATTATTTCAAAACCTAACCAAGCTACACTAAACTAAATGTACAACTGAGGAGAAAATAACTTTAATGAATTGCTAATGCAAAATAAGTGAAAACTAACTATCACTTGTTAGTTGTTATCATCAATAAAGCGAAACAAATATCTCTTCTTGTGATGTGATAGGAAATCATTTGTTATGTAATTTACCTGTTTGATGTAGTTGCCGTACTTGCATCAACTATAGTGCATGACAAGGGTGTGCAACATGCCACCCGCGGGCCAAATCTAATACAACAAAGTTATTTTTATGCCAGTCACTAGCACTAGACAGCCTGTGTAAAACGAAGGCGCGGCCCGCAGTCTAATCTGTTTAATTGCGTTTGGCCTTTCAGTAATAAATAAAGGTTGCACACCCCTGGTATGCGACAATATGTGAAACTGGCAGTCTCATTTAATGCTTGTGATTTGCATCCCGACGATCAGAGAGCACCTGGTGGTCGCTGTACAGCCTCATCAGTTTAATAGCCAGTCTCAATGTAATCAACTTGGTGCATTCACCAAAAGTTGATAGGTGGAAGCTGTGCGTAGAGCTAACTGCTTCCCAATACTCACTCTGCCTTCACTTCACAAAGAACGAATTTATTGGAATCTGACACCATCCATCTTCATCATGACATATACTTAGCAAGTGAGATTAAATCTGAAGAGGCTTTTTAAGATCGAGCAAGCGAGCGTTGAACTTATCGAGAGCATACCCGTTTTTTCTGGTCAAAACTTAGACTGTCTTAACAGTCTGCACAGACATATATAATAATAAACTGACACAGCAGCCTTCCTTTGTCTCAACTTTGCATAACCTGTCTTAAGCAGCTTTCACGAAAACGTTTTCAACGTTGAACTAGAAACCTAATCTCTCTATCTGTACGCATCTACAAAGCGATTGAACAACACTCCACAACACATTCATTATGACGTAAATTTCTCCAAGAACTTCAATGCACAAGGCGATGCCAGCGAAGTTAAGTAGGGAAGGTCAAGACGTTATTAATTAACAATTGGCCTTGTTCTGACGTAACCACAACTTTACAAAATACTGCTATATAGTGTCCGAACGTCTGCAATTATTTTACGAAATTAACGAGTCATGATATTATATAATAAGTATGGTGTTACTGTTTAATCTACCGGCTCTGCATTAATGATTAAGGGCAGAAACCAGAAGAGCAAAAGTCAAGGGACGGTAGAGAGACGGCTCTAACTTACTAATACAATATATATTCGTGGGGCCCCTATGAATGGTCGGGCCCTCCATAACCGGGGGGTACGGGGCTGCCTTACCACGACACTGACTACGGAGTGGCGAGTAACGATTCGCCTGGAATGAAGCGGCTCGGATAAAAGGCTGAGTTTATCAGCCAGTCAGCAGCGACCTCATAGCCTAACAGACATGTTTCAGCGCACGTAGGTATTCCAATGCTTTTCGGTTCGGCTCTCAGCTTAACTTTGGGAGTTTCGTTTTGGTAGAAGTTGTTGCACAAGTATCCACACTTTTCTCGTCATATTTTCCGTTTTGGCTTTAGGTTTAGCGGTTAGGTTTACGTTTAGGGTTTAGATTTAGGGTTTAGGCGTTAGGTTTAAAACTTTAGGTTCATAGCGGAATCAGTCGAGTACAGCACAAACTTCCCTCCGGCCCGTTACCTTGTCGCAGAAACAAGCAGTGTTTCCAGCGTTTTCATCGCGCGAGGTTACCTTAGGCCAAATGAGCAAAATCAGCATCCATTAATCATCTACCGTCCAAGCGAGAGGGTACAGGATCCAGTTTTCAGGACTCGAATCCGGCAGGATTCAGCACGTTTTCAACAAACCGGATCAGGACTACGGTTTTGTTCAAGTTTCCGGATCAGGATTTTCAAATTTCATTTTTGAAATTTGACGACAACACAGTCATAAAAAGCATTTTTGCAAAGATTTTTGCAAAGACGAATTATGCATTACATACCCAGAAATGTGAGTGTTCGCCCACACCAGGTTAGCCATTGTGTCACGACCTTTGATGCCGTGCTAAGAAACAACTTG
>JGI24159J19872_10003226_pt1 | contig 20145 bp, 5 predicted proteins | sample Ectturendosymbi4_FD_19872 | JGI IMG/M metagenome (IMG submission 19872) | reverse complement strand
CACCCGAAATTAAAGTGCAGTCTTTTTTTCGGAGGTCATGTTTTTTAGTTTTTTTCGGTCAAGTTAAGGGAAATTTGGGAGAAAATTATGCAGTTTTTTTTTGGAGGTCATTTTCTTTGGAGATTTTGTCAGGAAAGTTTGGGGAAATTTGGGCAAAATCCTTTGCACTCCCAAATATTTGCCTGCTCCTACACGTATGCCTTAGATCAGTGCTTCTTAACCGGGTGAATGGTTCACCCCAGGGTGAATGAAATTTCGGCAAGGGTGAATGAAAGAAGATGGGGTGAACGAGGGTTGAATAAGTTTTCTGTTGCTCAGATTTTTCATCCTCTTATTCTTGTTTTTATCCAACACACATTAGCAATTATGAATAAAATGGAGCACTTCAAACGTTCAAACTTTTCATCTCTAAAGCAGTCAGCAACTTAGCACTTTAGGAAAGCTGCACAATGATTGGATAAAAACAAGAATAAGATGTTGTTTTGTGTCTGGAGTGGTAAAGGTCTGGAGTTAAATTCTCCCTGAGCCCGTAGTTTTCACGTTTTGTGTCGTCGCTCGTTAAAAGACACATTGGATGACTATATTTGCTGCTTTCGTAGCCTCCCATTTCTTGACAGTCGATGCGGATTTGGCTGTCTTTAAGAGTCACTTAGCTCAAGTAGATCTTGTACAAAAATCAAACTCAGCAATAATATTCTAAATAGTTAGATTATTGTTGTCAAATGGGACATGCATTCGCATTAGGGTGATTGGGAATACACCGATCGATGGCAGGGGTGAACGAAACCGAAAAAGGTTAAGAAGCACTGCATTAGACATCCACACGATATAATGTACTTCGTATTACTAGTTTCGCAGGGATCCCATGGGATAAGACATTCACAAATTTCTGAGGAATATGATGGGACAGAAAAAGTTGTGCTATGGACTAGCATGGTAATAAAACCTATAGCAGTGGTTCTCAAACTTTCATGAGCCGTGGCCCCTTTCAAAAGACTCCCAACACAACAAAGCTACCTAGTGAAGGTCTCTGCTCGTGGCCCCCAGAGAACCGCTCCGAGGGCCCCGTATGAGAAACCCTGACCTATAGACTATAGACACGTAGTTTTCCAGTTTTAAGATGTAAGCTAGGAATTATTATTGGAGTTAATATAAAAACGTTTACAAAAACATCTACATAAAATAACTTCCTTGAAATGCAGAAAATGCCTGCCTAGTAGACCCAAGTTTAGAACAGAAAGAGAAAAATCTGAAAACTATTTTATTATGTAAAATCTCTTCTGCACATAGTTAACTGCGCCATAACTAATCAGCATTGAATGTTAGTGCATGTCAAAGGCATTGCAAAGGGAATACGCAAAAAATGAGTCACAATTTCAAACAAGAATTTTGCGAAGTACTACAAATAACTTCAGCAGTTTTTGTAACGCTTTCTTCAGAGATCAGGAGTTCTATATTCGGTTTTGAATGGTGTTTATCAATATCGCTTAATTTTGTTTTCACTTTGTCACACGATGTCTGCTTTAAAACACACATATCAAAACAAAGGCAGGCTGAACATTTTTGCCAGCTTCCGGCGCTAAATTAATTAATCCATGCGCAGTTCAGAGATCAACTTTGTGGATTGAAAATGACCTCTTTGTGTCACAACCTTTGTTCATAATAAACGCCGTTGTATACTGCGCCGAGGGCAGCTTCTCAAAAGCTTAAAATTCTGTTAAAAATTTAAAATCTACATGGAGGACCATGGCAAAAGCAAGCCTTCACCTAGCGAAGTTCGGAAGTGGAAAATATTTATTGCTCAAGGTATGTCAACAACGGTGCCCTAAGCAGTTATGTGGTGAACACATCCACATCCAAAGTTTAGTAAAAAACTGCTAAGCCAATTAAGTATCCTCATCTTCAGCTTCCTGAAAGTGATTTAAGTAAAAGTCTGTAAAAAATCAAGAAAACCAGTCTGAAGCTTTTTTTATCAACAAGAATGTTTAAGAGTTCATTACCATGGCCTGTCCCGCCTAGAACAAGGATTAGAGCGACATTGTTCGCAATCATCTATCTAGCTTTGAGAGGATTTGTTTTTGCTGTGTGAAAGAGCAACACGCCAGTTACCGCGTTTGCATGCAATTTGACTGCCACTGGTGAGATACCGAAGCTCGTCATATGGCGTTTCAATACATCTTTGAAACAGACTTTATGGCGATCGGTAGGACGACTGTCAAACATCAGAGCATTTTAGAAGCGATCTTTTGATAGACGACCGCCTTCTCACTTTCACATACAAGGCCATCTTTTTGGCTTTGCATAGTTTGCATATGAGGAGGTTATATTAAGCTTAAACCGCGATACATCCTTTCCTACAGTTTCAAAATTTTGTTATCAAAACGTTTTGTGGTAAATTGCGAACTTCAGTAACTTCAAAAAGAGAACCTGAATTCGCAATATTTACAAAAATCAAAATTCAAAGCCTTTCAAAGCCATAATTGATTCCGGTAAGCAGTAGAATAACATGGTAATTTTAGCGTAAAAATATATTAAAGACAATTGGCCTTTCCCCATTTTTCTGTTGTTTGCCATGTATACCAGTGGTGGCCAACCCGCAGCTTGCGAGCCGCATGCGACTCTGCCCGGCTTCATGCGGCTCTTGTGCAGTTACCAGAAGTAAGTCCCACTAAATAACATGCATAACAATAAATGGCTTGTGAAGTTCTGTCATTGTCATGTTGGTGTGTGATATTCACAATGAATCTAGCTGAGCAAAGGTATGTGCGTGAGTGAGGAAGAGATGGGATGGTGTTCATCTGTGCCCATGTGTATGGTGCGGCTCTTCGCGGTAACACGGTAAGAAATGTGGCTCTTGGTCTCAGACTGGTTGGCCACTCCTGATTTACACCATCTGCATTTGAACCGAGCATAGTTGCGATGTGTTGGCAAAAATTTGATTCACCAAAGAAATGTAGGCTACCTTTGCTGCACAATATAGCTGTAACCTCTGGGTTCCGTTCTGGATGGACTTAAAACTACATTATTGAGTGAGTTTCTGTTGTAAGAATGTAGCTGAGGGTGATGGTTCTTATCTTCATATATGTTTACTTTTGCACATAGGAAGACTTATCATCGAAATTACTGAACACCAACAGCCAAACAGGAAGACGATTTGTACCCATACAAGAAAAACAGGGAAAGAGTATAGCAGAATGGCATGGGGTTGGTGCATGCAACCTTGACGCCGTCTTTTCTTTAGAAGGTAGGTAAAAAAAATTGGGATTATGTAAAGCAAGATCGCAATGCGATCCGCCACCATGCGTGTTTCAACATTTCTAAGTTTTTCCTTGTTGAACATGTGGGAAGTACATTTACAAGAATTACAAATGCTTTCTGCTTCATGTGTTTTTCGTTATGAGTATATTTCATGATTCCTTGTGAGTGCATGCCTTGGTTGAACATTATGAGTTACGTTTCTTGTTTTTTCTTTGTTTATTTGTATAAATGCACCTTTGCTTGTACAGGTCGTCCATATTTTCTTAAAGGAAACACATTCTGGCCTGCAATGAGTGTTGAAACACCCACGGCAAGGGATATAACTTACAAGTATGTTGCATAGTCACTTCATTGCTGTGCATAATAGAAAAAGTTTGTTTGTTTCTTGTTTTTGCCATCGAAAACGCTGATTTGTTTGTTTGATCATACTATTTGTCGTTGTTGCTGATTGTTCGTTACTTATATCTATTCATGCCAATAAATGTTTGTTTGACTTCTTTCTTGTTGAAAAAAAAAACCCAGCGCTAACTTCAAAAACTTTTTGAATTTGGGTTGTCTTCAAGTCTCAAATGTTTGTAAAAGTCTGTAACAGCACATCGCCGCCATTTTTATGGAAGTATGAAGCTCAAGATTTTTTAATCTGCTTGCGAAAACGTTGATTGCGAAAGTCATTTTAAATAAATATATCTTATATTTCAAGTATTTCCGTTTATTTTTACAGCTTTTTTCGCTGCTGGCACAGAGAACCACATTCTTCGATACCCGTTGGATGCAATTCAGCAACAAAAGCAAGTTCCACGTTGTTTGCAAGAATGGTTTTTACCTTGGTTACCTTGGTACTCCACTTACAGTGTTAACGTTATTAGCGTTATTGATTCAATATGAGCAATTCTTACAGAAAAATCAGGAATCAAGCAGTGATGGGATTCGACCGGTTTACAAGAACCTGTTCTTGGAATTTCTTTAATCCCGAGAACCGGTTGTTGGCTTAAGTCAGGGATTCTCAGTTTTTCCCCATGAACACATGTTACTTATAACTTATTTCGGCAAACCTCTCATAGACCTGTTGTTAGTGAGTCCTGGAGTGAGAGAATCTGTTCTTAAAAAATTTGAATCCCATCACTGGAATCATGTATATCACATCTCTCTACCTCGTGATGTTTACCCTCCATGCCATTGTAATCAGAAAGATCAGTGTTTTCCAAAATTTACTGTTTTTATCTGGTAAAGGAGAATAATCCTGACGCTCTGAAATGCTGTTTTATAGAAATATATTTTTGAGCATACGCTTAAGCTTTTGATTTGTTTTAGTTAAGAAGGGTCTCTCCCACTGTAGATTGTTATGATTGATACTTTTCGCAAACATTTACGGGTGTTGGAGGATGTCGGTGTTAGAGTACCAACCACAAGAAAAATCAATAATTTTGCTTGAAAATCCCAATCGGTAAAAGTTTGACGTTAAAATTTGTTTTCGATAGGTAGCAAGTGATTTACGGGAGTTTCGACTCCACCTCTCTGAAATTATCCACCACATCTCAATTTCGTGGTTGGTTGCTTTCGTGAGGTGAAGAAATTTACTAAACGATATCTAATTCCCACACTGAAAGGGTAGATGGTGTTGTGGGCAATATTTATTATGCGAAGAGATCATGGTAGATGTAATTACTAATTACATTATAATTGTCGTTGTTTTGCGTTTTGGGCGCACTTAAGTTTGTATGCCGCTTCTTTTCATTCGCCAAGAGTGTTGCTGCGTTTTTTTTAAACCGCAAGTGCATTGCACATGCTACATTGGCGTACCTGACCTTGCCGTTCGTAAACATGACCGTTTCGTTGTTCAGCTTGTATTTTTTTAGTTCGTTTTTATTGTTTGTAAAGAAGATTTTAGCCTTTACAGATGGGGGAGTGGTCTTAGATTCCTTTTTGATAGGTTTGCCTGGATTGAATGTTGAAATTTGGTTTAGTGCTTTAATCGATAAAACTGAGATTACTAATCGTATGTCTTTGTGACATTTACTTCGATCTAAATATCCCTCTGGTTTTACATTAACGAAGGGAAATAAAGTTTTATAGGTTGTGACTCCTGCAGTGTGTTCAGTTTATTTGTGTTTAATGTTTTCACCTTCCTGTAATCCACTGACCAGGTGACCTAGCATGCTTGCAACGGGTACTGAGTTTCATATACTTAAGCTCTGCAAATGATAGGAATATATACTTAATTATTTGAACGATAAAACTCTCCGACAATAAAGAACATTTGCGAAATTTGTAAACTTTAATGAGTAAATCGCGCTAGTCTACAAAAATGTGGGAACCCCTCAAGGAAAACTCCATTTTGTTTGCAGGATAACAAAGTCACACGAGTATATTGCTACAATGAGTATAACTTACATTTCTTTATGTTGGTAATTTCTAAAAATGACTTCACAATAGCAACTGCACCAAAGGACCTAGATACATAAATGACTAGTTGGTGTCGCAGTTTAATACTTTCATCAACTACTACAGTTCTTTCAAATTTACAATGCTAGCCGTAGCCTACAGACCAAACGAAAAATTGGTGAAACCCGAAGTTCAACAATAGTTTCCAGTTGGAGTTATCTTCTTGGGGCAAGACAAAATAGTTTTAACGGTAAGCGGAATGAACATGATAAAGATCATACGATAGCTCATCTGTAACAAGAATGAAACCTTGTCATAAGGTAATGTTATCACAGGCGGATCCAGGATTTTTAGGTGGGGATCAAAGACGAGTTCATCCGGATGTGTACTGACTGCATAGCAGTGAAGACCCAACTGCTCAGGCAACGTTTTTGAACAAACATGGTTGATAACCAAACGCATTTTGTCTAAATTGCATTCTCACCATTACCCAGGCTTACTGGGACGTTTCCGGAGCAGAAGCGGCCTTCAAAATATTCAGAAATTATTTTCAAATTGATCTAACCTTAAAAGAGTAACTTGTTGAAGGTCGGAAAAGCTTCATTATTAGAAAAACAAACACTGGTCCACACCGAAAAAACGCGTAAGGCAGGATTAGAAGTGACACAAAAGCTACACGAAGAAACTTGAAATGCATCCAGTAACCTTTGTTGGCAGTCTGTGCAAGATCCAGGCGGTAGTCCTGTTGTGTTCGAAAATTGCAGATGTTAATCGATTTTTATTGCATAACACCAGAGACGTAACGAGGGTGGCAAGGGGGCACAATTCCCCGGGGGCCAAAATGTCATAAGCACTTTTTTCAAAACAGTACATATGCTTCCGAAAAATCTCAGGTTCGAACATGGATGCGACAAACTTGTTTCTTTCCCCAGGCGCCATCTAACCTCGTTACGCTCCTGCACATCACGATTGTCTAGCCAAAGTTGTGAAATTTGTTTACAAAAATACCTGCCCATCAGTGGCAAATTATCAATCACAAACTATTTGAAACGAAATGCTGTTGATTATCGAAGTCATTTGACCATAGCAAATAACTTGAAGGTCGAAGAAAGGTATATTATTTCAAAACAGGCACAACTTCTCCCCCCAAAAAACCCTTGGGGTACGCGTATAAAGACAAACATACGAAAAGACTCGAAAGCAATAATTATGCTGGCACTTTGCTCTGAAAGGTGTTTATTGTATCACAAGGGCATTGAAAATGATCCGACAATATTTGGAAACGTGAAGTTTGCAGTGAGTCAAATGACCAAATTCTTACACATTCCATTTTTTGTACGAAATGCGACTATATCGCGGTAACGCAATGTTAGAAACACTGTACAGTTGGTTGAAAAATTATCAGATACAGCAGAATGTTGGTCGATAAAAAAGCACCTGATTTCGTGCTGAGCTGAACTTTTGTCTAAAAATTGTTCCTTGCAAGCAGGGGTGTATTGCTAAAAACAGTGGTGTGGGAACGCCGTTCCCACACCAGACATAAAGGAAGACTGATTTGCCTACAAGAATTTCCACACTAGATCTTCCTGTATCACTTTAGTGCTACGGTGCTATACACGAGATAACTTGTCATTTATTCATTTATGCTGCTCCAGGAGCTACACGTAGAAATTGAAATGAAAAGTCTAAATCTTCAAGTAACGTTACTAGTGTTAAAATGTGTGGGAAGGTCGTTCCCACCCCAATACACCCCTGCTGGCAGGTCTGATACTAATCAATAGTCCCCTTTAGCATAGCCTACAGCTAATCTAACGCGCTTCATTTTTAGCCTACCTGACATGTAGATCACGTTTTGCGGTTACGTTTGCTGTTTTGGAGTTTACGCCGTCGCTGAGCGCTTTAACCTAGCCTGTAGTTAACTGCGTTGTAAGTTCGTTGTAGCGTAATTTTAATGCCTTCGCTTAAATAAAGTAATGAGCTGAACTCATTCATGAAAGCTTGTAGGAAAAAATAGTATGATCTGCAGCTTATTCTACTTTTGTCCACAGTCTGCTCATTCCTGTCACCAGGGGGGCTTGGTGGGCTTAGACCCCAAAACAAAGCTCTAAGCCCCCAAATTGAAACATGAAACACTGCAAATCAGTGAAGTTTTTGTCAGTTTTAAGAATGTCAAGCCTCCCCCCAAACGCAAAGCCCCCTATTGAAAACTTTCTAGCGACGGTTCTGAGACTGCTGCTTATTTATCTTTTGTCCCCAAGAAACCAATCTTAACCAAATGAAGCAAGAGTTTAAATACTTACATGCGCAGTGGCATGGCCAGCCCAAAATTTACGGTTGGTCAAAATGTTTGATTTTAGGCGAGCAACAGTATATCGTTTGAGATACTGCCTCTTAAAGCACGAAATGATTAGATATTCTAGAAATTTGGAGGAGCCATGGTCCCCTGGCTACGCCTATGTACGTTCGGTTTATATGACGTACATGTAATGTAAATACTTTATGTAAACACTTACGTATTTATATAACATTGGGGCTGTATTTTTTTTTTATAAAAATTTGCGTATTGGAAGTTTCATTTATCGTGAAATGAACACATTCAGACTGTCCAAATTCAGCAAAATAGGCTTTGCATTTACCATTTTCGTCCCTATCCCTGTGCAAAAAAATGGTTTATTTAAAGGCAATACAAAAAAATCACCCCAATGGACTTTCTGTGTCGGGGACCATCAATCAAAAAACGTGTCTGAAAAAAATTAGGGGGACTTCAGCCCCTTTCCCCCCCTGGATCCGCCTATGGTTATTGGTACGAACTGGGAAGTTGAGTTGCTGTGACTCAGTTCAGTGGCCACCTGGACGAGTTCTCAACGCATCTTTAATTCGTTTCCAGTTATAAGCGTACAATGAAGAAGTTTGAATATTGTAACGACCGTTCACAGAAAGGTTAAGCTCATCCTTAACATAAACTTTCAAAATGGAAAAAGCACACGTATTTTTTTAAGTAACCAGGGTATCTAGGAGTTTCTAGATATCCCTGTAAGTGACTAACTCATCACGAGGAACAAAACTATTTAAAACAGTAAAAAACAAAAATGAACAAACGCATGCCTAAACAGTACAAAGAATTAACAAAACAAAGCTACTGAAGCTACCTTTTTTAAACTTTCTCAGTATCACCGCAAACACAACCAGGAAATAGACTTCACGCGGTGTTATATTTTGAAAAATAAACAAGGCAAGAGCTTGCTACTGAAGTAATACTGGCGAACAAGCAGAGTACTTATAATCAACAACATTCATGGCTTCGGGATGTCATTTGTAGCGTTTAGTTGTAAAACAACTACCAGAAGCATATATGCGTCATGGGGAACAGGCCCATAACCAGCTTGGGATCTAGGCGGGACGAAGAGTTTTCTGAGAGGGGCCCACATTTTTTAGTCCAATAGTTTTAAACTATGTCCAACACATTTTTCAGGGGAGGCGACAAATCTTTCAGGGGGAATTTGCCCCCTAGTTACGTGCCTATGGGGGAATAAGGGATGAAATTTACGTAAAAGTAAACAGTTTGCTCCCGTTGCGAAAGATGCAAGCGGAAGTTGAGCATTGCAGTTGACTTCTTCGCTGCTATCAGAGGAACTGATATGATCGCATTTGCTGGCAAGTTTTTAGCGTTGTAGACAGATACCTCGCTTTGGGACCAACCAGTAATGAGCGACAGAAGTAACAGTCAGTGGAAAGATGAAGCTTGTGGTGAAATGATCCAAATACGCTCAGTCCGAAACACCCTTCTGTGATTTTCTACATGTGCAAAAAAAAGTACTAAACCCTTACGCATGTTAAGAGAATCACTTTGATTTTTAGAAACTGTTTGTTTTCTGAAACAGTGATTACTTTGAAAAAAGCATGCTTTTGCAGAATTTTATCGAGTCTTTCGACAGAAATTTATTTAACAAGCCTCGAATCTGAGAAAAAACTAAAATTGACAAAATCATAATTTGTTTAAAGAATTTGAAGTCGAAATGTTTGGGTCAAAATTAATTGTGCTACTTGCTGGAATGTCCACACATGCAAGCACTCTACAACAGCACCTGCTACTTTCAATAAGAAAAGTATAAACGAAAAATCCAATGGACCTAAAGGAATTGACGCCACAAAATCTTTCAAATATACCATCCTCGCCCAACAGATTGGCGTCATATCATGCAACTACTACCAGCCAATTGCTATTTTAATGATAGAATCCATGACTGTTGAGACCAATTCATTTGAGACCATTCATTTGAGACCACGGTATTTGAGACAGCATTTATTTTAGACCTGTTCATTTGAGACTTTTTCATTTGGGACCACGTTCAGTCGAGACCACATATATAATTTGACACCACATTCATTTGGGACCACATTCATTAGAGATCATATTCATTTTACGCCACGTTAAATTGGATATTTTGATTTACTGTAATTAACACTTTTATGATCTACCCTCAACTTCTTTGCGGGAGCCCTAAAAGTTTTGCAAGGTGACTCTTCGTTTGAAGAGTAAGGTTACGCGTTTCCGTGTCCAAGGTGACTCGCGCTAGGTTGTACTGTAAATGCACTCGCACTTTAAAACCCCGCAGAGGCCAGAAAACTCTTCATATCTCGGGTTCGGAAGGGAGCATTGCACCTCTGAAACGTCATTTTGTTAGACCAAGTGAAACAAGTATGTTCCTACCCGTTTCCTTTATCGAGTTGCCGTAATAGTTTCAGCTTTTAACTAAGAAACGAAAGACGAGAAAAGAAAAAATGTCTTTGTGCGTTGTTCGTAACAATCACAGGAGAAAACGAGTCCCACATGAATGTAGTCTCAAATGAACGGGTCTCAACTCAACAAGTCCCAAATGAATGCGGTCTCAAATGACAATGGTCTCAAACGAACAAGTTGCAAAACAAAGGTGTAGCGAGGGGGGCCCAAGGGCCCACGCCTCCCAAATTGTTAGCATATCTAGTCATTTTGTGCTTTGAGAGGCGGTATCCCAAACAAAATACTGTTGCTCGTCTAAAATCAAACATTTTGGCCCCCCAAAAAATTTTGGGCTGGCTACGCCACTGTCGCAAACCAACAGGTCTCAAATGAACGTGGTCTCAAATAAACGAGTCTCGCATGAATGTGGTCTCAAATGAATGAGTCTCAGCTCAACAAGTCTCAAATGAATGCAGTTTCCAATGAGTGGTCTCAAATGAAGTGTTGTCTGCACACCTACTGATACGCTTAAACATGTCATGTCTGAATGTTTTTATTTTTTCTATTCCAAACCATTTAAACTGTGAAACTAACCAGCTCGTGCGTAAAATAAGAAATGATCTGAATATTAGTTGCACCAAGAAAACCTTACGCACCATTAGCCTGAGGTGGTCTGGGTGCTGTTTTAAAGTCGCAAACGCAACTAAAAGTGATAACAATGGGGTAGAATAAATATATTTAAAAAATCCTGGAATGCGACTTTGTGCCACAATCTTCACGTTTACCTAATTAAAAGTTATAAAATACATTTTTAATGTTTTTTGTTAATTTGCTTGTTGTTAAATCATTGAATTTAATCATTCAGCATTATAATTAGTGCTTCGCATGATCAGCTGATCAAACTGTACATCTTTGCGCTTTCAGAAAAAGTTTTAAAATGTACAGCTGAATATAACTTCAATGCGGTGACACGCGTTTTGTTGTGCATGCTGTGTGAGAAAGCTTTCTACATAGTGTAATCCTATTCACTTTGCAGCCAGCAGTTGAATGTCTGCACATCTTTCATTCTTTACGTGCCCGACTTCAGTCCATTTTCCTGTCAACACAGGTACTCGAGTCTGGCAGTGAGCGGAAGACTCTTGAAACTAACGTTTTAGATTTAGAAAATTAATAGCATTCAGGCTTTGCATCACTAACGCAAGACATGGTTTTGTGGAAGAGATCGTATGTTCCTGTCATCGAAAACAGAAAAAATGCTTCATGGCATCTGACTTCGTAAGGTTGACAGCAAACTTTTGGCAACTTGGGAAGTAGCGATTCCTGGCTGCAGTGTGCTTCAGACATCTCTTTCAAGATACTTTTCATGGAATCCGAGGAGCTTTCGTCCGCTGTCCGCTCCTCTCCTCCGCAGTTGAATCTCCGCAGCAAGCCAATACAATCACAGTCATAAACGTGAAAATAAGTATCAATGGTCCAAGGATAACATAGAGTGGAATGAGAAGGCACACCAGACCGCTTCCTTTGCCCTAAAATTTAACATCAAAGCAAGATTTACAGAAAAAAAGTATCAACGCACATACTCGTATTTTGTTTTCAATGGATCACTTAGAATCAATATCATGACTGAAATTGTTGATAACTAAAGAGTGTGATTCTTTGATTTGATATATAAGCAAAGATAAATAATTTACTGCGAAAGGGCAAAGCGTGTTAGACAGACACATGAGTAATGTTGCCAGCCAGTGTGGTCTAAAAAATGCAAACAAAAATTTACCAAAATTTACTACTTTTCATCTTTAAATTTTGCATGTTTTGTTAATCAAAAATCGGTATTTAACATGCCCACACCACCTCAGCAAAACCATTTTGTCTGTTTTCAGACTACGCGTAAATAAAACAGGTTTCAGAATGCTCGCAATCTCAAAATAAAAAGAATACTACCTTGCAGCTGAACCAGAATTCATCTTCATTACATCTCCAACAGTTTCTCCAACAAGCAAGTAGCCGCGGTCCAACGTGGAGAATTTTCGACACCCAAACAAAAGGTCCGACCAGCAACAGCACAGGCGACATTAGTATCTTCAAATACGTGAAGACATGGGTGAAAATTTCAAAAACACATTTAACTTTTTAAGAAATACGCAAGACAAGCAAAACGACTGGTTTAGTCTTAGATGAAAATACTTAGCTCTCTGAAATATCACACTTCACCACAACTGATATGATCAAACATACTGTATATCTAATGCTGGAACAGGCATAGCAATATTTTAATATTCTGGGGCTTATCACAAACAATTTGAATGTAGCCAAATCCTGCTTAGTAGAGTGTTTACTTTTACTGCTGGCTGTTACGTCACGCAGCACCGCACTGAGTGGTCAAGCGGAAAAGTGAATCTGAAAAGCAAGTATATTCTTACGTGGTATAAGCATAATTTCATTAGTTCATACTTGGCAGAAATGTCAAAAGCATTCCTTTTTAAAGCCATAACTTCAACTAGAAAAGACGCGATGTACAATAAACCCGTTGTTACGTAATTTTTTTACTGTACAATAAAAGAAACCACAGATTGTATCCACAATAAACAAACACTGTCATGAGTACGTCACAAGGGAGGTGTTTCTTTGACACTTTCGCTTTAATGCACTTTTGCTTTGTTTCTAAGGTACAAACAAACAAGTCCGTATGCTGCAGAGCCACATGCTTGCTAATATTGGATAAAATAGATAAGGTACTCTGCCCAATTTTAATGTCATCCTTACGTTTTTCAAAACATGGTGTCGAATAAGCGGAGTAAAAGTTAAAAACGAATAGTTTTAACCTAAAATTTCCATAAAATATTCTGATGTTTGGGAATTTTTCAGAATTTTGAAATATCTTTTTAAGCAGTGCATTCGTTTTGATACACACGACATTTATAACTTTGCGCCTCTCTGATGTTAATAATAGCTGCATTTGTATGCAAGCTTAGCGAAGGATTGGAATGCTCTCGAAAAGTTGCGTTTATTACTTAGTAAGGAAAACACTTTTATAAAAGCAATCTGGAGCATTAAAATACAAAATGTTCACTTTCAAACGCCTTTCAATAGTTGACCATTTCGCATACCACGTGATAAGAAAGTGTAAAACAGATTTATAACCGATTTTCTGGCCTCATGTAAACGCTAAACATATATTAACAATTCACATACTTTGGCCAAAGAAGGAGTGAACTGTTCCAATCGCATTTGATTTAATACAAATATACTGTATTACACCAAGAACGTAATAAAATTTTTGTTCAGCAAACTTCAATTTTGCCCCAAAAAGTGCGGTTTTCAAATGCTGTGTGGGGAACTGGTCCTCTTATCACCAGCTGTTACGGCAGTGAACATGATGGCCTCCCCGCCAAGTCTGCATAGCATAGTCGAGAACCTGATTTAGTGATACTATGAGTATGGAAAGTAATCTTACCAGCCAAGCGGTTCCTTTTCCACTCCACAGATACCACGGATGTTGGTCGTCGTATTTCCAGCAACTAATGCAAATCCTACGGGTTTTCTCAACGAAATCTCTGGGACGTTGCGGCTCATTAACTGGGACAGCCGGGGACTCGTGACCTTCTCTAAAGTCAATGTTCTCCGAGCTTGGTGTGGAATTTTCGCCAATGTGTTGAAACAGCTGTTCTGGGCAGGAACTCTTTTGTGCAAATGTTTTTGCAGCATTGCCAGCAGTGTGCGACTTGACTGAAGGCTCCTCCTTCACTTTGCCGAACTCTTCGAGTTGTGAATATCCATTTTTTCTGGCGAGATTTTCACTTTCAAGGGCCGAAATGCCCTTTTGTTTTTTATGTGTTTTTATCGCACAAACGTTTAAAAACTCGCAAGCCTCGTGTGTTGGTTTCAAATTACCGAAATCGTTCTTTTGGTTTTCCACATCAGAAAAAGTGGACACTTGTGAAAAACCTTCGTGCCCTCTAAAAATTTCATTTCCTGGCCAAGTTGCACATGAAGTAGTGGTTTTTCCTGCACTTGAAACGCATCGCAAGCTCTTGTTTTCTGCGTCAGTACGACGCATGTCCAACCGCGAAGGGTCAGTTTTAGAACGCAGACACAAGGTTCCGGGAGTGAGAGCTGCTTCAAAGTTGCTGCTTTTGTGCTTTGTATTTGTACAAGAAATGCTATGCTCATTATCTACTTTTAGTGGCGGTTGACACTGGAATTTTGAATCTTTAAAAATTTTCTCGGTTGGATTACGGTATTTTCTTGAGCTTGGAAATTCGCCGACACTCATCGAATTTTCATGGAAAGTGTTTGTTTTCTTTTTATAGCTGCAACAATCGCTGACTCCTCGCTTCTCTGTTGCATTGTCTTCGGAGTTTGAAGTGTCCTGAAAATTTTCGGTAATAAGCCATTTCCCAGTATTCCTTGTGTGCTTGCTGTTTCTGGCGCCATGTGCTACAATGTTGGTCTCGACATCCGAACTGTCTTCCAACCCACTTACTCGAAACTTGATGCCACCGGTATTAGACGACTCTTTTCTAGGAAACGTGTAAGAAGGGCAAGTATCGGAAGGATTTTTCGCTGACAAGGTTTTTGCTTCAGAGCATTTCATTTGTCTGATGGTGTAAAACGTCTTGCCAAGTTCTTTATTTTCAATAGGAACGGGTGCGGTTGGAAAGCTTGGGTGTACTGGTAATGCACCATCTTTTTCTTTTTCACAAAACGTTGGGAGTATTTCGTCGCTTTGACTTTGTGAATCAAAGTTTGCATCTATCTTTTTCAGTGTTAGAGAAGTGTCGCCTTCAAGCTTTGAAAAGTAATCTTCCCGTGGCATGCTAGCGATACGTTCGGCCGAATCTGTTGCAGGAAGTATTTTGGTGGGCTGAGGTGGACGAAAGCTACCTGTTGAAAAAAGATTTGCAATCTTCACTTTGGTAGAATTCTGAGTCGCCCGTGGCACTGGTCTAACAATCGACAGCAGTTACGATTCTGGTTAGCTGTTTAGTGACAGCTATCAAATCTCTATATGGAAAACAGGCTGGTATCAGGTCACTTAATGGTTTGCCTAAAGATAAAGTCGATTTAGCTACAAAACATCATTAGTTTTTTAATATAAAATAACTGATTACGCTTTTTAGACAATTTTATCTCCAATTAATAATAAATGACCTGATACTGGCTTGTTTCTCCAAAGAAAAGTTGAAAAAAATTGTACATATCGCTAAAGCAAGTGGAAGTATTTTCAAGGAAGTTTTAACACAATGCAATCTCAAAACTAAGAGTTCCCTAACTCAGTGGCGTAGCCAGACCAAAATTGGTGCGGGCAAATTTTTTTATTGTAGGCTAGCAACACTATTTTGTTTGGATACCACGTCTAAAAGCACAAAATAACTAGAGATTCTAAAAATTGGGGGGGCATGATGAAATATCTTACGGCGCAAAAACATTTCAATTTCCAGATAAAACATCTCCAGGCGCTTTCTGAAAATTTTCTGCTTCAAAAACGAACAGCTTCACATTCGTGATACGATGAGTTATGAACTGACGTGCAAATTGCAGTGCAATAGAGTTTCTCGGCGTTTCATCCAAACGAATATCGTCATTCTTCGAATTAAGAACAGATGGTGCAGATAGGCTGCTCATGTTATTGTGCATTGCATGCAGTGGTGTACCAAGAGGAGCAATGCAAACGTGATGCGTGTAGAAACACGAAGCACACTGCAACTTTTTTGTGAAATCCCATCCATTACAAAATACCTTGAGAAACAAGTTTCTTGGGTAAAAACGGTTTACCCGTTATCATTACCACCTCCATTTGGAAGGGATTTGCGGCGCTGTGGGCGGATCACCAACGGAATGTGGAGTGGTTGGACAACACAACGAGACTCCGTACTTTCATCCCCGACACTGACATTCACCATCCTGGAGTGACCCTTCCGAGAACAGCGTGGATTCGGCTTAAATGCCTCCGCACCGGTGTCGGATGTTTCCGCTCCTGCTTGTAAAAATGGGGTATGGCCCCTCTGCGGCCTGTGAGTGTGGCACAGAAGAACAAACCGTCGACTATGTCGTCCTCGAATGTCCAATCCATCGACCTCCCCGTGGACTGCACGGCCTGACGATTCTGGATGATGAGACAATGGAGTGGCTGCACAACACCTGCCCGGAGATTTAGTGCGGCCATACAGTGGATTGAAACAACTGATTCAAACGACCATGACATTACCACCTCCATGACCAACACTTTTTTGTTGTTCCATTTGCATAGGCAAACCTGTGCTCCCATTTTGGAGCTATCCTGGCCAAAGTTTGATGTTTGCCCTGATAGTTGCAGCATAAAGATAACCCTGTATTGTTTTGCAGCTTTATTGCCTTTGTTAAATTGAAAGGAATTGTAAGTGATGTGTAATGTTAATCTTGTTAAATTTTTTGATAGGATTTGCTTATACGTTTACGTTAAAGCTTAGTTTCGCGCAATCATAGCTCAGTGTTTTGTCAGAGCACATAGCTAAAGTAGGGATCAGTATTTATAAGAGGTCATCAGCTGCTGACCTTGGAGATTTAAAATCAGCCTTTTGTAAAGATTGAAATTTAACACTCAATTACAATTATTGTCAGATATCTGGTTAATTATTGAAGCTTAAACAAATGTTTCAACAGTTAACATTTTGCAACTTCATTTAGAGCCCGTAGTATTGAAATGTTTTTTGGATCAGCAGTGTCTGTTTTGCCTCATGAGGCAAAAGCTGTTCTGAACCTATTTTGCCAGTTCGAAACCCAAGACCTATTTAGTTAACCGTAACGCCTGCAAAGGCTCAGTCTGACATGCATGGACAAGTGTTGTCGTAAATGGCTTCTTGTCTAAACTGCGTGAAGTATAGGCGGTAAATTTCATATTCCAAGGGGGTAAATTTACTGAACCATAAACTGCAGCAAATGTAAATTTTTGTGAATCGTTCTAAACTGTACGAGTTGATTAATTTCAAATATTTAAGCAATAACCACCTATGAGTGTATTGGGGGTAAATATGGTAATCCTGTTTGATAAAAAGGGGTAAGATATGTAAAAAAGATTAAGAACCACTGGGCTAAACCATAACCTCAATCCCTAATATGTTGTCTCTTTCTGTATTGTACTTGTCGCGTGACCACTTCAACCAATCGTGTTCGACTAAAGGCAAAATAGCCACTGTTTAGCTTTTGCCTCACGAGGCAAAATAGACACTATCTTATTGATATGAACTACTTAGAAGATTTCGTAGTGTTAACAGGAGTTGGAGTTGATGTTTTCAAATTCTTCGGAGTCGGACATGGAGCAAGAGTCTTTAAGCCGGAAACAGGAGTGGAGTCGGAGCCTAAAAATGTAACTCCGGTCATCCCGATGAAAACACACGCAAAAAATTAACGACCAACTGGATTTGGTAATATCCATGCAGAAAAAATGTGTCTTTAGACAAAAAACACATTTGTGTGGACAAGAGAGCAGATGTGACCCTGGGTAAGTCAGGATGCTCGGATAGTAAAATTTTGCTCAATTTTGGAAGCCTACATACTTGAACACTGAACACTGGAGGAAACCTTCATCTACAAGAAGCCTTTGTATCTTTAACAGTAGGAACAGACGTAAGGTGAAAGTTGAAGGAACTCTATGGAATATATGATGTTAGGTCTTAACGGTAGGCCTAACATATTGCCACAGTCGATTGTAATGTTCATCGATAAGATTGCAGTTTCTTGAGGGTTACAACTGTGGAAATACCTAACTTTTCTTGGCTGGAGAGGGAATAACTCAAGTGACCAGAATTCAAAGAAAACAATGCAGTGGGCGGTAAAGTCCAAATTGGAACCTTTGTGAAAAAATGAATAGCGAAGAGACAATTTTCTGGTTTCTTGACGATGAGCTTTGAATGGGGGCTGCTGCACTTTGAGATGAAAACACAGTGAATAATTGAAAACAGCTTTGGAGGAAGAGAAGAAAGAAAAGAAGAAAATTGTCAAACAAGATTTAAGAATTTTGTTAAGAAATACAATAAGAATCCGAAATTAATGACGGAGATGAACTGGAGCGAGACCTACAGTAAGCCACTCAAAATATTCGCATGTAATGTGGTCCTGACGCAGCCGTTGATAAGTTTTGCAGCAGCAGTTTGTTCACTTGCAAAGAAAGATAAATCTTTGTAGTTTAAAGTTAGGTGTTGTACTCTGTAATTACCTTAGGTAGTGAACATTTCTACATTTTTGTCGAAACAGTGACCAGATCATATTTCTGAAGAACACAAAAAACGCTGAAAATCGCGATAGGGTCCGGCAACAGCAAAAGGGATCTGCCATTATCAAAAAGGTTAAAAATCACCGCTTTAGAACAATGGCAGGCAACATTACTGTATTTGCGAGTGATTATTAAGACCCACATACACGCTGGCTGGTGATTTGTTTACACTTAGTGTGTACTAGTGGAATACATTATTTCTACACATCAACACCCATTTTTTCGAAACGAACAACTAAAAAAGGTCTTTGCAAAACTTCCCAACGTGTGTTCCCGTATTGCAAAGTTTGCCTGGTTTTCTTCTTATTAAGTGGTTAGCCATAAGCGTACGGCCTGGGGATGCAGGGGATGTGGTCGCATCCCCAACGCTGAAAAATTGGCCATTATTCGGGCAAAAACTTTCAAAATTTGGGCAAAGTATACAGCTACATTCACATGTAAGTGAGGTAGTGTCTATTTTCCAAACTGAGGCAAAATAATCACCAAATCAAAGTTAAAATAATGGCCAAAACGGCAAAATAGTCTGAGACTATTTTGCCATTATTATTTGCCCTGATGGCAAAATAAACACTGCCCCTGAGTGAACTGGAATCATGTGGTATTTCCAGCAGTCTTCATCAAATTTGGGCCAACTAAAAAACTTTAATAACGTATTGGGTAAAATTACAAACATTTGAGTAAAATAGGACCATTTGGGTAAGATCCAACGGCCTCACTTAAATCTGGGCAAATGAGAAAAGCTTCAATCAAACTTGGGTGAAAACAAAAATATTTGCATTAATTGGAAATACTTGGGTGACGTCCACCAGTCTAATCAAATTTTTCCAATTTGCAACAGCTTAATTCAATTATGGGCAACTTCAAACAGTCTTGTTCGAAGATGGGCTATGTAGAATAGCTCCATTAAAATTTTAGTACGTTCAGAAATGTCTGGGTGAATTATAAGAGTTTTATTCAAATGTGGATAAAATCAAAATCATTTGGGTACATTTTAACAACCTTAATGAAATTTGAGCAAATTGGGACTACTTCATTCAAATTTGGGTGAAGTTAAAAGTGTTTCCATAAATTGGAAAATTTTGGGTAAAATCTAACAGACAAAATCAACTCTGGCCAAACAATAATACATCCATTCAAATTCGGGCCAAGTGGAACATCTTTATTCAATTTTGGGTAATTTCAAACAGCTTTATTCATTTTGGGGGAACTTCAAGCAGTTTTTTCAATTTCGGGGAACTTCAAACAGTTTCATTCCAATTTGAATAATATACAACCACTTCATTTAAATTTGCATACATTTAGAAAGATTTGGGGAAATTCCAACAGCCTTAATCATATTTGGGTAATTGAAACAGCTTCATTCAAACTTGGGTACAGTTAGAAACATCTGGTCAAATTGGAAGAGTGTCATTCAGATTTGCATATATTATAAATATCTGAGCAAATTACAACAGCCCAAATCAAAATTGGGCCAACTGAAACAACTTCATTCAAATTTGGGTAGAGTTAGAAACATTTCAAAATTAGGAACATG
>JGI24159J19872_10003223_pt1 | contig 20157 bp, 8 predicted proteins | sample Ectturendosymbi4_FD_19872 | JGI IMG/M metagenome (IMG submission 19872) | reverse complement strand
AGGAGAAGCTTTGCCCCCCTGCCCCCCCCCGACGCCCATGGCGAGTACCCTTCCAGAATACTTAGAAATAGTTTTGAAACACATAACTGAACGTGCGAATTTTGTCAGGGCACGGGCTTGTCTTTTCAGTGTTTCATAAAGGTGAAATGAAAATGAATTGATTAATCCTCGATGTTTAACAATGCTTTATTCCAAATTCATATCTTGCAACTGTGAATTTTCCAAATTGTGGTGTAGATTGGGCGAAGAATTTCCTACACTGTCGAAGCGCGCCTTTGAAGTTATTATACCTTTTCAAAATACTTGCCATGTGTGGGGAAGGGTTCTCCTCAATGATGACCACAAAACAAAACATCGATCTCGATTAGTTCCCACTTCCCAACGTCATTCAATAACTGCTCCCAGAATGTCAGATATTGCGCGTAAAAAAAGCAGAAAAGTCTCACTGAGTGTCTACATGGTTGAAATAGGTTGTCATTTTTCAGTAGAAGAAAAATTTAAACATGGCTGAATTTTTCTTCTACCTAACGTTTTCCCTCTTGACTCAGTGATACGCCGGATTGCCGGTTCGTATGAAAATGTTTTTCGAATTTCAACAACCTCAGCGAACCACGTCTTAAAAGTATTCATGCTTGCTTGTAAGAGCATTTTAATAAAGTTTCGTCTCAGAGGCTGATAAGTTTATTACAAGCATTACCCGAAAATTGGTTCCAGTAAGCACAAAATTTCATAAATCTGAGTTTATAACGTAAGTTTACAACTTTTGTCCAGGAGAACCTACCCCGGAAAATCATGCTTTGACACACCAAATATTGTTGGGGGTGAAATCAATTTTTTTGATTTTTTTAAAGGGTAAATGAGACAAAAAATGTTAAGAACCCCTGTAATCTGGACTGATCGTAAGATCAGAGAAAACTGATTTCAGTCAGGAAATTCAGTATATATTCCTTTCTTCACGTATTTTCATTGGTCGAGCTGGCAACACCGCTCCCTCGAGAAAGTCCTCTGCGATAACTTTCATTATTGGTAAGCACTAATTGGTCACATGGCGTGGATGACACTTCGTATTGTCACTAGTACATTTCCACTGGGGAAATTCCATTGGGAATTTGACTCGGGAAACTTACTATTGAGAATGCACTATTTGTGAGAGTACTTTATTGCATGACAAGTCACACTATATTTTGTATTTTCTGGTCTTCATTTTTTTGCATATTCTAGAGTTAGCTCAATGCGCATACGAAAAGATGTCTTTTGCTTGAATGCATAATAAAACAGTTAACACGATCGCTTTGTATTGAAAGTCAAGTGTTGATTTGTTCAAGTTCAATTTTTTTGAACGGCAGACGTGAGTCACAGAGTTGAAGAGTTTTCTCTTTCGAGTCAGTGCCAAGCTCGCCAAGTCAATAGGTGCTTGACTGTTCACTGTTATATCAGAAAAGAAATAGTTCGTGGTTTGTGCTCGTTTTCTTATTGTCTCTTTGTTGTCCTGCAGATAGTAGTAAATATTGAAACCGGAATCCAAAGACACGTGATGTTGGGGTATATATCGGGACCCAACAGTTGTCGGTCTGATTCTGTTCACACTTGGAAGTATATTTCATGGAGATTTGATGTCACTTCAATTCGGCTGGCTGTTTCTCAAACAATCTGTGGCAAAAACCGAAAAGACCGCAGATGTTCCTTGATTTTATCCGCTTTTGTCAATAGAGGAATTTTTTTAGTGCAGCTTGTCATGCAACTCTTTTCCATCAGTAATTTGATCTTTCACCAGTATGTCGTGGACTTCTGGAAATAGTAGCAACCATGCCAGTTTCATCGTATTCGCCAAAAGATCATTTTTGATTTAAAGTTCACGAAAAAAATTGAAGTCTACAGCCGTGATGATGTCTCGAGACTTGGTCTCGCTCAATCAGCAATAATTTTTTTGCTAGGAAATCGATTTCGTGTATTTTACGCCATCTTCAGTCCCATACGCGTAGGAGCAGGAAAGTTTTTGGGGGTGAAAAGGATATTTTGCCCAAATTTGCCCAAGAAACGTTTATGCGACAAACTTTCGCCCTACAAATTTTTTGTATCTGTTGGTAGATTTTATTTTCCTCTACCATATTACCATAGACATGAAAATTGGTGCTTGAAATTTGGATCTTAATAACCCAACTGAAAAAAAGTATGCTAATCTGTGCAAGAACCTTGTCAGAAGCCACCTGGATTAATACTCTGAGCCAGAGTTGTAAGTCAGGCCGGGCTTTTCGGGTCGGGTTCGGGTTTAAGTTTGTCAAAACGTTTCGGGCCGATTTCGAACCTGCATACACAAGCTTTTCATACCATTCAAAGTAACGATTTTTCTTTCTTGAACTACATTTGTTATTCTCACCGCGGCGACTTCTGTGAGTGAAGTGATTGTGATTTTTCTTCAGCCAATTCTATTAGCAAAGACAGCTGCTTTCTTTTGTTCTCTGCTCGGATTAGTCTCATGCTCTTTTTGAGAAGGCGACAGCGTTCGCGATGATCAATCACTTACTCTATTCTTGGCTTGTTTTAAGAAACGATGGCCCACAAACCGGCTTTTCATGCCTATAGCGCTATCCTGAATAGTTCCTTTTATGCATATAGCGCCATGGTGGATGATTTCGCCGTGTTTTTTTATATTTAGAAACATTACATTTCGCAGTATTATCACTGACTAACAAGCTAAGTTTGCGCTTGATGAGCTAATGTTTTGGTCAAGGTGATTGCTATTTTCAGTGTGATAAAAGCGTGAACCTGTAGCTACACCAGCACGCTACGTTTTTTGATACCCGAAGTTGCGCATGTTTGATTCACTCCGTAAATTTTGCTTTCGGGCCTAAATCGGGCTTCAAAAAAATGTCCGGCTCGGGCCGGGTTCGGGCTTCAAAATGAGGCCCGTTTACAACTCTGCGTCTGAGCACTTTCCATACAGTTCTGAGCTTCAGCGTTCAATGCACATTCCAGCTGTTGCTGTCAGCAAGAAACCTGACACCTAGCTGCGGACATATAGGAAGCATGCAACAAACTCTAGGCTACGGCAGAATGTGTTCATCCAAAAGCCGTACTTAAAATTAAAAACACAGCTTTTCTGTACTTGCCTGGCATGGATTCTACTATGAAGCACGTGAATGAAATGCCTTTTTTGCCCAAACTTCCAAGTGAGCTAGTTATTCATCAACTCTCACAAACTAAAACACGAATTTGCTAGAAACAGTTTGTTGATTTTATAATTTATATATATTTAATATGTTTTCTATGACATAGTAAACTTTTATTTATACACGCAATACCAAGGAAGTGTAATTTCATTAGTATTGTTAAAAAAAGTCGAAACTTTTTGCACAAACGTTTTGACATTTTGCAAATCGACAAATCAAACATTTGGAGGGTGCGCTTGCACCCCCTGCACCCCGAACTCCTACACCGCTGTTCAGTCCTAAAAATTACAAGCAAAGGCTTACGGTGAAATGATGAATACACTAAAATAAGATTTATAGAAAGCACGCGAATTGTAGTTTCAACACAAAACTGTGACCATAAGCCGGCCTCACGAAAGCACAGCCGACTCCATTTAAGCAACGACTAGCTTCAACCAACGTGGTGGTAGGTAACAGCGGGTCGCACTGCACAAAAGAAAATATTTTTTCGGTCTCCTTGTCCTTCTAAGCTAGAAACCGCTGGCCACCCTGACTGGGATATTAATTAAGTAGCCAGTTGTATATTTTACTTTTAAGTTTTTTCGTTCTTAGCCAGTTTTTTAAAGTTTAAGTTGCTGCATTTCAAACGATATTTTAATAACATTTTGTAGCCGTCTGATTGTTTTGTATGTGATATGCATTTTTATGTGCCTTTGTTACAATATATTTTAAAACCACTAGGTAGCAATTTCCAAAATGTCGATTTGTCATATAGGCCTATTTTAGCTGCTTGTTTCTTAATGTAAAGAAACATTGGCGGATCTAGTAACGCAATTTAGTGCAATTGCCCCATGAAAACGATGGCTCCCCTGGAAAAGTCGGCCCACCTTTAAAAATATATAACCTTTCTTCTGTATGGTGGCCCCTGCGTGCCACCCTAAAAAATATTTGTTTCTGGCATTTTTTTGAAAAAGAAACAAAAAAACGTTTCAAAAACTAAACAGTTTACTTTCGTTTCACAAATGTTTCCCAGATAAAAACATTTTTCGTTTTAAAAAACTTATATTTTCGTTTTGGAAACACTTTCACTTTTGTTTGCAAATTAAAATATTTTCATTTTAAAAACAAAAACAATTTTACTTTCGTTTCGAAAACACTTTCGTTTCGCAAATGTTTTCTAAATTAAAACATTTTCGTTTAAAAAATTTATTTTCGTTTCGGAAACACTTTCACTTTTGTTTCGAAAACACTTCGTAAAACCAATCGAAAAAAATCGCATCAGTTTTGTGGTCGTGGCCAATGCGTGCCACCTTCCGTTGAGGGCCAGTGTTTCCACTTGAGAAGGCTTGATTTGCAGATTCTCCTATGTCGATGTCTGGCTCCCTGTGGCAAAGGTTTCGACACAGTTCTGTGTGGTACTGATAGGCAGTGTCGATTTTTCTGATAGGCAGTGACGCTTGTCTAAGTAAAGGCACGGGAGCCCGTTACACTTTTGGAGGTCATCAGAACTGGAGCAATTAGGCTACCCTTTAATTTTTCAGTTATCAAATGTCTGCCTAAATTGCCAAAAACGTTGAAATTTGGCAGGCACACATTGCAACTTTGACAACTGATCCCCAATGAACTTATTTAGGCTACCTAAAGTCACGATGCAGCTTTTAACTTTTCAAACAAGGCTACAGGCCAGCATATTCCAGTGCTGACTGGCTGCATCACCACCACCACTCTCCATGCGCTTCTCTTGGCCCAAAAGATACCATTCACTTAGGCTGCTCTAAGCCACAAGTCATAGGAATTTGTGACACAAGTTATACGTCTTATGTCACAAATTCCTCAAAGACATTTCCCCAAGGATAGGTTATCACATCAAGGAAAGACTAGTCCACACGTACGCACATTACGATCGCGAGCTACTGGAGCCAGACATCGACATAAGACAATCTGCAAATCAAGCCTCCTCAAGTGGAAACACTGGCCCTCAACGGAGGCTGGCACGCATGGGCCACGACCACAAAACTGATGCGATGTTTTTTCGATTGGCTATACGAAGTGTTTCCGAAACAAAAGTGAAAGTGTTTCCGAATCGAAAATAATATTTTTTTAAAACGAAAATATTTTTATTTCGAAAACACTTGCGAAACGAAAGTGTTTTGGAAACGAAAGTAACATTGTTTGAGGTTTTGAAAAGCTCCTTTGTTTTTTTTCAAAAAAATGCCAGAAAAAATTTTTTTTTCAGTGTGGTACGCATGCGCCACCATACTTTTGCGTAGTTTGGCGCTTTTTCTTACTGCCCTCCCAACCCCTAAATACTAAGTCTGAATGTCCTTTACAAGTAGTTTCTGGTAAAATCAAGTTTAATCAAGGAGCATTGTTTTGAATAAAAATTACTTTTCAACTTTATGTTGAACTGTGCTCAGCTTGCAACACCGATCAAAATGGATTCTAAAAGTTTTAATGAGTGACGTGGATGAAAACAAATCAAAAAGTACCCTAAATATCAGGTTAACCTCTAAACAATCTGGTTACAGCGAGGCATATTTTATCCCTGGTCCAGAAATCCAATCAAACTTTTTGATAATACCTGCTGGTCCCAAAGCAATTTTTTGCTAGCACGACTTTCCCGAACACAAAAGAAATTATAGTCATTAGTTGCAACACTTCAGATTAATTTCAGGCAGTGGTACTGTTGAAGAGGGAGCAACGTGGATTCATGGAAGAAAAGGAAATCGTTTGTACGAACTAATACAGCAAGCTGGAATTTCAACCACCGAATGGTAAAGCAAAAAGTGTTTGAAATATTGCATTGTCACCTTGAGTGAAGTTTTACAGACTGCTCAAAATATAGTTTTTATAAATTACTCAGGACATAACACCAAAGGCGGTGTGTCAAGGCCAATGGTCACCACCTTCCAAAACTGATTCAGAAAGAGTTTTACAATTTTATAGCTCACTTTTTTTGTTCCAAGGCAGTGGTTTTCATCTTATATCTACTTGTGTGCTTATGATTAAAGTTATGTTTTTCTCGCAGGCCCGCCTGCAAATTTTTTCAGATTCAAAGCATGTTTCAGTATACACGTATACCGATAACATAATAATGGCTGCCTGTATCTAAAGTAATAAATCGAAAGATCTAACGAGTAACGAGCATATTCCGTGTTTACCACCAGGCATTCTTCAATCAAATTTTTTGCTCTTCTGGTGTGAATTTAATAGGAAAACATCCACCGTTTCGACCTATCATACGACAGGTCATTTTTGAAGGAAAAACAACCATGGGTACGAATTAGCGATGAACAGCATTAATAGCAAATGCTACGTATAAATGAAAAAGGCGCTTTTGAAAAACAGCGACGAGATCAAAGAGTTCAACATTTATAGCAGTACTGTCAATCAAATTTTACAGGTAATCATTTAAAATCAAACAGTCAAAAAACATAGAAATTACAAGATTGTAAACTTAATTGGAATGATTAATCAAATATAATTTCATTGCACAGGTGCGGAAAGTGATCGTTAACTTTATCATGTGAAAGGACTGCTTCACTTTATCATTTAACGTTAGGTTGTTTTCCTAGTTCACACCAGAAGAGCAAAACATTTGATTGATCTAACGAATAGTTAGGGTACGATTTTCCTAACTAGCCTAATAGCAGTGAAACTTCCGTTACAAGACCACATATAGACTTACGCTTTGCTCTTCTCGTGTGTCTACATGCCCTAACAAAGGTCTCAGTCAGATTTGGGGGCCCCTTTTTACCATGCCCCCGGTTGAAGGGTACGGGGGCCCTTCTTCCGGCTCTGGTACCCAGGCACACTCGATACAACATAGATGAGCTTTCTCAATCATTATCTGAAAAAATGACAAATATTGCGAACAATAACTGTGAATATTACCGTATTTTTCGGACCAAAAAGTGCACTTAAAACCCCTTAATTTTCTCAAAAATCGGAAGTACGTCTTATAATGCGGTGCGCCTAATGTATGAATCTGGTTGTGCTTTCTCATCTTGAACCAATTTTATGTGGTAAACGGTGCTATTTATTTAATTGCTAGTTACAATTTTTTTGTAAACAGATCATCGTGTTGCGTAATAAACCAACAACAATTGCAATGAGCAGCATCCGAGAGCAGCTAGCACAGGGGTCACCAACCTTTTTGAAACTGAGAGCTACTTCTTGGTACAAATTCATGCGAAGGGCTACCAGTCTGATATACACTCTTCTGAAATACAAATTTGCTAAATACTTTGTTGTTATCATTATAAAAATTAAAGATATTCATCAATGTGAAGACACTGATCATTAGTGCAACCAATTTTTTGACCTAAATTTTAACTTTTGACTTTGTAATTTACAAATTTTGACTTTATTTTGACCTATGAATTTTCTGCGTTAGCAACTGCAAAATAATTCAGCCTTAGGTGTTGAGGTTAACTGAGAAACATATTCATGCACTTTGTACTTCGAAATTAAAAATAATTGGTTGTTTAATTTTAGGGATGATAGATTGATAACGATAAGTACATTAATAACTACAGTAGAGTAGAACCTGAGAAGATCATGACGTTGAAACAATATATACACAATGGACTGAGCATTTACCAAACCACGTACTGCAAGACCACGTTTCTTGCCTTACCACGCCTACTCTACATAATATTCAATCGTCCAGTAGTGGACAAAACAACATTATTACGTCCGAAATCGCAAAGAACTCAATATTATGACAAAATTGCAACTAATATTACAAAAGCATATCAATATCTGTTGTTGTAGTTTCCATAAAATATCGATAAAGAGAAAAAACTTTGCTGCAAGCAAAGTTTGACCCAACCATAAATTTTGACCTAACGATCAATTTTGACTTTTTTCTGACTTAATAACATAGGATTCCCTCATGGTATGAGCGTGAAATTTTGTTTGTGGACGTTTCATAAACTTTAAAACGACAGAAAATTTTTAACTTGATTGACTTTTGGTTACCCCACTGATCATGTTTATGCTATTGTCAGAACAAGCCCGCGAGCGACACAAGTGGTCCATGCGGGCGACCTAGTGTCCGCGGGTACCAGGTTGGTGGCCCCTGAACTGGCACATACCACAGATCGTATTACTCTGCAGGGCTCCTGACTACATTGGCGCACACCGAATCAAACACGCGCACAACTTTTACGTTATTCTATTCGTGTCTAGCGGATTAGGCATGTGTGATAGATTAAAGTCCCTCGTATGTAAAACAGATTAAACTCCCAGTGGCAACTCATGCACTCGGGCGGCTTGGCACTCGGGAGTTATTGTGAAAAAGTTTAATATTGTTTGACTTATCTAAGTTTTGCTTCATTTAATGCACTTTATCATCCGGTGCGCCTTATATATGGAAAAAAAACCAGCTCGAACTCAAATTTTGATACTGCGCTTTATAACCCGGTGCGCCTTATGATCCCGAAAATACGGTATGTATAAGGCCAGGGGTTTTCGACCATTTTCTGCTCATGGTCCATTCAACTAGGAAACATATTGGTGTTGGTCCAAAGGTTATAATTTCATAGACTTTACACTTGTATAACTTTTGCATAGCATTAGCTGCTCTGCTATTGCAATGCTATGCCTAGCAATTCTTGTAAATACAGATTCACTTGTGACTCGTGAAGTTACTAACATTAATGAAACGCAGGAAATTCTACAACTAAAAGATATTTACAGTCTTGAAGTGAGCAAATTCATGTACAAATACAATAACTCTCAGCTACCGGCTACATTCAACAATTGTTATAAACTCGTTACAGGATTTCATCCGTATAATACGAAACGAACTAAAACTCGGCAATTCCCTTTACCAAAAGCACGTTCAAACTCCGGTGCGAATATGTTGAAATACGGTGTAATAGAAATCTGGTCAAAAATTGCTTTATAAACAAACAATAAGCCATGTTTGACACTTTTTACAGTGGAATATAAAAATGTGTTGGGTATTAGAAACATTTTTGGTATTAATTTTTGTTGGTGTGCATTAAACCAGGTGCATTGATTGAATTATTTAATGCTGTTATTATAAAAGTAGTCGAATCATGAGGTATCGCTTTTATATTTTACTCAGTGTGGTTTTTATTGCGTTCACTAAAATTGGTCGCATTGAACTTTAGTACAAAGCAGTGGGATGCCTTTAATCTCCAATCGCAAACCGAATAATATGTGTACAGTAAACGACCTTACGTTCCCATCCACGATACATCACATTGACTGAAAATGCATTGCCCAAGTACATGACTGGACGCCTTGTTCTCAACCTGCTAAATTCTGTGGCATCATTGCAGTGCTCCACTAGTCCATAACTGTCGACGCATTTCCTCTTTAGCTATCATGAATATTTCCCAAATATGTGTAAACAGTAAATGTTTCATGTGGCAAAGTTTTCTTCTGGCGGATTGACCACCACAAATTTCTTCTGGTGGATTGACCTTCCCTGCAACACGTTTTGCTTCCATGAACCATATAACCGCATTGCGCATATTAAACGTAATACTCAGAATAACAGACTTTTACTTACTTGTATAAACTGTTCCCTCCACACCAGGGGTCTCCAAACTACGGCCCGCGGGTCACATCCGACCCGCGAAGGCATTTTATCCGGCCCGCAAAACCATTTTGTTAATAAATGAAAGAATATAATATATTTACGAATAATTTGTTGATTTGGTAGAATGTAACAATGTAAGATGTGCCGAAACAATCACATTACGAAGATGTCCGGCCCTCGAACTGCTGTGTACTAGCTTATGTGCGGCCTTCTAACAAAAAAGTTTGGAGACCTCTGCTCTACACTAGCTTCTTCATAGGGAGTTCTGTAACCTAAATCAGGGCTTCACAAACTTTTTTGTTGTGCGACCCCGTTTTGAAACAGTTTTTTATGCGATCCTTGATGGACAGCCTAGGTGTTAATGACACGTGTAACGTCCAATTATGAATCTCAAGAGGCTTTTTTTTGTTTATGGCAAAATCATACAAATGTACACAATCCATGAAAGTAACTGTACAGTTAAGGCGAAAAAAGCAACAATACACAGTTCAGCTTATAGAAGTTATCAAGCACTAGGCACAACCAATGTGATATAGATGCGCTTGATCGTTTTTGTACAGGTTATTCATTATGTTTTTACACAGGTTATTCAGTAGATTGATGCAAGACAACGCAACATGAAAGACATTCTCAATTTTTTTCAAAAAGGATTGGTTTTTGGAGTTGATGATTATCAATTTTGACTTTGAGAATGCCCCTTCAGATATATATGTTGTGCAAAAAGTCAGTCCCGTCACCACGGGGGGCTTTGGTGGGCTTAGCCTCCCAAAACAATGCTCCAAGTCCCCCCAAATTGAAATACGAAGCACTATAAATCAGTTGCATTTTGTCAATTTTTACAATGTCAAACATCCCTGCACAAACGTAAAGCCCCCATGTTGAAGACTTTCTGGTGACAGTTCTGCAAAAGGCTAAGGTTTTATGAATGGCTAGATCCAAAATGGCCGGGCATTAATTTCTTGTTCGTATCCAAAAAGGACATAAACTTTGCATTGAAAATTCCAGTTGCAAACTTTTGTCGTTTGATAACTCCGCAAACTCATCCTGGGCATGACATATGTGTTGCCTCCTGAAATGTCAATTGTGTATGGTTTACGGATTTAACTTTTCCTAAATCATAGTCCAGAGTACTTCTGAAACTGTGTATGAAGCTTTTAACTTTAGTATAATGCTACTCAGTGTGCTCGGAAAGCATTCAGCCTAGCCCCTAGACATAGCGTTCTAAACACAATCAATCATGTCTTCGTGTCGGAAAAAATGCAACAAGGTCAATATCGGTCAATACGTAAAAAACATCATGGTGTAACAACATCATGGTTGGTTGATTATTTTCATTTGATAGCTCACGCAGACATCCTAGGAAACAACTGACAGCATGAATCACGGTATTGCCCCTAAAACTGTAGTACAAATAAATTAACTGCAAACTTACTAGTTTTCTTGCAAGTTTATAAAAACTTGTATATCTTATTTGTCAAGCCATTTGTTTCGCGACTCCAGAATGACCCATAGTTTAAGAAGCCCTGACCTAAATGACCCCTGATCCTTCGCAGACTCACACTTCCACATGGATTTTATAAATCGGTCAACTTAGAAGTCATCGCAGCACTATGTTAGACCATCCATGCTTGTGCTCTTTACCACATATCTATGCTTGTGTCTCATCAAAGTAATTGCGTTAACTCCATCAAACGTATGCTTTTCTGCTACCGCCACATGTCTACGCGTTCTTTCATGTATTTGTGTGTTCCTTGTTACTGTCATGCATGCTTAAGTCTACTGCGTTGCGTGTGTGAGTGAAGACGTTATACTATACAGGAACACTGGTTTAGAGTTTCAGGTCACGACTACATCCAATAGATTTTCAGAAGACTCCATCCAGTAAATTAATATATTAAATTCATTTGAGGAAGCACCGATAACTTGGGCATTACTGCGTGCTTGTTGCAATCCATTTCAAACTGCTCACTCAGGATGCACTTGATTTCATCTGGTCTTTTCGCCTTGTATATGGTATTTCAGGTGTCGATACCTTTAGAAGTGTCTGTCAGGTACAACTCACCAATGAAAAAGTTTGGATGCAAGGAAGTCTAGTGAACAATTCGCAGGTGGTTTTATCTCTCGTATTTTCAACCAATCAGGCCCGTTTTTTATGTTTTTTTCGAATACCTGTACAATGTACAAATCAAGTCCGTATGACTGTGTTTTCGTCAAACCTTTGTTAAATCCTTGGCTTTCCAAGGGACTACGTTGAAAAAGTGCGTCATGGCTTATGGCTGAAAGAAAATGAAGGACCTGTTCCGCAACTTGAAGCTGATGAACTGGAAAATGCCTTTCGAGTACACTGTGATCTTGTGGGTTCCATTTTAGGCAACTCTGCATTTCACACGAATTTGGAAAATCAACCAAATGACATTGGATCGTTTCTAGAGAACGAATGGCGTACTAAAATACTTGAGAAGCACCCGTCAGCATCTTCATTGCTGCAATCTGCTTTCAAAATTTGCTTGCAGAAAGAAAGAGAGGATTTTGGTATGCAAGACCTTTCTTTGTGTCCATTGACAGTTTATAGTGAATATAACCCTATGGATGGCATTGATTCCGTTTTCAACTGCGGTTATAACAAGATCTTTGAGCCGCTGTTGAGACAATTGCCTCGGAATGCTATTAAGCTAAACAGCGTTGTGAAAAAGGTCGAATGGGGAAAAGTCTTGACACCCATCAACCAACGTGGAAACAATGAAGCACCTGTGCGTGGCGTTTTTGTGACTTACGTCAATGGCCATGGTCAGATCAAACGGGTGCAAGCTGATCANGTGATTATCACGATCCCACTAGGCTGCCTCAAGGAACTAAAGGATCTATTTTCACCAACATTGCCGTCAAATAAATTGCAAGCCATAAAAAGGTGAGTTAATCGGCTTATTTGATGGTTAGCTTCTGGTTAACCACATTGTTTTTGTTGATGTTGATATGTGCTTTTGGTCATTGCTTCAAGTGTTTCTTGACTGAAATTCAAGCGTTGCATCAAGTTGTTCAGAGGTTTGTTTGAAGAAAGCATGTAATGTAATGGCAATACTGAAAATTTTCTTGTTAGGAAACTTTGTACACATTCATTGGTATCAGAAGCTTGTTTGACTTCGTGAGACTTAAAACGCGGGATACTTGAAACAGGGCTGTGCTGGGTGGTTGCAATAACGGTGACCTCTGAAGAGATTGCAAAACCTCAATAATCTTGCAAATGTTTTCCGTGCTGTGATAAGCTCTTAGGTGCTATTTTATCTCATCGAACCTTATTTTACATCTTTCGTTTCAGACTCAGTTTTGAAACTATCAACAAGCTGGTGCTAACTTTCAGCAGGCCTTTCTGGCCCGACGGCACCACAACCCTTCTCTTACTGAGAAACGATTCGATGCGGTCGGGCAAAGACTGGCTCCGCGACCTTGTTCTGTTTAATACGCGTCAAGATGACCAATGCAACATGTACTGGTTGGAGGTGTGTTATTTTTGAGAAAAGGCCCTCTTTGCCGTTTAATTAGGGCTACAAGTGCAAGTGTGATTACATTTACCTGGCTGAGGGGCCAAGTTCTTGCCTTGTTGTTTAATCTGTATATTGGATGAGTTTACTTTCTTGGTGCGCCAGTACGTTGCGTTAGCATCTATGGTTACCGTTTACCCATGCAGAGCCCGGTCTCAGCATTACTATTCAAAAAATTGTTTTTCTATCAATTTTTAGCTCAATCTTTTTTATTTTGATGTGGTAATACAAGGTTCATTGATTAATGTCATTAAATTCTATGTCAAGCATTGGCTTTCAGCACTAAAAGTTTCGAAGCAATTGCTTAATCAGTTCTATATCTTCGCCAAGCATGTCAGGTATTTACAGCTCGAGGCTTTGCGGAGTTATACTCTAGAAGCAGTAGGCATTAAAACACTCTCTGATTAGCAGTGGTCCATTTACGTATTTAAATGTTGCTTAGTAAAGATGTCAAGAATTTTCCAAAAATAAGGCTGCCCTTATTGTAACGATAATGCGCCTATTTTTTCGCTATAGTGCAGCAAATTTCCTAACATTTTGGCCACTTACTGTAGCTTTTGGTGGTAACTTATTTGTAATTAAACAAAAACGTAGTTACTACTGACAGTCTTTGTCAACATTTGTGTTCTTTTTGTTGTTCTGCTCAATATTTATCCAATATTCTCTGCTGAACCAGCAAGTCAACTGTTTTCCAGACATGGTTTTGTGGTGGAAATGCATTAGAATTGGAAAAACATTCTAAAGAGGAAAAAGCTGCGTGTGTAACAAAACTTTTACGAAAGTTCGCAGGTATTTTTATTGGTGACAATGGCTTATTTGTTTAAACTTTATTGTTTTCGAAGTAGCACAGGCTGGATACCTACGGAATACTCAGCACTGAACTTTCGAATCAGACCCGTCTCCTGCCTAAATCTCCTGAGTAGTTTCAAGTGGACAGAAGAGACTCAGAAATAGGATTTCACGAAGAAGAACCTAATCAGAGCTTGTCTGTCAAACTTGTATGCTGCTCTGTAAGACGGACTCATTTAGGGCGTCTGGTAGGCTACAACCCTTTAAGGATGAAATCATTGACATTTTTATCTTCACATTTTTGATTGGACAGTAGGCACAACGTCAGTTTTGTGATACCTTAATAAAAGCTTTCACGAATAAGTTTTGTTTTCAACTCCGATTTAAAACACATTTGATCTGCTAGCATGAGTTGTTTTTTCTGTTCTTGTTAAAGGCGAACAAACCCAATTTAAATCCTGTTGATTTAGAATTGATGCTATACCAGAGTTTTCCAAAGTTGCGGAGTTTTCAAGAGTATGATGGAAGAAGTTGATCAGAAAACAAGCATAAAAACAAAAAACAAATGGAGTTGTAGAATGAACAGCTGAATATTCTTGATGTTAAATTTTGATAGGGCAAACTGGAGATGCGTATTTCAACTACCAGTGCTGCACTGCGGCACTTAATTTACGAAACATTCACCCTATGAAGATAGCATGGAGGTTTTCTGCTGTTTACCACGCTGCGTTTAATGTGCTAAGATCATCGAATGTGTGCTGATTTAAAATGTGATCAAATTTGTCTGTACAACTTGTGTTTATTCAAAACTACTTTGAAAGACGCATATATTCACGTGGAGCAGCATAGGAGCTAATTACTTTGAATTCATGACAGGCATGTTTTTTTGAAACACAGATTTGAGATCGGAGAAGATAAGCTGGGAATTAATAAATTGAAATCATTAAAAATTACGAAGTAGAGTAAAACAGTTGCCAACGGCAATTTTTAATTATACGAAACGAAGCCCCTCAGGACTGGCATTAGAAAATGTTTCTCCAGTGTCCCAAGAGAAAAACTGAAACATTTTCTTAGTGAAGCGTAGTTGTCATTGGCAAAGTGATGGTGCGGTTATGAGATCGCATTTGGTTTCTCTTAATCTGCTCCACAACTGAACATTTGTTTGCAATGTCGCGAATTCACGACAGTCAAAAGTGTTTCCTATGCTTGTCAATTTGTTTTGATGCATGGCCTAGTTTTCCTGCGTCAATACTTTTGTTTATTACCTAGGCTTGTTCTCTAACTGTGAACTTGAAGATTGTTTACAGCAGGCGTTCTCAACCTTTTCAAGCATGTGGCTCAGTTAATGAACATCAGAGGGTCCATGGCCCACCGACTGTATAACTTCTCTCGCCAACTGTTGCACATGCACTGAGCAAAAACACAACATTTAGTAACACAACGTGCGCTGCAATTAATGCAAAGGCTGAACCTGTTTGTTTCTAGAAGGCAAAGATATTAGATGGTCAATACATGACAATGTCCAAGTTTTCTTCCACATTCTAAAACATTCTAAAAATCTTTCTAAATTGGAAACCTACTTCTAAATTTTTCTAGAGTCATCTTGTAAGACGTAGTAAATTTAAATAATACAGCGCCGTGGCCTGTCAAAAATTCTTCCACAAGTTTTCCATGGTCCACAGGTTGAGAAACCCTGGTTTACAGCAACTGCAGGCGCAGCTAAATGCTACTTGATAGTATGCAACATGTAAAAACACGCTTGTTTAAAATAATGCGATCCAACCAAAACGAGCACTTGAGTTGAATCATAGACAACTCAAACGCACGTTTTCGGCGTTGATCGGCGTTGATCAATCGTTACAGAAATTGCTGACAAATTTTTAAAAAAAAATTCGTGATTTGTTTGTTTTCAAGTAACTAGTCTCCTTAAACGCGACGGTGTCTTGTTACAGCTATCTGTATCGCCTTGAACTACTAAGGCAAGCACAAGAGAGACTTGGTAATTCGGGCAATCATGAAAGTAACGAATAACAATAATTATCACCCACCAGAGTTGGATGGAGTCTCATTTTTTTACTCTGCACACGCTCTGACTCCAAAACGTTTTGCTCCGCATCCGCTCCTCTTCCGCAAATCATGGAAATATTGAAGTCCGACTCCGCCTTGGCTCCTCAAACTTGCGAATTCTACAGTAACAAGATGTTCACCAACATCAGATTTCAGTCACGCTCGAAAATATTTTGGAACCGCTGGTTAATTAAGAAATATGCCATTATTGTCAGGAGTCGTTTGATAAACACCCACGCCACATCCGGATTCATTATCATTTCTCAACTTTTTCTTAGTATTGCGAACGCTCTTCATGGCAGTTTGGCACTAATGTTATCAATCAAAAATTTTGGTGTGTACTGTGTATCCCATCTCTTTACTTAGTGATCTTTGCAGTCCCGTGGCCACGGGGTGCTTTTGGGAGTTCACCCCCTCAAACAAAGCTCCAAGCCCCCCCAAATTGAACTATGAAGCAATATAAATCGGTAGAGTTTATGTGAAATTTCAGAATGTCGGTTCCCCTGAACAAACGTAAAGCCCCCCCCCCCTATTGAAAGCTTTCTGGCGACGGTTCTGGATCTTTGTCATGTTGATTATGTAGTACATATTGCAGTTTTGACAACGAAATACGAATATGTGCAACATAAATATAGGAAGCAGAAGTAGATATGAAATCTGGTGATCAAAAACGTACAGAGAAAGCACAACAGCAATTTCAAAGTTCTGCTCCAAAGTCTAGTGAACCGACGGAATTTTTTGCTGCTTCCATCACCCCTACTAACAACAACTTAGCTGAAAAAGCCTGTAATGCTTTACTAGTAATTATCCAACTTCCAAGACAAAGTTTTCTTGCCTTTGCTGCTGCAAATGTATTGAATATTTCGTCAAAAATGATATAATTTAAAAGGCCACATGTATTAACCTAGGAAATATCTAACGCCATAAACGCTGCGGAGATGTTCTAGGCAGGAATTTTGTCATCTGAATTTCGACAATTAAATGTCCACGGAGATGTGAATCAGTTTACGGGTGAACTCAAATAAAAAACACATGTAACAGCATCTGAAAAGTTCACATTTATGACTAATGCTCAACACAGTTGCACAGTTTCAATTAATATTTTGAAAACGTAGTCAGTATTTACTTGTATTAATTCTTATGATTACTCCTTCTCCCCGCCATATTGAGGTTATGCGCGAGCAAAATACGTAATTCAATTGATTTCATAATTAATGCCAACCGTCAAATCGTGCTTTGAATTAAATGAATACAGACGGTTGTCCGCCTCATGCTAAAAATATCTCGCAAAAACGTTTGATACCTTGATCAAAACAATTTGTATGCTTTTGTACTGAGCATCTCCATCCGACATTTTTAGCCATTTGCTTCAGAGTCGTATATTAAAATGTCTTCATTTCTTCCCACTGCAGGATTACTCTTTGATGATAAGTGGAAGTAGGTATAGCTGGTGCGCTGCCTCATTGTTTGGCATTCCACTGTGTTCATGAGTGTCCGCAGGGGAGACAAAATGGGGATTTGCCCCACCTGGAAATTGGGACTAAGAACCAAAACCTGAAGTCAGCAGCTTAATTGACTTAATTCTTGCAATGACGGTTTTATTTTCTGATATGACACTCACACTGCGCAAGAGCCGGATTCACTGTTGTGGTGTCATGCAATTTTGAGCTTGCAGTTCACTCATGTCCGCTACATTGCCTGCAGAGGCAGGTTGCGAAACTTGGGTGCGGATAGTTCTGAAACTGGACTTCATTGCATAGCAGTAACATGGCAACAAAGTTTCACTTCAAGTTGCGGTTGTAAGCGTTTAGCCGCATGTGACTGTTGAAGACATCTGTGGCAGGTAACGCAGCGAGACAATGACTGCTAATTGCAGTAAGTCACGCACTTTTATACGATGTGAAAAGAAACCTTGCTGCCAACGAAGTGCATTTTTCGAACCGTTGCCGTTACATGGACCATTTTCTTTGTGGTGTAGAAAGGGAAAAGCCTTATGTGAACGCCCATTTGCATTGTTATGTCAGCAGCCTGAAATGGGCAAGCAAAATGTCGACTTTGGCGATCAGTGAAAAATTTTATGTGAATGCCTATGCCTGTGTTGTTTGTGTTTATAATGTAACACCTTCTTTGTACTGTGCTATAAATAACCATTTTTGTGTTATTCGAGTATCCTTTGTTGCAACCTCTCGGTTAGCATGTCGTTGAATTTGCGATTCACCACGAACCAGGTGTACATGAAGACTTACACCCACATTATGTAGCGCGAAAGTGCGAAGGCTAAAGCCCATATATATGTAATATATGTGAATTTTTGGGAACTAATTATTGCATTCCCAAACGGTGGCCAATGGGCCCCTTCAGCAAAGTATGCCCCCCTGGCTCAAACCTCTAGTTACGCTACTGGCTGGTGGTGTCTTTAATAGTGAGTTGTTACTTATGGACGCCATCTACCGGTGACCACTTTTTATATGTGGCGCCATCTCCAGGCCACTATCTTTGAAACAATCAGCATTTTTTATGAATACAACATCGATTTCAAGTTGTTCTACGCATACTCACTCCTGATTTCTGCAAGCTGTGCTTACGAGTGAAATGTTGAGAAAGCAAGGGCCGAGAAAGCAAGCAAATTCAAGATTAAAATCAGTAAACCAAAACCCAAATCACGGCAAGCAAAAACGATTTGACTTTAAAAAACTGCGCCACACCTTGACAGTTAGCAGTTTTGCTTGACAGTTAGCAGTTTTGCTGTTTCCCTTCATTGTTGACAGTTAGCAGTTCTGCTAACTGTCAACAATGAAGGGAAACAGCAAAACTGCTAGTTAACGCCTTGGGAAACAGCAAAACTGACAGTTAACGCCTTGACAGTTAGCAGTTTTGCTGTTTCCCTTCATTGTTTCGCATCCGCTCTGTTGAGCTTCGGCTGTTGCTAAGCACTTGGTCACAACTTTTGTCTTCAGAGAATAAAAGACCTATCACTTGCCTGCTGCCACTAGCATAAGCGGAAAAGAATGCATTGACTCTTTCGGCACAAAGTCTGGTTTCTTTGTAAATAAAAACTAAATATTTAGTTTTTCTTTGTAAATAAAAACTGTTTCCGAATAGTTTTTATTCCAAGCTGATTGAAATTGAATGATTTCTGTAGATCATGTTACATGTTCTACTGCCGCTGAACAACTGCACTGGCTTCTTACCGGCCTCTGCCAAACGGTCAGGACGGTGAAATACCGGCCATCTGTCAACCCTAGTACAAATTCTGGGCAATAGCGTATTCTGTGCAAAGTGAAATTAATGTTTCGAACAGTTTCTTTACAACTGATTGAAATTGGGCGATTTCTGCAGATCATGTTGCACGTCCCACTGCCGTTGAACACCAGCTGCATTCCGGCTAACAAATGCTGTTGTAAAGTGATGAAGTTTGACCAACCTTAATGAAATCATAAATTTAGTTTTTAGTTCTGTTAAAACTAAAAAAGCTGTTGTCTTTATATTTTGACTCTTTCATTGAAAAGTTTGTTCTTGGTCGAGCACTCGTTATGCTTCTTCTGGAAAAGGAAGTGTTGCCAATGCCATGCNATCAAAATCAGTTTCGATCTGCCTATCCAAAGAAATTCAATGTTTCTGTATAATGCGCCATCTTGCATAGATGTTTTCAGTAGACAGCTGGCGCAAGTAAAGAAATTGACTTTTATTTTTGCTTCAATGTTCATGTTAAGAGGTGCTTCTGGTGTAACACAACGATGTTGCTTTGCAGGCAACAGTTTACATATTCCCGATCCGACTGATGTTTACTCTTCAAGATGGGGATCGGATCCATACTCATTAGGATCTTACTCCTGTGCAACAATGTCAGGAAGCGGTGATGACAGGGAAGTCTTAGCCGCGCCTTTGCCAGAACCAAGTTCGAGTGACGATCGTAGTTTCCAACCGATGCAGCTGCTCTTTGCGGGAGAGTGCACAAGCAGAGATGCATTTGGTACAGTTCATGGCGCTTTTGCAACAGGTCAACGTGAAGCTGATCGACTCATACGCTGTTACG
>JGI24159J19872_10003222_pt1 | contig 20158 bp, 11 predicted proteins | sample Ectturendosymbi4_FD_19872 | JGI IMG/M metagenome (IMG submission 19872) | reverse complement strand
CTTTGTACACAACAGTGCGCGTGGCTCCTCAAGCGGCTGGCTTTTGCAGAAGTTGGAGATTTGACTTCTTGGCACAAAACTACGAACTGCTACTGAGAAACAATTGTCTGCTTGGTTGTGAAAGGGTTATGGAAACCCGGGAAGAGTTTCATTTTAGCTAGGTTTACACTTTCTCTGCTATGCTCAGGTCCTTGCGGAACTGAGTAAACCACGGTAGAAACCGGTTGCGACTCAGCACTCCTGCGGAACTGTGTTGATCATCCAGCAGACTACAACCTCTTCAAAACTATTACCTTATTGAATTCGCAATAATTCGACCATCAACTTTAAACCACGATAGGAATTTATGAAACTGTCGAGGAGCGCCCGACGAGACAACCTGTTTAACAGGTTTTTTTCGGTGCCCCAGCGCCTTAGCTTTAATTTGCATGAAATTGTTTAATGTTTNCNCTCTNTCTCTCTCTCTCTCTCTCTCTCTCTCTCTCTCTCTCTCTCTCTCTCTTGGTGCAAGTACGTGACCAACAAAATTAATGGATGTAGGCAGGGATGTAGTGCTGAAAAGGAGGTGTGGGAAAGCGGAGACTGCACCAAATAGTTCGAATAAAGTGAGCATTCGCCTACAAGAATTTCCACACTGGATCTTCCTGTTTCACTGGAAACATTTAGACTTTTCACTGGAAACATATAGACTTTTGACTAACAGTGCGAATTTGCGTAGCACATTTGCACACACGAAATTATCTGCAAATTTATCGAAAGATATAGAGCACCAGCAAAAGTTCAATAAAGTCTTTTAGAGATGGCAGTGGTGAACCAGGTAGTATCGTTTTTGTTTGTCTTCCAAACATGACTAAGTTGACCTCAGTTGAACCCATAGCATCGACGGAGTGTTCTGTCTGCAGATTGCGCTGCAGGACAACAAAATCGAAACGAAAAAAGCGTACATCCAACACTGGAGCTAAACCTGCAAAATGCTGTGCAAAAGTGATGCAATGTATACGGTGCAAATTATAACCTTGCGTTTACTGTGGTCGTTTTGCAGTAAATTTCTGAGGAAAAGCGATACATCAAAGAGTTACATCGATGAACATACAAGCAGCTCCCCACATAAGGAAGAACCTTTGCTTGGCTACGCATCAATGATATCACGGATACGTTTTTAGGTTGAAAATATCTCAAACCTGCAGCTTTTGATTTTGACTGATGCATTTAAAACATTAAAAAAGATTTGACAAGCACAATTGTGACATTGCGTAAGATTTTGTGTGCCTTTGATGATGTTCCTGACTCACCACATCATTTTAATGGAGTGTTAAAAAATTACAGAGAGATTATAGGCATGCAATAACATCAATTTTCATTGAATCTACTGTTTCGCATCAGTTGTCGATGAATTATTCTACTTCTTTATCGTTTGAACCAGTTCTTTCAGTCTACTGCTTGGCCGCGCTAGATCTCGGGGCAGGTGTTGAGCAGCCAAGTTGAATTACGCTTATGAAGCATTAGTTGCTTTCTAAAGTTTTTTGTCAGAAATCGTCTTGCAGAGCCCAAAATTGCAAGCCCGAACCGGGCCGGGACCGACATTTGTTTTGAAGCCCGATTTGCGCCCGAAAGTCAAATTTACCGAGTGAGTCAAGATATGCGCAACTACGGGGTATCAAAATACGTAATGTACGGGTATAGCTGCAGGTACACGATTTTATCATACCCAATATAGCAATTACCTTGACCAAAACATTGGATTAAACAAGCACAAACTCAGCTTGTTAGTCAACGATAATACTGCGGAATGCAATGCTTCTCAAGAAAAAAGAAACTATCAAAAAACTATCCACGATGGCGCTATAGGCATAAAAGAAACTATCTAGGATAGCCCTATAGGCATGAAATGCCGGTTTGTAGGTCATCTTTTCTTAAATCAAGTTGAGAATCGCGTGAGTGATTGATCTCCAACGCAATGCCATCGCATGTCAATTTTCTCACTGCTGTCGCCTTCTCAAAAAAAGCGTGAGACCAATCTGAGCAGAGAACGAAAGAATGCAGCTGTGTTTGCAAATATAATAGTTGAAGATAAGTCACAATCACTCACAGAAGTCACCGCGGTGAGCACAACAAATGTATGTCACGAAAGTAAAAAATCGTTTCTCTGAATGTTATAAAAAAGTTGTGTATGCAGGCCCGAAATATTTTGACAAACTTAAGCTCGAACCCGGCCCGACCCGAAAAGCCCGGACCGACTTACAACTCTGGTCAGTGCCCTAAAGGCAAAGCGTTATGATCATGTAATGATTTTCCTAATAAATTATTTTGATTTCACAAATAATTCAACCGCTTGCTATAGTTGAGAATACCAGACTCGCTCAACATCCTGCACAAAATGCAACGCAGCTATAACCCTGTGCACCAAACCGGGGCGTAAAAAACCTAAGTTGAAAACTTGACAACTGTCAGTTCCGAGTCTGTGCTTCAAATTTTTATGATGAAGTTGTGAGCAAGCACGAAAGAAGGAATTTGTATAGAAAAAAGGTTTTTCAGAAGATAAGTGTTTTGCTGAAACTTCGATCAAAAATGTTTTCACAGATTCTTTGCAGTTTTGAGGTAAGCTCGTATCAGACCAAAATGATGTGCGGAGTCACAGCGTACAACTGTAAAATACTGAGGACCAGACAATCGAATAATAGATACAAACAAATTTTATGAAATTCATTTAATAGATAAACACACACAATCAATTTACTTAAAAACTTAAGTTATTCGTGAGAAATCTGATCCTTTCTCTCTTCACATATCTTGCCGATGTGAGCTTCAACTGAATAAAGTGTATAAACAATGGTCAGTGTTTGGAAATAATGACCGAAATAACAAGGTTTGTGGTGAATGTGCGCCAAATAAATGAGTACTGTGGGCAGTGTGTCGCATGCCTCTGATCTATATATTCTCTGCAAACTTTCGTAGCACGTACATCAATGCCGAAGAAATTGCAAAAAGCACTTCATAGGCAACTCTGCTGCGTGCAACCATCGCGCAGTCTTTTTGCCCTGTAATGAGCAACTTCAGATTTAAAAGAACATATTCACTGGGTCAAAAGGTTCAAAACTACGACGTAGAGCCTTCTGGTGGTTCCGTTGTAGCATTTGAAGAAGATGTGGACAATGCAGCCGTTTCTTGGCATGGGTCTGAGCATTGCAGTTTTGTTGTATCGCAGCGGTGAATACTGTACCCGACAGCATATCCAATGATGAAAATTATGACGAATAAAATTACACCAATTAATATCTTCAGCATCAAGCCTCTTGTCCCCGTCGTCCATTTTTGCGCAGTGGAATTAAATTCTCCAGAGCTCATCTGAAAGAAAAATTAACTTACATTTTCGTGTTTACCCGTTTAATGCCGTATTGACAACGCAAACATGAGACAGCACTTAGTTTCTTTTTTATGGAATATATTTTTCCACAATGATAGGTCATAATGAAACTTGCTGAAAGCGAATAATTTCAAATATTTTCTAAATCAGCAATTCCTAACTTCATCTCCGAAGGCCCTCGTTCGTCGACAAGATACAACTTCCTCCTACTGTTGCAACCTCTCCGTTCGCAACACTACATAACAACACTAGCCACAAACATTTTGGTATAGCATAAGGCAACAATTCGCTGTAGAGCTAGGATTATTTCATTGCGCTGATTTTCAATCTGAGATCAGACGTACCCACCAATTGAGGTTTTCAAGCGAATGCATGTTCCTAACCTACAAATATTGGGCTTGGGTGTTTGCGGCAAAAAATTAATGTTCTCAGTAGCTCCCAACTAAAGAAGAAAGGGAATGTTGATAACACTGTCTTTTACAGTTTAAATAAATTGCTTTCATCCCGATATAACAACTCGGTTGTATGCATTGTGCTGAAAAAGTCTCTATAGTACTTGGACTGAAGCGGATCCGGCCAAACAGTTGTCTAAAAAATGGTTTGCTTATTTAGGGTCAAATACGCCTTTGGAGGAAGGTCATAGAAACGAGTGGACTTATTTTTAGCAGTCACAACTGTTCTTCTTGTCAATTTCTATTTTTTTGCTGAACAATCAGATATCGAAGTATTAATGGTCTTTTGTGTCGTATTTGATGTGGAGATCTTTTATCATGTTGTATGTGCATGGCTGCGCATCAGTGAATATGTAACGCTTGACCGCACTCCAATGCAACGACTTTTGCTTAAAACTACTCCAGAGAAAATTTAGCATCAGCAGAAACATAAACATTAATAGTATGAGTTTTTGAGTGTGTACAGTTTTAACTGGCAAATATGGCGAAAAACACAACCCTTTTTAGTTTTGTATCGACTTGTAAAGGTGAAATGCAATGCGGCCTTTTTGGAAATCCGCAATTCGTTCAAATAAATCACTACTGTGCATGAACTGTCAATTTGAAAGACAAACATCAGGTAAAAATAGTAAAATCAGAAAAGTGTAATATCATACAAACAACAATTTTAACACCGAGACCAGTTCGTTTGCCAAACCCAAAAATTATGCCAACATTTTTAATCTTTTCAATACAGTATAAGCGTTTTTGTCGAATAATGCAATTATATAAATACTTCAAAAAAATTCAAGTAAGGACAAACCTAATTAAATGTACAACCAAAGTAAAAAAAGTGTTTCATTTCTTAGTGGCAATGTAGATAATTCTGAGATAATACGTGCAACCATGCAATGCTTTTGTGTGTCTTTAGAATTGTTTGCGAATTTTTTGGCTATGTGTTTAAAAAGTCCAGACTTATAAATTCAGTCTCAAAACACGTTGAAAACTAAAAATTTGAAAAATTAAAAATTAAAATTTTTTAGGGAAAAAAATCTAATCAGTTTCCAGTATACTTCATAGCAATTCTCAGTTATCTGACTTATGGAGGTAGGAGATCTGCTCACAAACCACTCCGCCACTACCCAACAGATATGTTTTTGAATTTTAAAAGATAACTTTCTGCTCTAAGTACTGTATAGCTAACACATGAGCCTTTCTAAACAAAGGTTTGGTCCCACTTTGTCCGGAAATGCTGAACGCAGCAAACTTTTATTGCGGTTTTCGATGCCAGTTAATAATTGCAAGGTGTTCAGAACGTGACTAAATTTGCATAGTGGTATGTTGGAGATCTCTTCTTCTTATAAATCGACAACCAAAAAAACTTGGTGGCATTACACCAGCAACGATACAATTCGCATTGGTGGTACAGGTGAAATAGCTGAGCACTCAAATATGAAATGCTGAAACAACATGTTATAGGACACTTTTGAAAAATTAGCTTAGTCCTTCATGGCCAGTGAACGACCTGAAAGCATGCGCCACTACAGAACACGGTATAATTAAAAGAAAATTATTTACATGTTAGGCACGGGTTTGTCTCACCAAGTTAGTTGGTTTTCGTTTTATTTAAAAAAGGAGCGTAGTCCCCACGAAAAAATAAATGCAAAAGTTTTTCATGGCATATGACAGAACCTTACAGTATTTCTTAATACAAGGAATACATTACTAAATTTCTCACCTGCTTAAGAGTAGCTGCACTTTCTGATCGCAGTTGTTTTTACATGTATTCAGCGTTAGATTAAGCACCGTTCAAATCTGATATGAAATATTCACCTGCAAATCTTCATCGTCCCCCAACGATACGGAATCTTGATGCGCAGAATACCGAGTACTACTCATATCTAAAATTGTAGTAAAGGCTAAAAAAGACTTCTGAGCTTTTAGTCAATGCCAGTTACAACGTTGATAGAGTTTAGATAGAATGGTCACAGAAAGTTTCCCGATTCTTTCTGTGATATTTTCTTCCAAGCTGATCCTGTTAAAGATCAGATTTATTCGGTATGCGTGTAATTGTTGCAGATTCAATGTCAATTTTGCAATAAAAATTAGCACATCCAGCTAATGCCATAACGCAGAAAATACGAATGTTCTAATTAATTTGAGAACATTCGCAACGTTAACAAATTCTCGAAATGTAAAAACGTTGGAATTCACAACGTACGTCGTGGAACAACTTTGATTTANCTNCTTAACACAAGCAGGTGGCTTGTGGGTAAGCAAACTCAATGGCAGTTTCAAAAAACACTAAATTATTTTTATTAGCATTAAATGANGACGTACTTGTCCACGGTTTAGCATATCGTTTTTCTCTTTCTTTATGTTTTGCCGCTTTCTTCGTTGTCGTTTTTTTGTCGCTCCTGACGTTTTTTGGATCGTTTTGAATTCAATCGTTTTTTACATTAGGGTAACTTCAGATCTTCCTCGGTATCTTTTCACGCAACTATCGCCTTTGTTTCGTAATAGTAATTATTAGGGTATATCTACCAGTTTTCGCCTCAAATTCTTAGGAATGAAGACGTGATTACAGTGAAATCGATTTCCCTTTTCAACAAATTAATACGTGCTGATTCTAGTGCGTCTAACGCAGTGGTTCCCAGCCAGGGGTCTCGGACCCCTGGGGTCAGAAACGCGATTTTCCGGGGGGGTCCGAAATGTGATTTTACAGGGTGGGAGTTTGTATGTTTTTGGATGTAGTACTTTTCAAAATAACCGATATATGTGAGAGTTTGCAAGTGGTATTACTCAAAAAGAAAATTATCCAGTGTAATTATTCTAACTAAAGTTGCTAATTTATCATTTCAAATGGCTAAACGCGTGCACTGCTGTTTCTGCTAGCGCTGAGGTTATCACGCTAAACCTGGTCGTTGATGCGATTGTAAGCGGATTGTAACATTAAAACTTTACGGTGCAATGCTTCACAGTGTTTTCAGAATACGTGTACTTTAAAAAGGTAGAGAAAAGTTGTCAGTTGAGGTTTGACATGGCTGGAAGAAACAGTGAAAGAATTCGGTTGTATACTTCCATGTGCACAACAAGAAATTTCTGCCCATTATGCTGTAAGCTTCCTTTGATGGGTAGGCCTATTTCTCAGATGGAACGTTCAGTTTTAGTGAACAGTGGATAGTAGATCCATTTCTTTTCAACGCTTGATCAAATAGCAGACGGCGATGATCTTAAAGAAGATCTCGTTGACTTGAAAGGAAAACAAGCAATGAGATTGTTATTTGATGCTGCAGAACTTGTAAAATTCTCGCGTTCGACCATGCAAAGTTATAAGAAATTGAGTACAAAAGCCTCCTCTATTCTAGTGCCCTTTGCAACAACATATTCGTGCTAATCTGGATTTTCTTCTCTATTTCATTAGAAAGCCAAGTATCGGAACAGTTTGAACCCCTCGAATGATTTGCGGTTGGCTCCGGCTCCACCTCCAAGGAATTGTGTGCCAAGGAGTGACCGGATAATTTCAGAAGCAGCAAAAAACCACTAGATTTGTTTCTAATGAGCAGTAAGGTGTGGAAGTTAAGCAGTAGATTTAGTGTCTTCTGTTGCTAGTATAGTGGGGTAGTCACACCAAGATTTTTTTGAGGGGCCAAATAATTTGACTTTAAGCGAGCAACAGCATTTTTTTGGGACACCGCCTCTCAAAGCGCAAAATGACAAGATATGCTAGAAATTTGGAGGAGCATTCCCCCTGGCTACGCTTATGTCTCAGAATTTATTACGGGTCGTAATTTTAGAAATAAAGATACTGCAAAATCGGACAGTTTCTATGGTTTCTGCACTCTTTTGAAACGAGGGGTGCGAAAGTCACTTTACTTTTATGAAAGGAATGCCAGCTTCAAAAAAGGTTGGGAACGCATGTTTAATGTAATAGAAACATGATTTTCATTCACATTTAAAGAGCTGTCGTTGAATGAGATGAAGAGGGTTGACGTGGTTAACCAAATGATACTGCTTCGATATAAATTCTTGCTTTTACTTTGTACAGAGGCTGCTAGCGAGTTACCCGGTGTTCCTGCTGTCAGTCTCTGCTTTGTCTATTGCATGCATTCCACATTAAAACTTGTCTTGTTTCTTTTCCTTTTCGTAGATGAAAACAAAACAAAATTTAAACGTCTTTGCATTAAATGCTGTTTTTTTTTCTTTTTTCATCATTTCTGTGTTTTTTTTCTAATCCGGATCCATTGCCAAACATTTCAGGAAAGACTTTTCCATATTTTCCATACCACCCTTGTGCTACAAAATGACATAGCACCCAGGAGGCAGCTATAACTGCATGCGGCAATGGTTTAACATAAGAGATACATGTCACAAATATTTGAATTGACCTTTTATAGGTCTTTGAAACCGTTTTTGTCTAAAGCAAAAGTGCAAGGATGCGTTTTTAAAAAAACACCATTCAGCGCGAAAGGTCATGCTAAAGCTTAAATTTAAATTGACATTCAATGCTTTTTATCGCACGACTGCAAAGATAAATTGCCCTTGCTGAAATCCTTATTGAATTTTTTTGATACAAACAACCGCTTCCAGTCGTGTTTTAACAAAAGTGTTTTATTGTAAAGAAAAAATTGTGTTCCTTTTCAAAATTACATAAGCCTCCCTGCGTATAGTCATTTTGCAGAAACTTCTGTTTTCAAACCTAACTTGAAATCTGGTAGAGATCACGATAGAAGTATGACGCTCGCTGACCATGTCTGTTTGTGAAAATATATCGGTTTGAAAGCTGCATCACAACTGCCCTCCAGGTCCTCGGGTCAAACGAAGGTACTCGAGAGGGGTCAGCACTGAACAAGCATAAAGAACCCAAACATCTTTGTAAATATAAAAACGTTTAATTAGTTTTTATTCACGCCAGAAATGGAGAGTTGATCTAGTTGTTGTGACATTTCATGGAGAGCGAGGCCTCGACGTGATTTTTATCAAGATGGAATCATAGAGAATTTTTGGCGAACGTCACCCAATGCCTTTAACGGTTAAATTAAGTCAGTGCTTCAAAGCGGTGTTATAAGAAAGGCATTAACAGATATAGCAGAAAACCTTCTTAGAAAAAATTAAGACTTTGCATGGTCAAATTCAGTCCACTTTAAAGCGTACTTTCTGCGAGCCCAATGCTGTTATTTTAGATCAGGTCTGTCGCTTACACGATTTTACCTTTTTTGTTTTATTATATTTTATAATTTTGTGCACACCATATTTAATCAACATTGTTTATCATGGACATAAAATTTTTAATTGACTTTGATCTCAGCAATTTCTTTCGACCAAAGTCTAATATCAAAGCATGTAAATTTCCAAAGGTTTCTCAGGCCATATAGATTCCAATCCGTATTTGTCGCTTATTGACAACAGTTGTCCCTTAGGTTCTTTATGGCTTCATCAATGAAAGCAGAGTTTTCAAAATTAAATATTTTTCTGCCCTCTTTCGCAGCACAGAAAACATTCTCAAAAACCTGGCTCACAGGTGAAACAATTACCATAATATCATCGAAATTCTGCAGAAGAAACCTGATGAAACACAGTGACAATACAGCGTTGCTATTTCTCTGATAAATACAGATGCCCCTGGTTTCAAGACGTGTACGTACTGATTTGCTTCTGACAAAATAAACTTGTTCTGGTGGCAATCAGATTCGCAGAAAAACCTGGTCTTTCTTTTGAAATATATCAGAAATATATCGATTATTTATAGTAAGTTACGCGATGACTTGCACTTGTCTTATTGGCCCTACAAACATCCTCGAATGCAAGACTGAACATAGATGGCTTCAAACCTTTCAGTGGTGGTACGCAAGCATTCACAACGGGGAGTTTCCGTAACACTTTCCAGTGCACACAAGAACTGATAGCGAAATTGTTCTTCCTGACTCTAAGCTCGGCACGGCTTTACAAGTGGATTGGGCTGAATTTTTGTTTTTGTCACAAACGAAATTAGAACCCCAATTGATTGCACCTTTCCACGACTTATTTTTTCCATCCTTCGTGTGACATCGACGTATGTGGAAAGTTCATAAAATATTAGCTATTGGTAACAGGTCTTAACCATCTACACAAAAGCTGTGACTGCTTCAGTTACAGCACTGACCACCACTTTCGGTGGTGCGAAACAAACAGCGTTATAAGATGGTCAATACAACGCGTCGTTAGCTCAGCAAACAACGAGTACATTCCTAACAGACCCGCTAAGAAACAAGGTTGCTCAAAGGATAAATCAGTCGCCATGTTCAAACATCAGACCTACTTCCAATAGTTCACTATCACGATTTGACGGCCAGGAATTCCCTAAGGAAAGCTTCTAAAGAAAGTAATGTAGCTGCGTGTAGTCTTCAACCGATTTTTCACCGATACAACGACAGATGACAAGACTACATTTTCGGAATTACACACCCACTCAGCAAAAATCTCAAACAAATAAGCGATTACCTTAAAAGAGACAAACAGAAACTTTTCTTATATACTTTGTGCATGCACAAAACGCCTGGTGTTTTATTTGTTGTTACAACAAGTTAGACTGGGTGCATGATAGGCAAGAGTGGTTTAGACTAATTTCAGTGGAATAGTTTATACCCAAATACTTAAACAACCTCAAAGATAAAATCCCTATGATTTATCGGTGCACTCAGTAACTTCTTAAAACAAGGTACCGTATTTACTCGATTGTAAGCCGCCCTTAATTGCAAGCCGCCATTGAATGCGAGCCGCACGAAATAGTGTTCAGAAATTAATGTAAGCCGCCCACGATTGTAAGCTTCATTTCACTATAGGTTACCTAAGCCTTTGAGATACTTTCGTGTATAGCATGCTTCGGGTTTGGTCAGCAACCCTGGCAATGTTGATTCACCACTATAACTGCCTTCTGTTCATCATAATCCCTCCTGTGATGGATGTGCACATGATGCTGAAGAGAGGAAAGATAATGCGCAAAGAGGGTTTGGTCAACAAAACGTAACCAAGGAAAGACTGAGCGTCATCTAGACATTTTGACAAGCTGAAGAAAAAAATGTAAGCCGTCCTCGATTGTAAGCTGCCCTTGATCGTAAGCCGCACGAAATGATGAAAAAAAGCTTTGTAAGGCGCGGCTAACAATCGAGTAAATACGGTATTTAAAAAAACATTGAAAGCATTTTTATTTAGAAGAAAAAGAAATATCAAATATGTTACACAACAGAATCAAAAACAATTGTTATGAAAATGAGATAGTAATTTTTTATTACATCACTCATTTCTGTTAGGATGTTTGTGATTTCACATTATTTTGCAGAATCTTTCTAACAGACGAAGAAATGCAAGTTTGCTCAGAAATGAATGACAGGCAAAGAAAGTTAGTATTCAAAACTTCAAAATTGTAATACGACGCATTGAGTGTGTCCACTGTAATAAAAACAGCATTGCAATGGAAGAAACATATATGGATTGTTCATCGTTCTAATATATATGCAGGGTAATGCTTTTGCAAATTTTAAATACATTGTTTTTCACTACTGTAAAAGTAAATTTTCAGTGTTCTGTCATTGTTCTGCCGTCAAACATCTACGAAGTATTATTGCTTTACCTCAAGTGGCCATGGGTATTCAATCAAACGTTCTGACCCAATGTTTCCTGTATTTCCAAATAATTGCACCCATTCAAAATCTGTGACTTTTTGAAAGCTGAAGAAACTTTCGTAGTTTCGTGCATGAACAAACCAAAACAGTTTCAAATCTGCTGTTGTGCTTAGCAATGTTATCATCTATTGCGTTCGATAAACATTTTTGTGATGGCAAAATTTGGTCAAGTCACAACTGTACCGTGCGAAAGCAAAAAGCACTTCTGCAAGTCAGCAATATGAACCCTGCAGATGCATGTACTCAGATATTTTTGTTTTACAACAGAACAAAGGTTTCAAACGTAAGCGACTGCGTTAAGTTAGCTTTTGGAAATTTGCTTCATACTTCTAAGCCCGTACACAGTTTGTGGCATTCAGGAAAAAAAGTACAGAACTGAGATAAGCTCAAAATTACTTTTCTATACCTTAATTTGCAACTGCGTGGTTGAAGAAAACAAGTGATAACGCATTCACACAAATTCAAAAAAATAGTAATAACGCTCGCATAGTGCACAAGATTATAATGCATGTAATCCCGCACAAATAACAACAAACCAACGATGCAGAGTAGAAGATTCGTTAACAATAAAGCACAGCGATCGTCCAAGCATTACAAGCACACTACCTACACATGGATGCGGTACTTACACCCAGGGTTGCAGAGTCGGTGTCGGAGTCGGATTTTTGTCCGACTCCAGAAGTCCAGTTGCATCATTTTTCACATGAAACTCCTAAGTCGGGAATTTCTGTTGAAGTGATACAATTTCTTTTGAAACTTTTGTTGAAACAGAGAATTCTTGCTGTGTATCACCATTTCCATTCACTGCTGGTTGCTACAAAATTGCTGACAGCCAAACTTCATTTGCTTTATGAAGGAGTCGGAGTCGCTGTCAGGTGTAGGAGCAGGCAAATTTTTGGAGGTGGGAATGATTTTGCCCGAATTTCCCCTAACTTGCCCGAAAAGTTTTTGTGCGACTTTTGCCTATAATTTTCTCCCAGAAAGACCATGAAGACCTCTTTTTTTGGTGTGACCTCTAGAAAATGTCTTCATGTGTTTTTCTGCAAACGTTGGGCGCTATTTTCGGAAGTCAAACAACGCTGGACGCCGATTTTGCTCGGATTTTCAGGGATTTTGCCCAGATTTCCAGGGATTTTGCCCAGATTTTTAGGGATTTTGCCTAGATTTTTAGGAATTTTGTCCGGATTTTTAACATATATCAAAAGTGTTGGGGGTGCACTTGCACCCCCACCTCCTACAACACTGGCTGTCAGAGTCGGAGTTGGAGTCGGACATTNTAACTCCGAATCCGTAACCCTGCTTACACCTGTGGTCCGGGAGGCCGATCTTTGGGAATAAGAGCACGCCAAATCAGAAATTTATAGCGTTCCTGTTACACCGCATATCCAGAAAGTTCAACAAGCAATTTAAGTAAAACTATGGGTGTCGACGAATCAGTTGCAGCTGTGTGGATTAATTTAGTGACGGTGATATTTGAACAAGTTTTGATAAAAATACAAAACGTCTCCTATTTCCCCAACAACGCCTTCCCGTGGCACCCTTTGTTTCCGCAGTAATTGCTGGCGAACTGACCCATAAGCGTCGGAGGGATTTTTTCCAAAGGGGAGCCAATAGTGAATTTTCCAGCAAGTGGCCAAAGGAGTTTTTCCAGGGGAGTCAATCCTGGCGAAATTTCATTTTACCAATTCGAAACTAGCACCAAAACATTTTTCTACTAAACATTTATTAAGAAAATACCATATTTCAAAATCCAGGGGCGCTTGGCCCCGCCTTCAGATCCCATGTCTTCACCGGTTTATCCAACGGCAAAATTTCGGTAGTTACTAACACAATATGCGCAAAATGATCAATACCATCTCGCACCGGTCGTCGCGCGCGTAAGAAAGAACCGCGTTCGGACTCTCGGCAGAGGGGTGTGTTTGAAAACTTCTCAACTGTCTTCCCAATCCCATCCACCATACCATCCGCAAGTGGTGAGCCCACTTTGCGCCCTGCATGCGTCTGGGTGCAAAGCAGATACTCGTAACACCATTGTTGTAGGGCTGTGTTGATGAATATATCTTTCTGGGAGGAAGGATGTGCATGTTTCGTTTAAAGTTAATAGACAGCTACCTGTGTTAGATGCACTTGCATAGTCACATGAATTCTTGCAGAAAACTAGTGGTGCCTTGAGAGGGCTGAAAGCTAATGAATCTACGATCTTTTTGTTGAGACCACTGACACCCCCTGGAAAAGACGTTGATGTACAGTATGTTCGATCTACATGGTGATGCTGGCCTAAATGACAACGGGATATTCATGCTCTAACCGTACTACCTTAGTACTTTGCATCAGAAACACTTTTTTCCAACACTGAGATACAGTATTCTCACGTATACCTGGTGCAGAGATTCGTTAGGTCGGCAGTCACTCACTCATTTATGTATTGTTTCAGCTGAGTTGTTCCGTTCAGTGTTGGACGTTCGTGCAAAAAGGGTTAAGAACTATCGACTGGTCACCACGTGTTTGACTGCAACATACGTCGGAAAATAAACAACAGGACTTACGCGAACGTGCAGGACTACAAAACCATACTGTACATTAAAAAGCGGGAGATCCGTGTGGAGAGGATGGCCTTCACAGACAGCGTATGGTACAGCGTATGGTCCTAGCTGTCATTTTATGGAATGATCGGCTTTGTTGACAACAAACAACTCGGTTTGCCGAACTATGGCAATAAAACTACCCCTTGGTGGAGTCAGGAGGTAAAAGATGCTTTACGTGCAATGAAACTAGTCTACAAACCTGACTTAAAAAAAACAAACTTTTCTTGTTAATCAGTTCCAAAGAAAAGCTTTGGGAAGTTTTGTGGTGGTATGCTGTTCGGCCGCCTGCTACTGGCAGTCAAGCTATTGTATTCCTGCTCACTACATTGTGTGCGTGTCAGTGACGTTAAATTTGAAACCGTTCGATGTTGGTGTTAGACTCCAACAAAGATATATGCTATCTCCACTCCTTCTCATGGTCGGTGTAAGTTGCAGACTGATCTATCCGAGTCGTAGAGGTGTCACTGTCAGAAGCTGCAGGAACAAGCCTTTGATTTTTGCAGACCGTTTAGTGATACTTGCATCTTCTGAACAGAACCTTTAATATCCCGTTGATCAGTTTTCAGTTGTGGGGGATCAAGCTGGAATGAATATTACCACTGAACAGATCGCGGTATTACGTCTCTCTATAGTAGACACCCAAGGCAATACTTACTGAACGTAAGATGGGCATGCATCAGGCCTGTCCAACTCGAGAGTCGCATGCGGCTCGTTGTCCGGTGTCAAGCGAAATTTCTGACTTGCGAAATTTCTGACTTCGCGCCATGCGCGCATGCACAGAGTAATATTCTACATATCAAATACGCTGAGAAAACTGATGATTATGGCTTAGGGTTTAGTGTTTCAGTAAGTGTGTCGGGTTAGGTCTGGGTTAGGGTTAGAAAAAGAAATATTGAGGTCTAACACTAAATCCAATATTTTTCAGTTATTATAGTTATTCCCATATTTCAGCTTGTTGTGGGTATCTGACATCTAACCACAACGTTTCAATTTACACAACACACATCAAAAAGTAATCGCCAAATTTTATTCCTTTACTCTGAGAAGCAAAAAAACTGACAAACAATAATAGGTCAGAAATTTCGCTTGACACCAGTTTCATGCGGCTCATACGTAAATACCATGTTTATTCGAGTATAAGCAGGGGTGTAGTGCTGAAAAATGGGTGTGAACGGCGTTCCCACCCCGCTACCAGAGGCGTAACGAGGGGGGACACAATTCCCTGGGCGCCGAATCATTATGGGGGCGCCTAGTCACTGCGGGGCCGCCAGAAAGTTTCAACAATGTCACAAGCACTTTTTTAAAAACAATACATTTGCTTCCGAAGGACCTCAGGTTCAAACATGGGGGCGCCAAATTTGTTTCTTGCCCCGGGCGCCATCTAACCTCGTTACGCCCCTGCCGTAGTGTAATGCCACATTACCGCAGTTTGGTCATAATGCTAGGTGGTGCTAGCACAACACGCCCGACGTAAGAGCACTGTGTTGCTGCAGCTTTGCAGTTCGTGAATGTATGTGGCGCAAAATAGAGGTTAAAGAAACTGTAAATAAAGATTTTAATTTTTACCAAGCAATTTTTGCGCCCCCGTCAAAGTGGCGCCCATGGCACGTGCCATGCCTGCCATACCTTAGATACGCCATTGCACTTCGGTCAGACATTGTGACAGAACAAGAACGCTGGCATGCCATACTACAAGACCTCCTCACGCTATAACATATAAGAAAGGATAAGTCAGTCTGTACTGCTGCACTTCAGGCAAGAAGATATTAATCAAAATCTGGCTGAGACGTCCGTGGCTATGCGAATCTGACTGTTACGCAAATAACTGCTGTTGAGGTCCTACAGATTTAATTGCTGGCGCCCACTCCGACTTTACGAACCTTTTTCGATGACCACTAATGTCCGATAATAATTTGGCTGAATACAGTGCCCCAAGTCCAGAGACTATGGTAGAGAACATCCTCGAAAAATTANCAGCTTGTATTCTTACCGTACCAGCTGAGCAAATATGTCAACAGATTTGATAGTCTTGTTTAGAGTTAGCAGCTAGCTTTTTCTATCCAAATTTGGTTTTCTGTTCGATGTCCAAGGCCTTGTGAAGCATAGGCGTAGCCAGAGGGGGGCAAAAGCGCCATGTCCCTAAAATTTCTGGCATATCTTAACGTTTTGTGCTTCGAGACGCGATGTCTCAAACGAAGTACTGTTGCTCGTTTAAATTCAAAATATCTGGCCTCCCCAAAATTTTTGGATGGCTACGCTACTGATGTTAAAAGGTCCCGACTGTGAAAAACTAAAATCCACATGTGACAATTTAGGAGCTGTGTACAGTTCAGATGTAGATGACAAGCAACGAGAAGATTCTACATTGCAATGCTAGTTTAAAAACGTGCAACTTAAAATTAAACGCGTCTTGAAGTACTCCTGGCATTCTTAGAATTACTTTGCAACTAATGCTGACGAAGACGATGGCAGTTATATGTATTGCAACCTGCGAACGATCTTTCAGTAAACTGCAAATGGTCCTTTCATACCTCCGGGCCTCAAAGACTAACAATAAGTCAGTCAGGGCAGGTTTTGTGATCTAACTTTGATGAGAATAGAAAGAGACGAAACAGCGAAAGCTTACTTTGATGAAATCATAGACGGCTTTGCTTCGCAAAAGGCACGGAAAATGTTGTTTTAATTAGCATGTGTGTGTAATTTAACCTGAAAAGGCTGGATATATTTACGTTTCGATGGAATTGTGTTTTTCGAACACAAGTGATACATGACTTGCATTAAATAATTTATTGTGCAATTCAAATTAAATGTTACATTTTATACGAAATTGTCGTTTGCAGTTGCAATATATTGTTTTATCTTTTTTTTGTAAGATATACAATTTTGTCAGGCAACACTATATAGACCTATGACCTATGACAAGGTTATCATTAGAATGTTTTGATGTTCTTCATAATAAAAATGAATGAGAATAGAATTATGTTGTGTTCTTTATGGATAATTTATATTTTATTTGCTGAAAAGTTAAAAGTAAAAATAAACACAAATGTATTCTGTTTTAAAACATTCACTTTATCCATGCTTTATTTTTCGTAAAAATTGTGCCTATATTTAACATTTTAAATTATTAGATAGGACGCACATTTAAACTTTGCCACAAGTGTCACTTTGCATAGATACGCCACTGGCTACGGTGTTATACACAAGATAACTTTTCATTTATTCCAGTGCTCTTCAACAGAGGTTCCGCAAAACATGTCACTGATGTAGGAGGCAGGGGTGCAAGCGCACCCCCAAAACTTTTGACTCGGTGAAAATCCGGGCAAAATCCCTTAAAATGTGGGCAAAATCTGTAGAAATTTGAGCAAAATGTATGAAAACCTTCGCAAAATTGCTGTATGTACTTTGATTTTACAAAAATGGCACCCAAATTGAAAGTTTGAAAGTGCAGACTTTTTTTATGGAGGTCATGTTTTTACTTAGTTCTTTTCGGGAAATTTAGGGGAAATTCAAATGCTTGAAGTGCTTTGATTTGAAAGAATGCGCGCGACATGAAGTGAAATGCAGTCGTTTTTTTGGAGATAATTTTCTTTGGAATTTTTTTCGGGCAAGTTTGGGGAAATTTTGGCAAAAATCCTTCGCACCCCCAAAAAATTTGCCTACTCCCACACCTGTGAAACATGTAGTGGGGTTCTATGAGTTTAAGGGTTCCTCATTTTTTCAAGGGAAATGGTTTCTTGCTTCAGTATGTTGATGCGTCATTATGAAATTTTTTAGATCACCTTGCCAGCTTCAGACTCCAAGTAGGCCGGTTAAGTTGTACAAGAGGTTGAGTGCAGATAGTTGAACAAGAAATATTGAGAGTTTCTACGTCGCTTGTTGTTCATTGTTGTGCAATTAAGAAGAACGTTATTGTTGTATCACAGTTATACGATGTCGCCGATGTACACTTCACAGTAGACTGAGTAGAAAGTAGACTCAGCCCGAGTCTAGTAGAGAGTAGACAGTAGACTGAGTCACAGACTAGAGCTGCAGTTCAACCTTTGTGGGAATAAAGTAAAAACAGTGTGAAACCAACTTTTTACTATTTAGTCAAGCCCGATGAAGCAAAATAGCACATTTTCTTATGTAAAGCGAAATAATAACAACAGTGAAGGTGTGAACTGGACGGTAATGACGAGCAATATAGTTCAAATGTAAAAAAAGCAACTTCCTCCGAAGCGGACCAGATATAATTCAATTGCCAAAGTTAGAAAATGGGCGACGCGTGTAGGAGATACGGGTTCTTTTTGCCGGATGACCAAATTCTGAATGTAGCAGATACATTACTAAAATGCAAGAACAACCGAGTCATTAAATTTCTTGCTTTTTAACTTCTGCAATAACGGTTTATTTGTTGAAGTGTCTAATAGCGAAATATTTGATTTTCTTACAAGTAATTCGTGTTTTCAACATTTTTGTCAACGGAGGTTCCATGACAAACGCGAAAGTATATCAGGGGTTACACGATGACAAAAAGGTTGAAGAGCACTGATTTATTCATTTAAGCTGCTCCAGGCCGCAGGCGCTACGCGTAAAATTGAAATGAAAAATCTAAATTTTGAAGTATCGTTGCTATTGCAAAAAGGTGTGGAAACGCCGTTCCCACGCGTTCCCACCCCACTTGCACCCCTGTGTATAAGTCGCAAAATTGTACCAACTGTTCACTTTGAAAGTCGGGGTGCAACTTACACACGCATTGCGTGGAAGTGTGCCTGGTGGCTTGTGCAAGCACATGCACTCGCGAGCGCATTTACGCGACACACGTGTTAGTTACCGTGTTACGTGGAAGCGCGCTTTATGGTTTGCGCAAGAACATGCACAAGCGATCACTTTCACCCGACGCATGTTCGCGTGTATGTGCATGTGGTTGCGTGGGTAATGTATTCGCAGAAAAGGCAACGTTAAAGGTGAAAAAAATGTGCTGGAGTGGACATACATAGTGTGTATACTGTACATGCGGATAACTTGTCTGGAATCAGGCGCGCAACCAGGGGGGGCATTTGGGGCATTTTCCCTCCCGAAATTTTCAAAACATTGCATAGAAATTTTGACATTTGCAGAAATTTCAAAGAATAAAGATGAAATTTTATATTCTAATCATTTTTAAGAAGTCTTATTGGAATTTTTCTTTGTCTTACTGGTAAATATCTCCTTACAAGATTTGTCTTGAGACAGGTTATCTGATCGAAAATTCGTAAATGATTGGTATTTAACCACAAATATGCTGGAAGTGTCAAAACTTGGGATATATGTTAAAATTTTGATATTTCTAAGTCATTTTTTTGTCTATTTGTTCGTGTACTATTTTTTCTTAGACAGGTCTCAATTTGCCCTCATGAAACTTTATACCATTAGGGCAGTGTTTTTCAACCGTGGTTCCGCGGAGCGTTTGGGTTCCGCGAGCGGCTGTGGTGGGTTCCGCCGAAACAGACCGAAATTGCCTGGGACGAAATTCGCAACCACATTTTGTAGCAATATAGACACTTGTATCATTCCATAGGGTTCCAATGAGCAACGCAAACATTTACGGAAGGTTCCGCTGCAGCAAAATGGTTGTAAAACACTACATTAGGGTACTATTGAACTGTGCAAATTGCTGAAACTTACAAACTGATTAGAGAAATCTTGACATAACAGTTATTCCCACGTGTAACCGCTTGTTCTTCTACGATCTTTTGATTATTTTTGTTAAGGGCAAAGCGAATCACCATTATTAACGTAGTGCATTTATTTAAAGAATATTGTTTAGTTGCATTTTCGGTTCGAAACCTGATAGTTTTTAACTAAATTTTAGCATGAGGACTGTTTCACGTTTTAGTGTCTCTCTGGGTTGATCCCAGTACCACGGCTTGGCAATAGTAAAGTGTCATATGAGTGCTAGTCAAGTATTGAACGCACCTACCTACTAGACTACTTTGCCTCCAAATGACGCTTTGAAAGACCCTGACTTTTGCAACCAGTGCAAGCCCTGAAAGCTGATAGCCTTAAACGTGCTTGTAAAAACTTTCACACAATTCATGGATGCCAGAAAAAGCCGTTTTGCCCCAAACACACCTGATCCGTTATGCGCCAAAG
>JGI24159J19872_10003221_pt1 | contig 20158 bp, 13 predicted proteins | sample Ectturendosymbi4_FD_19872 | JGI IMG/M metagenome (IMG submission 19872) | reverse complement strand
GTCTGTTTTTATCAACCTGCGTTCTGCAGAGTGTGTGTGTTCATACTATGGACTTCGTGTCTGCTAACAAACAAATAAATTAAATTAAATTAAATTAAAATATCCAATGTAACATTGATGTACATCAACAAGAAGGGTCATGTAAGTATCCCATAGCTCCACAAAAGTCAACTGTACTAAGGAAGGGAAAAACAAAGTTTATCAATTTGATCAAACTTTGTAAAATCGACCTTTGTGTTGAAAGCAATCATTGCCAACCCTAACTGTGTCATACTACCCACAAGTCTTACTCAACTTAATGTCATGTTAAGTTTCACGCCTTTCACTTGAGTGGTATCTGTTGAACATCAGCTAAAGCTTTGACTTCTGTTTAAATTTGCCTGTCAGTAAGTTACGTCTTGAAGTTTGTCAGTGTTTATAAAAATAACCTTTGTTTTTTTTCAGTGGTGAGTAAAAACCTGATGTCTTCTGATGCTCAATTAGCTCGAGAAAGAAGCAGCAGTATAGTTACAGCATTGCGAAACAGAGCAAATGGATCTAAAAAATTTCAAAATTTTCCAGATCCATTTTTGCTCTATGCTGAAAAATGTGCTGCAATGATGTGCACTGATAATCGGAAAGTGGAACTTCCTTCCCGTACACGTACCACATTTATGACCGCTTTTAGTCCTGACCATTCCTTGATAGCCAGCTGTCATGGTGATCACAATGTGCATGTTACAAACATTCATACAGAGAAGTTAGTTAAATCTTTGGAGGGACATGAACGATCTCCATGGTGCATTTCTTTTCATCCAAGTTCAAGTGATATTCTGGCAACCGGATGCTTGAACGGAGAGGTTTGTTTTTGTTGAGTATTCCCCAATATGATTTGTGTAAAAGTTTGGGCTATACCAGATATATATTAGTAATTACGAGGCTCTCTTAACTGGGGTATATTCCCCCTACTAGGTTGATAAATTTACTGAATCAAGATGCAGAAAATATTAAATTTTTCAATCATTACAAACTTGAACGTAGATTATGATTTTTGCTTCTTTTGCATTTTTCACTCATCTCTACATAAGTAAGCTGCCAGTTTTACTTCTGGGGATGTATGTAGAGCAGGGGTAAGCAATTAGTTTGGATCGAGGGTCACATTGAGAAGATCATTTTTGGCAGAGGGGCATACCTTCTAATTTGATCTCGTAAAGTAAATAAATAAATCAAAAACAATAATAGTGCACACAAATTTTTTTCTTATAGCCTAATTGTTCTGTTGCAAATACATTTTATCCAGCACATGCAATTCAATGAGACAAATGTAACCATATACATTTTCCAAAAAATATCAGGTTTGAAGAGTTTTCTTGAATGCTTCAAATGTTTCTGCGGGCCACTAAAAATGCTTTGGCAGGCCACATGTGGCCCACGGGCTGCTAATTGCCCACCCCTGGTGTAGAGCATTCAATTGGTCAGGTTCATTAGTTGTTTACAAAAGAATAAAACTGTCATTGTGTGCTTCTAGCACGATTATTTGGATTTAACAAAATTACCTAAGGCCTTTACATCAATTACTTATTCCATAATCTTTTTTGTCTCTTAAAACTCATATGCAATTGTCAAAGTTAAAAATTTATTGAGTTAAATTTTATTTTTGAAATTCGCTTAAGGGTAGACAAAAGAAAAAGATTAAAGAAATCCTGTACCCCAGGTAGCAGCCACATGTCCTTTACAGTGAAAATGCTGACATTTTTTACTCTTTTCTAGATAACTACTGAGCAACTTCATGATGTTTGAAGCATTGAAAACTAAATGCATGTTTGTTCAATAAATGAGAAGATGAGGTTGTCTGTGAAACAGAGACACATTCTGTCCCTAACATGTATTTTTTAAACTTAACTCTGGCATTTCTGATTTGTAAAAAATAAATAAGACATAACAGTTCTACAATTTTTAAGTCACTGCATTTCCTAGCAAAAGTACAATTTACAGATGGACACTTAGCAGCACATCTAGTGGTGGAACATAAAAGAAGCAATTTTGATGTGTTTATCTTAACTTCCAGCAGTCAGATTTACATACTGTATCTGGTTGTTTGAGCACCAGTTAATATAGTATGAATTTAATGGAATCGTAGCTGGCTCTGTATTGCTTCTTGTATACTGTACAGGTTTATGGTTCATTATTTATTTTTTCAGGTTAGAGTATGGGATTTGCGAGGTGGTGGCAGTGAATCTTGGTTGGCTCCAGCAGAAAATACCACAATTGCTTCCCTTTCTTTTCACCCAACTGATCAGTGTTTATTAATTGCTGCTGGTTGTTGGATTTATTTCTGGGACTGGGGTCTTCCAAAACCATTTACATCCATTAAAACCAGTAGCATGCATGAAAAGGTAAGTAGGAACAATTGTTGCTTTTAAGAAACAATGGATATCTACCTTGCTGATCAAAATGTGTATGCTTGATTTAAGCTTACTTTTCAAACTTTCCCATGTTTAAATCTTTGTAATAGTTGATGTGTTGTTTCTTGGTTACTGGTAAACATATGCATAAACCTAGGGCCCGTGCTAGTAAGATGCACGCCTGACATAAAAGGCAAAATGTTGCAGTAAAAGGAAATTCAGCTTACCCCGCAGATTGAAACATCAAGGCATCAAGGTTGATGTGGGTAGGGAAATAATTATCCAGAAAGGTGTGCTTATTTTCTTGTGGAAACTCACTATATGATTGTACAATGACAAAAAAGCACATTAGAAAAAAACGCTCAGTCAGTTTGGGCTGAGCAAAGTGGTTTGGATCTATCGTTTATACTTATGTGATATTTGGTTTTCNACTATTCTGCATAATTAGGACCGAAAAAAAACTTTTATTAGNTTATGAGTTGACATAGGGCAGAGTAGCAATGCCTCCAGTTTAACGACTCTACAACCTCTTAGCCACAAAATTGTGACTGTTTGAGCTTCTTGATCAAAGCTTTCTCACTTGAAAAATAATTATCTATTTAATCTTTCTGCTCCACCAAACCATTCGTTCAATTTCATGCCCGCTATTCTTTTGGGGAGAGTCGTGGAAGCAGCAGCCCTAGGACTCGAAGAACCTCAAAATCAACAGCAATCTCAGATAATTCCACCGGCTCCACACCAAGATGGTGCCAAGCAAGGTCAGAGATGTAGTAATTCCAATCAGTCCATGGACGACTTCTGGGTTTCTTTTCTATGGATGTAGCCAGCAGAATTTGCCCTACCAGTGTGACATTCTGATTTCTGACACATGGCCAAACCAACGGACCTAGAATCTCTTGATATGGAGGAAAAGTGGCTTAACATTCACGGCTTTACGAATGCCACAGCTGCGCACTTTGTCACGAAGAGCCACACCGTGAACTTTTCGTAAAAATCCCATTTCTGCCGATTGCACTTGGGGTAGGAGTCGTTCGATTGTTACCCAAGATTCATAACCATAGGTAAGGTTCGAAACAAAGACCTATTCAAAAACTGACAGCTTTGCGGTGTTTGAAAGCTCTCTCACGCCCAGCTGCGACTGCTTTCCCAATCCGTGTTTCCATCTCCCTTTTCGCCTTCCATCACGTATGAATTCCACCCGAAAATACTTAAACTTCTCCACCTGTTGCAGTATATTTCCGCTAGCTTGCAACACGCACTGGTTTGGGTATCTCGATTGACATAATACTTCGGTCTTTTTAGTCCTGATTTCCATTCTGGCTTGGTCGCAAGCATCAGAAAACGGATGAAGTGCATGTTGAAGGCCCTGGTGAGAAGATGCCAGCAGTAACAAATCGTCCACTAACAACAAACGGTTGATCTGCAACTCCCAATTCAGTGACCCTCGTCGACTTGGCTGTGACTGTCTTTCTAGTTCAATTCATGTAGACTATGAAGAGGAGTGGTTGGTTGACAACAGCACCCTTGTTAATTGTATTTTAGACTTTTTTGTAGTGAGGTCTGCGGACTTGCGTACCGCGAATGCAAAGAAGAGTCGGCTTAGTTCTGAAGCCGTGCCTTGTAGGTTACTTTCTGTTCAGTGATTATTAGCATCTTTCACCTCCTTATTTCCACAAAAGGGTTACTTTTTTGCTATTATTCGCCACACCGAGTCGTTTCCGTCCGTATACCCGAGCAGCAGATTCAAATGACTCCTGTATTAAATAGTCACCATTCCACCTCCGCGCCAGCTGTGCATTGCGGGTTCTTTCTGAACAAGGACGATATGCTGTCCGCATATATCTTACTTAAATATTTGTCCGCCAGATCCTCCCACTTTATTCGGTAGGATCTCATGGCCCTTCACGTTTGTGTAGTCCCTGGCGACTTTTCAAAACTGTAAGTTGCAGTCCACCAGATGGCGATAGGTCGACAGTTCTCCATCCCTTTCCACACAAACGCTCGTCCAACACTGATTGGAACATCAACGAGTGAACGATGACCCAAAGAAACTCTGCACCGGGTGCACTTGTACAGATCTCTGCGATGGAAGAAGGTGGCTACGTGATGCACAGTACGTCGTTATAGCACAATTGCTATAGGAGTCTTCCGTTATCATTAACGTCACCATGCCACCACCGTGTCGGCTGACCACCCTCCATAAAACCTCGACATCGTTTTCAACGTGTGCGTTAAAGTATCCCAAAAAGATCGTTGATTCATTAGCTGTACCCTTCGCGGGCCAATACTAATTTCTTCGACGAATTCCGAGTACAGTGCGCTTGCGTTTGGGCCATATACCTATATCAAACACAGGTAGCGGCACAACAATTTTAACCTCAACATGCACACCCTTCCTCCTAGAGGGGTCCATCCATCAACACAATTTGCCAGGTGAGGGCTTACAAGTATACCCACTCAAGCTTGGGCAAACCTTGCAGGCTCAATACCGGTCTAGAAGAGTTTCCACCCATCCTCCACCTCAACAGTGTTAGGAACTACAACGCGTAGTCGATGCGATGCCAACAACATCCATGGAACATTGTTTGGCTTCTTCGACCAGATCGTTTTCCTTGTGAGCGAAGTAATGTTGCAGTATCCAATTACTAGATTATGGCGACATTGTCGTTTACNCGTGGTTTTCAAGTCTCCCTTTCTACTCCCAGAGTAGAAGCACTTTGTGCTGTCCNNATTCGCCTCCCCAGATGCGTAGCGGGTGCAACGTAGNGTCTCAAGTTGTGGATAGCTGGTGGGGCAGACTGTCGTGAATTTTTNGAACGGTCTCTTCTGCTTAAGCCCAAGCGCGGTCTTTTGTCACGCGCGCGACAACCGGTGAGCGGTGGATTTGTTTAATTTTGCGCATTTTATGGTAGAAACTGCCCAAATTATACCGGTGGACAGACCGTGCTGTGGACACTTTTATGTGGAGAGGCCTTGCATGGAGTCAACTGCAAGCACAGTTATGCGGTAATCACTACACCTGATACGGAGAGGCCATGTATTACGTTATCACTGGGATAGAATGGACGATGGTTTTGGTGCCTTTTCTGACACAACCCCACTCAACATAAACAATGTCCTTTTTATTTTTTTGGCTTCCTTATTTAATCATTCTAAGAACGTTTTGATCATGTGAGGTTTCCTGCTGCTACATTGCAAATTGGACACAGGGTGATATATTACCAACATTCCGAGACAAACGTCGTAACATCTACAGTATGGCATTCAAAGATATATACTATAAGCCCTAAGCATTCAAAGATATGGTACCAAAAGCTCTCATCTATGGTGCTGGCCTCTATTTTCAATTGATGCCCTCTATTTTATCTTTAGGGAGTCAGTATAAAACAGTCCAATGATACCCTCGTCTTCTCCCAAATAATTGCTATTATTGGTTCGATTGCAATGATAAAAGTGCGCATTGCATATGATGTTTGACCCCCTGTCATAAAAACCTGTCGGCTGGTCGGTGTGATTCAGATTGTGTGCAACTTCTTTGTCAGGTACGATTGGTCAGGTTTAATGCATCAGGAAGTCACATTCTTACTGGTGTCGTCAACAATGATGATCAATTATCGGGTGGTGAAGAGGATGAAGAAAATTACCCAGGTTGATTAAATCAATTTAACATTTCCGTGTTCACTGGTAATTGGTATGCACAATGTAATCTACTTTGGTTTAGAATTGGATCGACAAATCGCCGAATTCAGCGAACTATTCTTAAAATCGTTTGAATTCAGTTATTGAAATTGCGAGTTTCGCGTGATAGATGCAAAATGCTTGATTTCACTACAAAATAAATGTCCAGTACAAGAGGAGCAAACTTCTCGACTTGCGAGCCGTATCGGATTTCAAAATTTGACAGCGAGCCGGAACGGGAGCAGATGGATGGCTTATTTTGTTCGAACTAATATATATATATATATATATGAAATGTAAAAAATTCACTGGCGAACATAATTTGGACAAGTTCAGCGCCTGATGAAAGAGCTAATGGGTTGTGGTTTAGTAGAATCTGATATCACTTGGCTGTTTTAGCAAAGTTTTTTTGCACTTTTTGTACCATACATATGTCACTTTTTACAGACGATTGGGGTCTTCATTCTTACCGCAATTTTTCAGCACCTGCTATCAACACATCACGTGTAAGTTATTTTGCAACTTCTTACTTGCAATACGAAACACTCTTTACTCCTTGATTTGCATGTGACGCGGGAGAGTCGTCCGTCCTCATTCTCGATTAGTTTACTATACCGCTATGCATGTTCAACGTTTAGGTCAGCGACGTTGGTATTACCTGTGCTGGTCGATCCAGCTGCCACAGTATAACACCATTGCTGTGTGTGTCCCACCTCTCGTGTGTTCAGTGGTTTGGCGACGTGCGCTTCTTTCATTTCTTGTTTTATGAAAACAATTTAGTCTGATTCCAGGCGAAGTACTTTTTCTTGTTTTGTTTTTCTGAAAAAAAACCTTATTCAAGTCCTTATTGAAACAGATTCTATTTGCAGATGATTCTGTAAATAGATTCTATTTGAATGAGGACTGAATATGCGTCAAACACGAAACTAGTTTCCTTGTGCCAATAAATTCTGACTGATTCGCTTGATGTGCGGGTCACTGCTGTGGCTTTACTATTATTGCACCGTTGCAAGAGGATGAAGAACCAGGCAGGTGATTTCCTCAAATAACTGGCTGTGAAGTCAGAGCGTGTTTTGTTGTTTCTGCAGAGGCGTCGCAATTTCCGAGATTTCCTAAGCAGCTTGTCTTCTACGCCGATGACCGTCAGGTCTGCGGCCGCGCGCCCTATGACAGCGTCGTACAACCTGAGAAGCAGACGTGACAGCCGACCCCCTCCAGGAGACAGCTCCCTTGACCAGAGTGCGGCGAGCAATGAATCGGACTTGACTAGCTTCCCAAACGCGACCTTGCCTGAACGTGCTCATCACTCTTCGGGTTATTATCCTGAGTTTCCTCCTCCCCATGCCTCGTCGGCGATTGATCTCACCAGTTCGTACGCACGCGACCACGAGCGCATCTTGCACGCACGAGTCAACGTGAATGCTGAAATACAGCATCAGTACAATCGATTGCAAGTCCTGCGCTTGGAGCGGCGCAGGCTGGAACTGCGACTCCAGCAGTTGCGTGAGCGCAGAAGTGGCGCGTCTAATGCGGACACATCCCCTGCTGCAGAGCATTCTTACTTACGGACGTTTGCCAGCGCGCTGAGGCAGACCAGTCCGCCAAGACCTTCCTCACCGCGGCGGTTCACTGGGGCTTTGCGCAGGAGACTGGCGGATTGCCGCACTCGGAGAAGAGAGCCAATGACAATGATGCTGATGCCGATGCCGAATAGGCCTCTTCACTTGTCGAACGCTGATAGTCCTGCTACTTCCTCCGCTGAGTATGACTCAGTGCCCGCGATGCAACCCCTCGCCACCGGGGCCCATTCATTGGCAGCTAACACCGCGGGGGCATCGAACCCGCAAGGTAGTTCAGCACCATCTGCGACAGGCGGTTTTGACAACGACTTTGTGGAACCCAATCTATGGAACGTTGCCTTTCCTTCGTTCGTCGACCTCTACCGTTCAGCCTTGAATCCAGGAACGTCTTTATTTCGGCAGTTCGAAAGAGCAGAGTTTCCTGCGCCTAGTAAGTTGCGAAATGTTTTTGCGTTAGGTGGACCACCACGAATAGGAAATGCTGGCAATGAGATCAAGAAAGCCATTGACTGATTGTCGCCGTTTGCAATAGCAGTTGGTGAATTTACTACCAACAGGTCGCTGTCTAGATATTAGCCAGCATAGGCTTAAATGACGGGAATCTAAGCGGTCGTCCACCTTCGCAGCGGTGCGGAATATGTAAAAATATAGACACTAGTTTTTTATTTTCAGGGCAAACGAAATGATTAAAAGGAACCGCTGCGCAGCTACCAATCGAAGTGAGGTGAAACCAGCAGATATTAGTCAAATGTTGTACAAAATGTTGGCAGAAGTGTGCGATGACCCTCGATTTTGTCTTTTCCGAGTGCTTGTTTTTATTCTGTCAAAAATGATGGCATAATTTTTCCAAATACGGTAAAGTTTCAGAAGTTAGCAACGCCAACCTAAACTTTTTTGCTCGCGAAGCGTTCTAAGTCACGCCAAGCTACTGGTGTTTCCATTTTGGGACAGAAATTCAAAGCTCGGATTGCGGGTTTCTGGATTTTAAGAAAAATGCGATTTTGCAAGATAATTAACTCAATATCGCTTAGAAATAAATGTATTTGGTTGTAGCCACCAGACCACTGTATTTATTGAAAATAGCGCGAAACACTTCACAAGGAGGCGGCGAATGACGATACGGTCTTCTCACCCGAGCAATACAGCGGACTGATGCTGCTACCAAATAAGGTGTAAAATAAATAACCGTATGTGCAACACAAACTGAAGTTAAGAAAAATGCACACCAAGTTAAAGTAAACTTTCATTGCTACGCCAGTGTTTCTGATTCTTATAGTACTGGCGCATGAAAATCATAGCGTACAGAGAGACTCTCATCATTCAATCTCTCTTTCAATTTCGTGGCAAATGCCCCCATGGCTGAAAAAGCCCTTTCCGGTTTTACTGATGTGGACTTGATAGTAAACCAGTCATTGTACAGTTTTTCAAGATTTTCAGGTCTAATTTTTGTAGCTTGAAAACGACCTATTTCCTTTTCACAATTTCTGATCGAATCTCTTCCTGTGCTGGAATAACCTCGCACTCGTGTGAGGTTATTCCAGTGTTTCGCACTCGTGTGAGGTTATTCCAGCTCTCCTGGGAAAAACTCCTCAAGGTCAAGGAGACAAGACCTTGGGCGCTTGCTCAATCTGGCCAAGCGTGTTCAACCTCAACACGTTTTTGAACTTCTTCCACATGATCGTGAGGTCTCTGTGAATAGAGCTTTTCCAAAAGAGTTGTTGCCTAGGCCGCAATTTTAGCCTCCTGATTTTATTTCCAAAGCGTTCATCTGTCCATTCATTCAAAAAATGCGAACCCCTCAAATACTTGAGTAAATGGATCAGTTCGGTGTTTCACTTTTCTTGCATACGCATATCAACTTCCTCCTGCAAGGCTTTTCTCATCTCTACCAGGTCTCTTTATCCAGGGTAATCTTGATCACCTTTCCAGCCAGAAGTAGATCAGCATTCGCTGTGCAAAGGTATACGACTGCCATTTCAACAGAAGTAAGTGCTTCACAGAGCTCTTTGATTTTGTCCAATTCGTCCTTTTAAAACCCAAACTTCGCTCAAGCCGAATCATTGCCACCTTTATTTCCTTGCGCAGCTCGTAAAAGCGCTTGAGCGTTTCGGAGCAGCTATTCCAAGAAATTTATCTTTTCCAAAGGAGGTGGTATGTTGAGGCTGCAGGTTGTCATTACTGCACACCGCGGATATTATGAACAGTTTCACTGTCTTGCGGGCCTTCGCAACGATTGTACGAAAGTCAAGAACCAGAACTACGTCTAGTGCAGCGAGGTTGTTTTCAGCGGTTTCATCTTCAGCTCCATGACTATCTTCTTCCTCGGTATTTATAACAATATTGTTTTCGACATCCCTTTCGTTGCTGTTTCGCTTCTCTTTGTATGATACATCACAAATGCAAACATGAGTTAAATGCGCTAAGCAAGCAATAGGCAGCGGACTTGTACCTTGAGCGAACTTCATCACAAGTAAGATTGAGCTTAGAAAGTCTTCCTTGAACAAGTTCGATTGCTCTTTCAGTTTCAATGCTGTCTCTTACGCGAAGAGACTTCAAAGTTGTGTCCGTCACGCAGATTGATGTATCGACGATTCCTGACTGCGTTCGGCTCGTCATAGCTAATCGAGAAACGGCCTTCTGTCTTCTTGATGCTGTTAACGTTTTCATTGACAATCGTGGCAGTCTTTTTTAAACTCATTAATGAAGTGGTTGCGGACGGTTTGAGTACCTCTGGCCAGAGAATAACTGTCAGCTTTTACAGGTCTGCTGATTAAAAAACTGTTTGCAATTTGGTTGAAAGTCTGACCAGCGACGGACACTAACCGCGCTATGACCTCGCTGATGGACTCCTTATTCTTAAAGCAGGCCTCGTTACGCCAACTTTCAATTTCGGTTGGCTACCAGTATCCTCAGAAGCCATTTCATGGTTTCTTATGGCATGAATTCTGTACTTTGATTTCAAGTGACAGACCTGGTGCTTGAACCATCTGTTTTCAGTGTCACTAAGCACAGCTTGCACTTTGCTTTTTGTCAAACCTTGTTGTATTAGAAATGGTCCCAAACATCTGATTTTCTTTGGTCGCTGACGTCTTGAAACTGAATGTCTGCCATGTTTTGTTTTTGTCTTGCAGTAATGACTTTTCAAATTTCTTTGTTCTGCTTATAACGCCAGAAACATCGCCATAAAAACGTGTTTTCGAGAACACCCTATTGTGATGAAATGAAACAACAAAGGATAAAACAGTGAGTAATGTGAATAGGATACAGTCAAGCCAAATTGTTCAAAATGTTTGAATGCAACGGGTTTTCAGATTTTTGGGTTTGCGGATTTTGAAACTTGGGTTTCAGGTCGTAGAAAATATCAATAGAAACCGGATTTCTGATTCGGGAAAACTCCGGTTGGAAACACTACGCCAAGCCAAGTTCAAGCGAAGGTCTGCTTAGTGCTTGGCTAGTCAATTTTTGATGTTCTGCCAGCTGTAGCTGGGAACGAACTGTGTAGGCTGATGCGCCTCGGTTACTCTTTTAGCGAAGGTAATTAATGTTTTATATGTTCGGAAACATTGACAGCATGCTTTAGCGTGTAATTCAAATAACTTATTTGAATATCCATCCGACTTGAAATGACTGCATTTATAAGTCAGCGTCGTACCTCACGCAATCGACAATTACTTTTCACCGCGAATGAAGTTAACTTGAACACCACTGTTTAGTTGCTATTAGAGCGCGAACTTCATTTTTCTTGCGTTTTTTTGCACAGATCGTGGAGACTCGCCCGACGTTGTTGAACCCCCTTTGTCCAGAGCCTCGCCTCAAGCGCGATATCGCGCCCTCTTTCAGTGGTTCGTATCATTGCCTGTGCTTTTCACTGTGGTGTAAAAACATAAGACGGCAATCAAGCAGCAATTATTAACTGATTTACAGTATGTAACTTTTGAAAGACTCAAACTTCTGTGACAACTAAACGCAAGCGATCTTAAAGAAGACAGAAAGACCATAAAAACATCTGGTCACGGTGCTTAACGAATCAAAACAACGTACACCTATGTTTCTGTGGTATCCTAACCTAAAATGTAGTTTGTGCTGTGTTGAACGGTAACACGTTGTCTAAACAATTGAAATAAATCAGAGAAAAAACAAACCCGATCATCAGATAGAAATTCGCTGCTCAATTGCGCAGCACCAAGTTTGCGATCCAGTTTGCTACCGCTGCGAAAATATGCAAATTGCCTGTGGTAAACAGAACTGCAGTAACTTTTGCGCGTATGTTAGCGAATTGGGGTTTTCGAAATCCAAGCGTATCATAGTCACTTCTTACGTCGCCCTGCTGATGGAAAGAATGCTACGTGGTTGGCGCAGCACCAGTCACAACCTGTGCCAAACCTCTGAAACAGTAGCGCTGGGTGCTGGCAGTAATCACGTTTTCCCAGAATCTCGATAGTTCTCCGTTTGATTTTTTAAGGCCCTGGCATACTTCAGCGCATTTTTATCGCTTGGTATGTCTTCACTTGTTGCAATACACGGAAATTCATGGCGATTTCTAAGCGCTGCTGAGTGTTTGTGTAATCAAGTGAAGAGGCTTAAGTATTTTTGTTAATAAATTAACCAGTATGTAGGAAGAAGTAGTTGCGGCTAATTTAACTGCAATGCACGCCTGTTAGACTGCTAGGGAACTTCTGGAAGCAACCTGTAGTAACATGCCCAAAATTTTTACGAAATCACGGTTACTTGATTCGAAAACGTCCCTCAAATATTTTATTTTCTTCGCTGTGATTTCCTTAACGTTTTATAAGCGTGCCGTGCGGAACCAGCGCATCTGCGAGTGTGCAAACCCACCATCAATGCAGCACAGCGCAACGCAGTCAGTAAATGTTTGCTGTCTCCCTTTCAACGCCGTGTTTTTTTCGGTTGTTTTCCATTTCCAGTGCCCAGCATTACGCACAAAAGGTCACCGGTAGTTAGGCCAAGTAACCTGGGACTAAAAGTAGTCAAGGCAACCATATCTAAACAGTGTTAGAAATCGTTGCAATAAGATGTTGTTTGCTAATCGTTGTACTAGGTCTGGCAACAAAATCCGACTGTCTGGAGTATCGTGTTGGTTTGCTGCTGTGTCCTCGGTGCAAAACATTAGCTTTCACCAAGTTGATTTGTGACATTATGTGCAGTAATGAAGACGTCCAGAAAGTTGCATTGAAGTCGTAGTGGTGGTGATATTGCCTTTGGAGTTACAAAAATGTAAATTTTTTGCTCCGAAAATAAGTTTTGTGTTCCTTCTTTTGTAGAATAACGCTTCTTAACGCCAATGAAAAATGCGCTGCTCAGATCCATTAAAAGCCTTCTGAAGGTTGTGTTAATTTCCTGCAAAATGTAGTAGACTTGCAAGCCTCTTTACTATAAATGGATCTAAACTTCTGAAGCTTTGGATGGTAAACCGCGTAAACACCGGATGAGAGACCAGAATACGGATTTTTTGGGGAATTGAGAGTACTGCATGAATCGGAAATGGACGATAAAATAAATCTGTTTGCTGTACTTTTGAACTAGAGTAAAACTTTTCATAATTAGCTGTAAAAGTTCTTACCTGTCGTTCCCCCCCCTGTGGTCTGTTGTTGTATTACATTTGCGCTTGCGCTACTTTAGCGTAATCACGTTTGGTCCATCGTTCTTCTTCAATCTTTTTATCTTGAAACAAATTTTTCAACACTGACATTGTCCGGAAAATTTGTTTGATGTTATTTTCCCTTATTCAAGTGATCCGTCTGAGTATGTGTTTACCTCAAGGGTAATTTCTTGCAGGCGCCGCAATCAGAGGAGACCACGAAATATAAACAACTACCTGGGAATTTTTCCTGGTTATTCTGTTCCTGACTCCACGTCATATCGTCTGCAATGGTGGAATTTCTCGCGGCTTGAGATGCCAGAAATTAGCAGGTGATTTAGGAAATAGCTATTTCTTCACCATACCGTAAGCTATATGCGAACATACAAGTTTTTCGAAACGTAAGGTGTCAGCGGCTATTCAGGAAATCCATGTTAAAAAAATTTTTTTTTTTAACCGAATAGAACATGTCGGGTAAGAAAGTTGATCGCTATGACATCTTCTCATCATGGTTTACTCGAAGTCGCTCGGTTTGTGACGATTGCCAGATGCCAGTATGTACAAGAGTTGAAGCGGCACATAATTTCTGCCAAGAAATTCTTGTCTGCAAGCTTCACGATCGCGTAATCCTTTCACTGTGCTTCACGCGTGCATTCTTCTAACTTTAGCTTAAGCTGGCTGCGAGCACGCTACTGAATGGTTGGTTATAAAAAGTGTAACGTTCGCACGACACACTTGTGTCGAGAAACAGACGTTTGCGCAACATTGGCGTTAGTTGCATTTCTGAGTGCAATTGAACTGAGTTACAAGAATTGACTTTTGGATGTTTGTTGAAGCTGAGCGTGCTGTTTAAATCTCCATGTGAAATGAAAGTGATTCTTTAATAAACTAGCGTTTGCTTTCATTTTTTAGAGTTTGCGAAAATCCGCAGTCCCGGCTGCTACCAGATTTTTGTTGAACGATTGAAATGTAGCGCTGAAGTTAATAAATGTGCAGTCTAAAGCGCAGAGCTTTTGTCAGGTTTTCAGGCAAATTTTTGGAATTTTTCAAGTTCACAAAATTTGAAAAAGTTCTTTTGTCAGCAATCGGACATTGCAGGTCATAATTGAATTTAGTGGAAGCGATTTGAGAAGATTTAGTAAAGGCTTTATATTTTTGAGAGGGATTATCATGCTTTTTGGATGTTATAAACTTCGTGAATTTTACTGCAAACCTAGGGAAACATGGCGTTTCTAAGAGTTCAAAGTTGGTGCTTTTTGTTCGGAAACCTGCACGTAAGACTCCTACAGCTAAGTAATTGAAGTGTAGCTTGAAGCCCTCTCACACTTCTGTGGCAAAAGTACGTGCGTAAGTGCCGGCAACAAGTAAACGAAAAATATTAGACAGTATTTTGGGCAGCCGTTCTGAAATCCACCAAAATCTCTGGCTATAACGTATATGAGTGTGGATGTGGAAGGCCTCGAGTACCATGGATCATTTGGGCAGTTTAAAAAAAATACTCGAGTGTAAGGACGGTCATAGGAAAAAATTTACAGATGAAATAGATGGTCTGTTTTCCAATTTTTTTACTTTCAAATGTGCTTGCGGGGTGTGTTCAATTTGTATGCAAATTTTGCAACCAGGCAAGTTAACACCGCTTTGCAAAAACGTAGCCTCTTCTTGTGCAGTCAGTTTCTGTCGAAAAAATCTCAGAAACAAAATTATTGGTAAAAAACTTGTGTAAGACGCTGATTTTTCAATAGTTCTCTACCTGACTACCAACTGCTGGTGGCGAACAACAACTCGACAAGTATGAAAATGACGCATGGCTAGTTTGCTGTGTCTATTATTAACAAAAATGATGAGGCCTGTAGCTCATGATTTGTAAGAATCAGTTGCTAGCTTCCTGCATCATTAGTCGTGAAGCGTTCAAACAAAAACTTTTCACGAATCAGTCGTGACTGAGTAGCACTGATGCATCGCTTTTTTATCTATTAAATGTTAAAGCAGTGTCTGTCATCTATTAGTTTAGGAAGCAGTTCACGTTGTGTGTTGCTCAACTCCACCTTTTTTAATTTCCATGAGTTGTAAGTCTGCTTAATGTACATTTAGGTCGGATATCAACGTCATCGTGCCGCAGTGCAAAATTTATAACGATTCAAGCGTTGACATATCAAAGGATGGTCGAAAGCTGGCTGCGTTTATCCCTTCGGATACCGGTTTCCAAGAATCTATGCAAGTGTGCGTTTATTCGCTGGAACCGAGCACCTTAGGACAAGTCATTTTCAGGTTCGTAAATATATAACTTTGTCGATATTATATCGAAACATTGTCGATATTATATCGAAACACTAAAGTGCTGCGGGGTTTCTGCGGGATCCAGAAAAGAAACTCTTGCGCAGCAGGTAAACCAAGTGCCACAACAAAATGTTTTTTTTGTGTCTATCCTGAAATGTTAACCCCAACACCCCCTCACAATGTTTTTATGTATTATTTTATTCACGTGTTTGGCTCACATTCATGTTCAATATGACAGGGGTTAGTCAAAGAAAACAAGTACACAAAATTGGTGAGTCATAGCACATCGCAGATTAAGTGTAAGCTGGCATGTGCTAGCAATACTGCGTACGGCCAACATGATACAGAAACGTTGCAAAGTGGGAGAAAAATAAGAAAGCATCAGACATTTGAAGTGTGTGGATAAAATTAGGAGTTAAACACATCCATGAGGAATGCTTACATGTGAGAAAAGGTAATAAAATATTGATTTGATAATTTTTTATGTGAAAGCACCAAAGAAATACTGCAACGTCGTTGGTATCCTTTGTTCGACACCTCAATGCTGTAAATTGAACGGCCGCACCAGTCCTGCCCGCTATGTATGCCATTGTACGTGCGTTGCTACTTTTTGAGTACAGATGGGGGCATTAAAAACGAACAACTTGGCCACTTGTCATGCTTCTTGTCCATTGGAATGGGATTTGTCGAATGGGATGGGACAGTGGACTTCAGATTTGTCCCGTGTGCGTCGTTTGTTATTTTACGTCAGGGCTGCAGGAGTGTTCCGGACTTGGATACCGTCATTATATGCTTACAGCACAGCAAGTACTTCACGTGGGGGCCCAGCGCCTTGGCGTGGTGATGCGAGGCCCCCGAAATAAGATTGATGGACCCTTATTTAGGTGACAACTGAAAAAAGGTCCCTAATAAAATTTTGGGGTGTATTAGCTCCGCTCCTGTAGAGGTTAGACATTAAACATGCACATGATTAAATGTACTTCATATTACTAGTTTCGTAGAAACCCCATGGGACGAGACAGTCAGATGGTGCCACGGGACAGAAAAAGTGTCTCGTAAACAAGCCTGGCAAATGTTGCCCATGTCAAAATATTTTTTAAATATGAAGCGTATCTTATTTCATGTAGTCGGAGTATCGCTGACGTGTTTAGAATTTTGTCCTGTGAAGTGCCATTACTTAATCTCATTCGTTTTCTTAAGAAAGCAGTCAGTATTATGTGTCGTATCTTTTGTTGCCGTGTTTAGAAAGCACATCGGCCAAAACGCTGTCTGTCTGAGCTTTTCGCCACTTGCCGTTTACGTCGCTGTTGGAGTGAAAAATCGACCCGAACTTCGTCACAGTAACAGGTGAGATTTTACCCTTCATACAGGTAGACAGTAGCATTGTAATTGAAGCTGTCCATCTTGTATTATTTGGTTCCATAAAATATGTTTTCATCTTGTTTCATCTTGTGTGTACTCTGCAACTTACGAGCATAAGTATTAATAAGACATATTTTATTGAACCAAATACTTCATCTAGCTGAGTCAGTAAATTCCACAAAGCACGCATCAGTGCATAAGCTTTTAGTTAAATTTAATCAAGTTTCAAAAACACTTACTGAAGTTAATCTCAGCCCAGCAAAGTCTTGCTGTGTTTGACGTCTTTTTTATGTTGTTTTTTTTAAATTAATTGTCCGAAAGCTACTTTTCTTCTGGGTGTATATCGCTTGTATCCACGCTGAACAGGCCTTGATCAAGGAATTATCTGTAGGGAAGCAAGAGCTACTGGTATTCCAACTTTTTGTTCAATTTATCTTGCAGCTAGAGCGTTGGCGTTGTTTCCGAAGAATACATTTCAATATTCTAATTGCATTAAACATTCTAAAGAGCACTTCTCGTTTTTACCGGTTGCACATGTTTTTACGCATTGAAACAATACTACTAATATGTTGCAGAATATATAATTTTTATGGTTATGGGCTACTTTCCCCATATTCATTGAAAGTCGTCTTATATTAACAATTATTCGATGTCAAACGGATATGCGCAGAAAACTACAACTCCGACGCAGCGCTCATTGCCTTAAAAGAAAAACACCGAAGCCGTTATCTGCACATAACCACTATCTGCATACAATTGCTTGTTTCCGCCTGATGTAAGGCCGGTACAGTATCTTACACGCTAAGCTCATTCGTGTTAAAAAAAAAGCGGAAACTGGACTTACTGTCAAAGTATCTGCTTTTCTTGGGGATTCGTTTTGAACGAAAATGCTGATGAGACTCATTAAATGGCCATGCGGGCTGTAGGTTCCCATGCCTATCCACAACATCATCTGACTGACTGCACTAAACTCCCGAATCTGAGTTTTCAGCCGCATACCGTTTTTCTTTTGACTGAGTATTACTGCTAGTATACAATGTTACGCACAAATTTGTGTGAAGTAGATAGCGTTTATTTTGAAGTGAAATATAGACCACACAGTTCTGCTTATTAACTAGTAAGCGTTGATTACAAACTTCAGAATTTACAAGCGGGAAGGCTTGGTGTTTAGTCAATGATCAAAAGAGGTTTGGAGCTATCGAGTGTGTGGGCTTAAGTAAGAGTTGACCACCAACAGTTAAAGTTCACAAAAACATTTAGAAGACTATACATTACTCTTTTGACGTGATATCTAGAATGACATCTGCAATTTCATTATTGGTGCAAAATTCAATATTAGTCAACGGTATTTACCTCTCAAGCATGGGCAACAAGTTGCGCAAACGAAACGTGTCACTCCTGTCTGGAACACATTCTTATACACGCCAGTGCCGCAGAAAATTACCTGAAAAGTGTTTTACCAGCATAAGACTGACAAACATAGGCAAAGTACCAACGTACTCTATCAGGTGGGAGGTGGACTGCAGGCTTCTTTTGGGTTCGGCCCTGATCATGGCATGAGTTTGAGTATGTTTTGTACAGGAATGCTGGTAATAATCTAGCGCAGATTCTGAAGATTACAAGCAAAACTTCTGGTGATCACAACTCGGTGGTTCATCATCTTTCGCATCCAGGTAAGATATTTATATTTGGTGGAATGTTGTCAGCAGTCGCATAAACCATCGTTTACGTTAAAATAACGTTTTAGCTGAAACCAACTAAATTACGTTACTCTTTGTTTATTATACTTTGCCAGACCACGACAAATGAAAGCTCTAGATTTGCTGGAATCAGCTGCCTGCGCTCTGCTTTCATGACTTTGCGGTGATTCAGTCTTGCACATACCTCTCTTCAAAAAATTAGTCTTCACAAAGGCGGCGAAGTCGAATCAATCTGCAAATCTTTTTAATAAGAAATCGATTTCACGAAACTCGATACATCCTCAGTTCTGAAGTCTGCAAGCAGTACTGACCGGTAGAATTCTGAATCTGAAGGGCTAAATCAAGGGCAGAGAAAACAAGCAAACTGAACACTAAGAAGAATAAATCAAATTACAAGCTGCGCCAAGTAAAAACAGGAAAATGCGTCGTTCTCAATTTCACTGAAACTGGGAACTATCTGACGCCTATTACGGACAACAAAATCACAGCTGNGAGGAACAACGCGATGACTCGCATTTATTACCCCAACGTCTGTTCACATTGCATTCTTACACCCTCCTGATAATGTACCGCTATGCAAAGCAATGTTAGCTCGCTACCAATTAGTTTTAACTTTCATGTTATGTTGCTGCTAGCAAACATAGTGGTTCCTAGTGAACTTTGCCAATGATCTGGTAAACCTTGCTAGTGAGCCTAATGGTTTCTAATAAAAATCCTACTTTACAATGGCATGCCGTGCATTTCACGCTTAGGCCTGCAATATAGCTGATTTGAATCATACTCTCTGCTAACAGCATGATTACACAGCTGCAAAAGCTATGGATATTATACACATATTGAATATAGCTTAGTTCTTAGATCGCTGCGCTAATACAGACCCTATTTTATCATTCTGACTAGAAAGTAAGATGTTGCGGCAGTCCACGATTTTCTTACTTGCACCAGCAACACCACGCCTGATGAGCTGCGATGTCACAGTCTTAGCGACGATTAAACCAAGGAAACATTAAAGACTCGCAGATCCATTGTTGCAGTCTGGTTTCGTAACTCAACCGAGTTTAGCACTGTTTTCGGTTAAGTGAGTCTAGCGTTCAGTCAATTTGACAAAACTGTTAGTATCTACAGCCGGAAGGGACTTGGAACCGGAGCTAGTTGTCAAATAGCTCTAGCTCCGGCTCTTAAATTTTCCACTGCGCCTCCGGCTCCACTGCCCGCGTTCTAATATTTGTGTTTAAGTGCAGGTGCATTTTTGTTATTTTGCAAGTTTTACATATCAATAGCAGTCCAAAATCCGCAGTACTCACCGTGTCTCGAAGAATGTATGGTCATTTCGCCATCCCGTGAAGTTTTCGCGCTTCAATCAATAAAGCGGACTGCTGCCTACTGCTAAACATAACAATTTTAAAGTAGTATTAAGTGTATTTTGTCCCATGTTGGAAGCACTAGAAATCGGTTGGAATATGCACTGACTCAGGGGGGGAGCGATTGGGGCGATCGCCCCCCCCCCTAAAACCAACGAAAGTAACTTTATTCACCATGATTTTGTACAATTCGGAAAACAGCATTCGCGATGTAAGA
>JGI24159J19872_10003219_pt1 | contig 20169 bp, 17 predicted proteins | sample Ectturendosymbi4_FD_19872 | JGI IMG/M metagenome (IMG submission 19872) | reverse complement strand
GATATTTCCGTTCAATTGCTGGGAATATTTATTTCAAGAAAGTCTCTTTGTCAACTAAAAATCGTTGTTAACATTCAGGAACATCTTTTCTATATATGTATTCAATATGGATGATGATAACGAGGTCGGTGGAATAAAGAAGAAGTGAGAACACAACCTGCACGGCGCCTGTACACGATTGCGAGAGGTCCGAAAATCCTATAGACTACCTTTACATTTGGCATCATAGGTATGAAATCTACAGATGTCATAGGAATCGGCAAATTGGGAAAAAACAGTAGTCTTTCACAGCCACATGACATCAGTGTCATATTTATCAGACTAAAGAAATCTATCATCTCCTCTCATTCAATCGTCCATCGTCATCCTCATCTGTGCACTCTTCTTATTGTTGATTGCATATATTTTTCTAATTATCCATTTACTTAGCACTTTTTCCTTTCGTTCAGAGATATCACTTAGTATGGCTTATGGCCTTACAGTCCCTGGTGGAGATTTCACATCGTATAAAACTTTACAATCCTTTTACATGATATCACTAAGTAAGACTTTGGCAATCTCTATAGTGCCGTCATCACAGATTATTTAGGCTTCAAACGCACATAGCTCTTTTACTAAGCTCAGTATTCACACAGCTCGTTTACTAGTTCCTGTCATTCTTCGTTTTCTTGTACTCGTACTCTTATTCCATAAACAATCCTTTGCTTGATGTCCTGTCTGTCTACAACAATAACACAATCTCTCTCGATGTCGGACTTTTTTCTTGGTAAGGTGGGCATAATAGCCATGGTATTTGTCATGTTTATCCCTCATATACCTGTGTTTTTTTATGCTGGAATGTGGTTCCAAGAGAACCGCATTCTTTCCAGATTTCCGGTAGTTTTTGTAACATTTCTGCGATGTTCATCTCAGCAATTTTCACGTAATATGCCCTAGGCATATTGTTTCTTAAAATGTCTTTCATTAGGTTTGATAGAAATTGGTTTTCGGTTAGTTCACCAACAGTTAAATGCATTCTGGGCTATAGTACGAGGTTTTAGAGGGTTTGATGGACTTTTTGGCATTTCTGGTTGATGAGTTATGGAAAAAATGGTAGAATATTAATTAGGGAAATCCCCTGAAGGCCCGTGGGAATTCCTGACAAATTTGAAATATTTTTGGCATAACTTTTGAACCAGAAACGCTAGAAACTTGATCAAGGGCTCTAAAAACGTGTATTTTAGCCCAGAATCCAAAAATACTGCGAGCCACAATATTGGCGTGTGGGATCGGATGATGACGTCATATAATTAACCAAGAAACAGACCTCCATCAAGAGCCCGTTGGCCCAAAACCCCTATCCAAATTTAAACAATTTTTTTTTAAATTCTAAACTACATGATGTCACTAGTCATTGCAGGGTTTGAACAGCTCTCTAGCTCTATCTGCTGCCGAGTTATGGCCGNNCAAAATTTGGCCTGAAAGGGCAAATTATGCCTTTTCTGAAAAGTTAGGAATTAGGCCAAAAACTGGGTTTTTGGCCCATAATTTTGGCCACAGATGTTCTAGCAAGTCAATCAAGGGCTCTATAGACGCGGATTTTCACTTAGTTTTCAACAAAAGTTTGAGCCAAAAGAATGGGTCAATGGGTTGGGGCCAAGGGCCGGCCAAAGGTGGCCAACATTTCCAAAACATGCCCTCTTTGTGACGTCACCTCCAGAAACCCCCCACCGCAACCGAAAAATTTCTTTTCGATTTCGACTACTAGACTTGCTGAATCCGTAGAGGGTTTGAACAGCTCTCCAGCTCAATCGCCTGGCGAGTTATAGGATTGAAAAGCTCTGCAAGAAACGTGGCTCACGCGAGACTTAAAGGGTTAATGTGTTCTGGCCTTTTGCAACATTAGTTTGATTTTTCATGCTTTGCGCAATGCTGTTCACGAGTATGTAATTCAATGTTGAACCAAAGTCCAACGCAGCGCAGTAAAACATTATTGAAAACAAGGCAAGAGTTCAGTTAAATGTGAAGGCTGAGGCTATACTGTACATCGAATTTTTAGCTTTTATTGTAAGTTGCAGCATTTTCGCTACTGACCTTTTGCTAGAACCTGTTTTAGTAGACTAAAGATCTTTGAAACCGAAGGAGCAATCGATCATAAACTTTTGAAGACACAAACCCCAAGATGATTCGTATCACAAACTATCCCATGCCTTACTTGGGCATCATTTCAAAAAAGTGTACAAAACCTATTGAGCTTAGGAGAAAATATCAAAACAAAAATTTTTATGTGATAATGGAAAAGTCTAATTACGGTTCTTGTATTTCTAGCAGGAGTTTAATTTTGACTGCATTGTACAGTACTTCGTTTAAACATACAAAAAGATTTCTGAGAAACAGATGGTTCACGATCCCAACCTTTCTAGTTTCGGCGTTTTGTTCAACCTGTTGGTTCAACACGACCGACAGGTTAGTAGAGAGTAGCGGTAATGGCTCAAGATTAGATTAGAACTCCGCTACTGTATTCTTTACTTTTATCAAGAAGTAGTACTATCGCTACTGAAAAAGTTGGTCGCGGAGGTGCTAAAGTAGCTCTTTACTGCCCACTTGTGCTTCATCTCTTCCGTTAACGGTCCTCCAAAAAACTAGCCACTGATAATGGTAACGAGACGAAGACTTCGAGTTGCACCCATGCAGAAGCGAGTCACATTTGCGACATTTGGTGAAGGTTCTCGCAGTGCCCATTGTGTTAGAAACCATGTCGAAAAACAATTTAGCATAATCAAGTTTGGCAAAAGTGGCAACCATTGTATTTGAAAATCTCAATGTCCTTCATGCTTACCTTTCGTTGCATAAAGTTTCGTAACATGTGCCTCTGGCTTGGTTGCAGTTACAAACACTTTGTACATCTCCGCCCCACGCGACGAGCTCCAACGAACAGTCACATTTTTGTCCTGGAAGTTTTCCGTCGTCAGGTTTTGAGGTGATTTGGGAGCTTTGGAAAAAAGACGCAGAAAAATGATTAAAAATACTGTATTATGCGGAACGTTTTCACAGCACAACAAAAAGTGGAAAACATTTTTAATGAGATTTTAAAATCATACAGTACTTTCCGTTTTTAACTATGTTATGGTTTTACCACAAACAGACCGAAGGAAGACACGGTAACAAAAGGAGCTCTTTAATATATTTTCATTCAAATGAAAAGATATCAGGTTGTATTCACAAGGTTTAAGTAGATATAAGCAAAATGTTTTCCGAGAGTCGGGTAAGCTATACGATACATTCTTTAAAACTGTGCTCAACAAACCTGTGAATATGCAAACTTGCCTATACAGTACAATACGAAACTTGAGGTTCTTTTCCTTGAAAATAAACAATTGTTTGACTACTTTTTTCTACTGGAAAAAGATGCTGGCATCGCTCATTGCATCTCTTCACATGGCTTTCATGTTCAAGGTTTTGCGCTATTGCAAAGCCCGAAAAAATGCACAGGCTCAATAAACCTAACCCAGTGCACAAAGTGTTTGGTCCATGACTGTAGTTAGCATTTTCGATTTCTAAATTTTTTTAATATGCATTGTCCTTGAAATGTTAATCGTCGAAATCAAATTTCCTGCAAATAGTTCAATATTGTTAGCGTTACGCAGCCGTATGAGCAATATGCGGTAATAAGGTTCTCTTGTTAAGAGTTTGCCACATATGCGGTCACAAATTCATCTCTTCTTTGTTTAAATAAAAGTTTTTGGCCGGGAAGTCACAATTCAATTGTTTGCATAAGCTTTATAATCACAGTTCAATTTTACTTTAGTAGTCAATTTTTTAAATTTTAAATCCTCTCTGTGGTTCTGAAATGTGGATCAGTCTGAGAGGGGTACAACCAGATATTTGAAAGGTGCTTTCGAAAAAAATCTTGACTAAGAAGGATTGCTTCCTCTTTGGGGTGCGTTGGAACCATTTTTGACGTTAGTTTGGTTTTGAAGATTTTCTTGGGTCATGTGACAAAAAAGCAATTACGTTCATTAAATTATTGACGTTGTAATTTTCAAACCATGCGCAAATTTTTAAGCATAAACCTTTGCATTCCGTTTTATTTCAAGCTTTTTTAACCCAACGTAATTCACTTGCTTAAACTGCCTATATTCTTCACACAAAGATATGGGATATTAAAAAACTTTGACAAAAACAAAATGTGATTCATGAAATCTTTCTTGAAAACCAGGTTTTTAGATTTCGTTTTGTCAAAGTACATATGAATTGAAGTGAGGTCTGCAAGTGTAGCGATAAGACGGAATGCTCTATTTTTTCAAAGACACGCCTACCTTAAATCAAATTAGCTGAGCACATTTTCTGATGAGAAGCTTACAAAAATGACAGCAAAAACAATTATTAAGTGTTCCATCAAAAAGTATAAGGGAATCCGTTCCTTTGCAAAATATGTGGGAAACGACGTTTCTCTCCGCTACTTCCGGCAACACCACTGCGTGGATGCTAGATAGATAAATTAGGAAGATTAGGAAGCATTTTTGGTTGTAACGTTTTCGTGTGTATTTCATTTTGTCATCCAGGACTGTGCTACCAAGATATATATGCGGGTATACGCCGCATAACGTCGGAACTTTTTTGTTAGGTTACAGAAAACGATTGTTAGATTATGTTCTTTTCTGCTGTGTAGACTCTATCTTCCTTACCTCCAACATCATAGCTTAATCGCGCCTAATTCAGAACTTTTTTTACTGAGTTTGTTGAAAAATTTTTTTCTGGAAAATTTCTGGATTGCACACTGATTTTAATTGTTTAATATAAATGTGACGAAATTTTACCCTCGCGATCACTTGCTCTCATGTCGATTGCAGGGTGTTGGGTAAGACGCAGCATAAGCGACGCCTTGGCAGCAATATGGACCAAGGTTTGAAGTGTACATGTGCAAGCTCGAATGCGAGAACTGCACAAGACCCGTTAAAAAGTTAAAGGCTCTAAATTTTTAGGCAAAAGTTGAATTTACATAGAGAGGCACAGTTGACTTTTTACTGAATGCGCTTTTCTGTAGATTATTCCTTCTATAGTTGTTTTTTGATATATTCTAGTTCTTTGCAGATGCATTGCGGTTTGAACAAAGAAGACTTTGTACAGAAATGGACCTAAACCGTAAATCAGGGTGTAACATGCGTATATCTTTATGGTAGTTGCAATGATGTAACTGTAAATATTTTTCCAATTTATTTTCAATATATCGGAAAACTGCAAAAGTTTTATGGAGCAAAGTTAAACCAATTTCTTCTGGCGGCTTGAACTTGCCTGCATCGTATTTTGCTTCCACTAATTATGTTAACGCATTTGCACACATTAAACCTCATAAACAGAGCAACAGACATATTTACTTCTATTAACTGTTCCCTGTACACCATAAGTGTCTTCGCCCTCGGGAAGTCTGCAGCCCAACTGACACCTGGTCTTTCGCAGCCTCCCACCCCCCATGGTTCCAGCAAACCGTTGTCATGAAATAAACATCTACAAATCGTGAAACTAAGCAGCACTTGTTACGAACTGGGTTAGATCGAGACGTACGCCTTGGTTATATGCAGAAGTCAGCTGTGATGGAGAACAAGTTAACGAAGCATATTATCATATAGAAGCCACCAAGTGAACTGAGTTTTTCTAGTTTTCTTAGTTGTAACAACTTCCACGAATTTTGAAAAATGCAGACTTTCCCCAACGCAATACAGTTTGCCAAAAGGCGATGGGTATCGTCCACGCTTGAAACCAGTGGGTTAAACGTAAACCTAGATGTAAAAGTACAAACCTGTTGTAATTTTGAGCTGAGTTGGAACTTGTAGAGTTTTGTACGATCGGTGCTTAAGAAATGTAAAATAAGTGACGGTCACTATTTCGATGACATAGGTCGCACCAGCGTCGAGGCGACTCAGAGTGTAATTTACTTTAGAAGTAACGTTTTCCCGAATCACAGAAGAATTTCCTGGGTACTTCAGAGCTAATCTGTAATAAAGAGAGAAAACGGTGTTACTTAAATAATTACCTATCAAGGCTGTATTAAGAGAGAACCGCACTGAACAGTTTCCAACCAGCTTTAGTAGGCGGTATCTGTTTAAGATATTTAGTACAGCACCCACCTCTTCGAATCGAAATGTTTCATTCTTATTTGAAAACTTCAAAGAAATACCAGGAAAAATTTTAATTTAGCATAAGGACTAATATATTATGAAACTTCACGATTGTCCTCATTAGTCTGTTTCAACAACAACAAAAAAAATTATTCGCTTAACAAAGTTGGTAAAACGCATATTTACTGAAAAAGTTTTGGTGAAAACTATTTTCAAATATGAAAAATTTGTTCGATACTTCAGCTACACTGTGCGTGGAGAAACAGTACCTATCGCACTTACATTTTACGTTTGTCAAATCAGAAAAGCAGTCTTGAACAAATTTTTGATGTAGCGAACTTTTTACGAAGTTACTCAATTAACTTAAGATGTAGCAATCGTATTTTCCTGCAATCTCTTGAGTAATCCCCAGGCAGTTGAAAAGAGATTGTGAAATTCAAAAAGTTCTATTGATTTTATTAAAGCAGTGTGAGAAAAAGTAGTTTCAATAATAGAAAACAAAGCATCATTTTTAGTATAACCGGCATTCAATTTAGGTTAGTGATTTAAATGTCATAAATAAATTCAAGCCTCTGGGAATGCTTATAAATGTTCAAACAAAGAAACAACCAACTTCGTTTGAACAACCATGAAACTCTGTTGAATAATGGTGAGCACTCTGACGTTAAACGTTTTTCTAAAATCATCCGAAAATTCAAGGTTCCTAGTGAAGTTTATACTGGTTTGACATGAACTGCTTTATTTTTTATTGACGAATGATGGTAAGTGATTCTGATATAAATTCAACTCAAAAAGAGTTGAAGAAATATCGAAATATACCTTAGTATTGATTGAAAAGAAACGATCTCCAAATGTTATCTTCCTATGCAGATTTTTTAAAAATTTTATCATCTAGAAATGGTTGCGCAATAGATTGGTGTGTCTCATAATGTTATGTCAAGAAGATCCTAACTTGCTGCGATGACAACAAATACGGTTTAGTCCGTAGTGATAACCTCAGCCTGCTGTGATGTTGAGAAAAGGCATGCATCAAATGACTTAACATCAACCATGCAAGTTATTGCCGTTCCCACTGCTTACAACACATCACAATAAGAAATTCTCCAAAAAGTATCAAAACATGCATAGCATAATCAGAATATCTGCAAAAGTCCATGAGACTGCTGTAAATTAACAAAACGTTAATGCGGAACCTATAGACAAACTATTTTCCCATGCTTACCAAAATCCTGTTCTTCGCATTAATACCTGATCTTGCCATTCTTACTGTAGTTTCTGGTTCGTATTTATTTTTTTATCCTTTGAGGATTAAATATAGATCTTCGAACTCGTGTTCTGAACACAAGCAATGTTCAAACAATGACGATTGCCATACCTGTATTCAACTGGACCAGCACGTTGGGGTTCAGCCCATTTGATTGTGAACGAGGAGTTAGTCATATTTAAGATTGATATGTTGGGTGGATTTTCGGAAGCTGTAAATGACAATTAGTTAAGGTACCAAAAAATAATTAATTCCACCGTCAAATTATGTGGGAGCAGGCCCGCATCCAGAGAAGAGGCAACCGGACAAATAAAAAAAAGGTATAGTTAGGTACAACATCAAGTTAAAATTATTTTGCCGCCCCAACCCGAAATCGAAATTATCAGCTGGTTACGGCCTTGTATGGAAAGAGGTCAAAATTTCTCAATTGACTCTACAATAGTTTTCTGTTCAAGAAATCAGAAGTGTAACAATAGTGAATGTGGAGAAGATTTTATCAGCAATATTTTATGAGATTCTTCAGAGCCTTTGCGTTGAATTGGTAAATAATTTAAAAAATCTACTTAAATATTTACGGAAGTGCTTTTCGTTTTATTTCTTCATCAAAACTGGTACCAAAATGGCTAATGTGTTTTAGTTTCAAGAAGGATACTAAAAACTAACCAAAAAAACATAAATTACTTGCCTCATAATCAAGACGATACCAATTTTTACGCGATAACATTCTCAATTTTACAAGTCATTTCTTTTATTTCTTAGTGACCGTCAGAGCGCAACCGTATCTAATGTCCACAAGGTTAACCAACAAAAAGCAATCATTTCACCTGTGTATAGGTACGTTGGACGAGTTTCCTTGCTTCGTCCGGTAGTGTATACAGCGGTAATATTCAGTTCATATCGTGTTCCTGGCTTAAGACCAGTAACCAGAAGGTTATCGCTGCGTGATGCTAATTTAGAGCTTGATTCCATTTTGTAGTTTTCTATTACTCCAATCTGTGGATCAAGTAGTTTAAAGACATCAGTTTGCTATAATTAAAAACTTTGTTCTGAAGGTTGGACTCGTTCTCAACCTATCCAACAAAAAGCATTTACTGACATATTTAAAGAGACTTGCAATTTGGCGCTACGACTATGCAAGAATTTCCAGGGGTTACTGTGTGTTTAACCAGTATCAAGCACAAGTAACGATCCTTGAAGAAGCGCAGCGTGAAAATAGTGAAAACACCATACCTCATATTTTACTGCTCCTTTGATCATTTTCCAGCTAATAAAGATGCTACGAATGGAAACATTGTGAACTGAAATATCCTCCGGTAAGAAATAGCCTAAAATAAAAACCATGGTCTTTTGTAAAACGTCAACAGCAAATATTTGAAATCGTATCAGAGTCAACTTTATACGACAAAAATGGAAGTCTATACTACAACGGCGAGAAAATCTTTACTCGTGAACTTGGATGACAGGTATAAGAAGGTCTTGATCACTAAAGCAAAATTTTTGATTTTCATTCGTAACCAGTTGATATCATCAGTATACAACTGTGCAGTCAAGCAAAACGCTAAATAACAAGGCTTGAAGTTTGCATTGCATCGTTGTAAAAGAATGATATATATGCGCCGCTACGGAAATTTGTTTTGATTGGATGCGTACTGAATGAAAATATTTATTTGCAATATGATGAATTATTCACTTCAAAGATAAAGCAAACCTGTAAAAATCTGCTTGTGTCTTTCTGAGCTATTTCCAGCGGAATTAGAGGACAACACAGATACATTGTAGTAAGTGTCAGCAAAGACGTCTGTTACGTCGTAATGTGTAGAACCAAGCACCACGGACACTTTCCGAATTTGTGGAGAACTTAATGAAAGGTAAAACGAAGAAGCTCCTTTAACTGATTGCCACTGAAAGCGAATGTTGCGTTTCTTGGAAGACAGGGTGATATTCAATTCTGATGGTGGGGCAGGAACTGCATGGCAAAAAAGAAAAAGATTTGAAACTGTTTTCAGAAAAACGTTTGAAAAACATAAAATGTTTTATTTTTCAGAGGTAGCTTAATTACACGTGTCATTTGTCACCATGACGTCACTCTTTTCAAAACATATTTTACTTGTACCATGTCAACCACTTTACCAATTTCTTGCAAGAAATGTTGCATGCAAAACGCCCAGCGTCCGATAAACTGGGACGCCGGTGCACGGAGGGATCGCCTCTATCTTATGCCAAGGAGGAGTAACGTATACGGAAGCATCTTTTTATCTCCAGAACCATAAGCAATTTGATTTTCATTAATATCGACGACTTCGACTGTGTTTATTGCAACGCTTTTATAATGGTCATAACAAAGGTGTAACGAGGTTAGATGGCACCCGTGGCAAGAAGCAAGTTTGGTGCCCCCATGTTCGAACCTGAGGTCTTTTAAAAGCAAATGTACAGTATTGAAGAAAGTACTTGTGACACTGTTGGGACTTTTCGGCGCCCCACAGTCATTCGGCGTGCATTTCATAATCACGAACTTCCACAAGAAGCTTAACCTCAGGTAAAGGTCAGGCATGATGTAAATTTCCTCACACTGACACTATACTCAGTGTTTGAATAATGACTGGGCAATTGATTAACCGTACTCGTTCGACTAAAAACTGGAGTAGAATAGGTTCCTTACGCAGTTTCCTTGATTTGCATTGGTCTTTCTTTGGCTTGAACAGCAAAGGCTCAATTAACCTGAAAATTTTTGGTTCAAACTTCTTGGAAGTGGGCGAAAATTGCCCCTGACCGCGTGCCTGTTCATAAGTACTACCGTAAGCTTACGAGTTCGAATTATAAGGTTGCACTATAATTGTTTTATAGAATAGCTTTAGAAAGTTGAACATTTCTTATGTAGGTGTCAATCTTTCATTTCTGTTTTTACTCCAGAGAATCCAAACGAAATGTGCATGAACAGATCCTAGCTAAGAAATTTCAAAAATTTTCGTTGACGTTGGTTTCACTTCACATGTTTTTAAATGAATGGAGAGAAGTTCAGCGCAGTGTTTCGAATCATCTGCCAAACCTTGCGATTTCCACAGCTCGTTTGGAACATAAAACAAATATGTTGTTTGTTGACATGATGATCGACGTGTAGAAACCTTTCAAGCGAACGGTAAATTATGACGAAAGCTACTGCAAAAAACTAGGGGCGTTTAGGTTGCTGTCCTTATTGTCTTCAACTTCTCTGAACAATAATTTGCCCAAATATCTTTGGTGAGTGATTGCTTTTGTACGCAAACGCCATTTTAGGTCAGCAGGTTAAAACTTTTCAGCACATATTTAACTGTGTAACATCCATTGCTTATCTGCACATTTTTATGGTATGTATCTTTTACTTTTGTACTCACCAGTTATTTGACTAACACTGTTGCTTTGCGCGCTTTGTCCTGTTGGATATATTGCAACTACGAAGACCATGTAAGTGTTTCCGGGTTCAAGATCGCGTAATACTTTTGATGTTGCAGTAACTTCGAAAGGAGACGTTTGGTTATCTTCATCATTAACGTAGACTACGTAAGAAGCAGCATCCTTTGCAGCTTGCCAGTCCAACTTGAATGACGAAGCTTCCACTTCCGATGTGCCGCTGATGACAGGCGTGTCTTTGTCTGAAACAAATGTGAAACTTGCCTTTCAGATACGAATATCAAACAATCGCAAACATCCCTTGTTTACAGAGCGGGTGTTTTTGGACGGCAAATATCCCTTCACGGAGCCAGGTAAACAACTCCGATCATAGAGACTTGGTCGCTGTAATCGGTCTTAGTGTCCGGAAAGTATTCTATAAAAAGCGATCGAAAAACCTCAATTTTTGACAAAGCAGTTAGGCAACATACAACATCATGATGAAATAAGGATGTGAATAAATTGGTTACTAAGATGATAAGTTGCGACGAATAGGTTGTATGTGAAACTGACACTTTGAGCCAAAATATAAGACTAGATTTTAACGGCCTTAATTCTAAATTCTCTGATAGTAAGATTTTACTTAACGCTTGAAACATTCCTTGTGAAAATATTGTCAAACTGAAAAAAATAAGAGCAAAGTTGCGTTTTATAAATTTTGAAGTCGCACCCCGTTTTGAACATAAATATAAGATAGCGGGTGTTAATTGGTCGACTCACCAGTCGTGACATTCAAACTTCTATAGTCTCCTGCGCCTGCGCTGCTGATCACTCGAACAGACACTGAATAAAGGGAACCAGACGTCAAACCACTCAGTGTCAGCCTTGCTGTTTTTGTTGTACTGGAATAGATGGTGCTGGACAGCCCATGGGTCAAATTTTTCACTTCAATTTCATAAAACATATTGTTTGCATCTTCATTCCAAACAACTCCGAACGCTGTCAAGTTTCTGAACGTTTGCAAGAGGCCTTCAACACGAGCCGGTGCTGTGAATATAAATGGCTCGTTTTATAAAAATTCATGTCCTCATACTTACGGTTGTGTACAACTTGGCGTTTGTGAGAAAAGAAGTCGAAAGAGGGAGTGCCAACCACATTGCCGAATGTGTTTTGATACTGCCGTAGTCATACAGTTGGTGTCTCAATCACCAGATACAACCATTTAATGGAATGAATAATTCACCTTTAGCAGTCTTTGGGAAAAAAGTAAAGGAAAAAATAGGTCATCCATTCTTCCCGATAGTCCGAGGGGATTTGTGGCAGAAAAGAGACCAAAAGCATCGTCCACCCTGTCCCGGAAAAAAGCGTGATAGCCCAGTGAACAGCCTCTCCTTTTTAGGTATAGTGATTGCCGCACAACTGCACTTGCAATAAACACATATCGGACCTTTACTACACAAATGTGCCCTCATTAACACTTTCTCATGGTACACCCTGATACAGGCTCATAGCCAGAAATTTGATGGGGGGAAAAACAACAACGAAGTCTCAAAATTTACATATTTAAAGCCCTTTGCTTTTAGAGCATAATCCATAAAACGTGCATTTGCCTAGCGTTTTTTTCCGGAACAGTTGTGTTCAGATTTACGCCGGCAAATAAAAATTCTGTTTTCATTGAATTGACTAGTGCAGGGATGGGGAAACTTTTGTAAGTCGAAGGCAGCTTTTCAAATCACTGCGAATCGGTTAGGCCGCAACTTAAAACAGCAGTACACATAGACAAACTTCTCATGCATATAAAACAATTAACAACTTAAAAATGCACAAAAGCGATTTTACAGCATTTCATGACTACAGTGAGGCTGTTTGTCACAAGCAAATGATGCGATCTTTGGTTTAGTCCGGTTGCCAAACCCCAAATTTTTAAAGAACCTTGCAACACCGTCCGTACAAATTTTTTTTGTTGTTTCTATACCTCCGAGGTGTGCTCTTGAAGAATCTGAATGATGCCACTCTGTCATCGTTGGGGAGTCCCCCCAATATGCAAATTAAGGGCGCCATAACGGAAAATCCTTCTTTCGTCAATATCTCAATCACTATGCATGTTATCAAAATAATTTTGTTGTCTATCCCCATGTTTTGAGGGGTAAAGAATAAGATTAAGCAATTTCAGTAAAGATCCCACATTTAGTTTTTGCTGAATACGCATATTGATACCGTCAATACAAAAAATCTCGTTTTCGTTCATATCTCAGTACCGTATTTGTTCGGTTGTTAGTCGCCAGTGATTATAAGCCGCATGAATTGGTGTGAAAAAATTAATATAAGTCGTACCTGAACATAGATTACCTGAGATACTTTCGTGTACTAGCACGTTTCGCGTTTGATTGGCAACCCTGGTAATGATGCTTACACACCGCTACAACTGCCTTCTGTTAAACACAATTCCTCCTATGACGGATGTGCACGTGATGCTGAAGAGAATAGAATGCGAAAAGAGAGTTGGTCGAAAAAATGTAACTAAGAAAAGATGAGCGTCATCTGTACCTTTCGAAAAAATAATGAAATAAAAAATGTAAGCCGCCCTCGATTACAAGCCACACGAAATGGTAAAAAATACCTTTAAAAGCTGCGGCTTACAATCGAATAAATACGGTAACTCCAAATTGTATCATAATACTCTTGGCATCTATGCATGTTTTAAGAGTAAAGAATCAGATTAAACCATTTCAGCAAAATCAACTAAAGTATATGTTCCATTCAGAGAGCATTCTTTGTTATGCTGATGCATGTTGACATCACTGATTTGACTTTGTCCGCAAGAAGTTACTTTTAACGACATTGTCCCTGTCATCAACCTGCCGAATCTGCCAATTCTGGCAGTGTACTTCCCCGTAACGCCCACAAAACATTCATAAAAGATACGTGAGATGTATAGCATCTACATCAGGGATGTCAAACCCGCTTCAGTTCAGGGGCCATTTCAGGCAAATTTCATCACAAAGGGGCCGGACCAATGTAATCAATATATAACACCCTGGTTATAAGTAATGACAACTTCCAACTGTTTTCATGACTTTAACGCAAAAAGTTCAAGCTTATCTGGAAATGATTATTAGCACATTTAAGGAGCAACCTTTACGAAACACTCGAATGTTGTTCTTCACCACTGAAACCTGCTGTGAACACACCAAACATACAGGTATCCCATTCACCTCAGTAAAAAAGTAGGAAATGGACCAAATTTCTTGGAAACCTCTGCATTCTTTGTCAAATTTTCTCTCTTTCAATAGACATTTTGGGTAACGAGGCTGCCACGGAATAGAGAAAGAAGGCTAAACTGAGCAATTTTAAGGAAAGGCAAAAGCCCAAGACCGAGCATGGAATAGCTCTACATTTAACAATACGTCCATATTACGCCACAATACAATTTCCTTCGATTTTACTGTATTTTCACGAAAAACTACAAAGATGTCATCCTCGTTTTAACTCCAACTACAAAGATGTCATCCGCGTTTTCACTCCATACATGTTTGAAACAGGAAGTTGCTTGAGTCGGTGGGTTTAGTTAACATTCCTGTGTGTTTTTGAACACTAGAACTATACGGCGATGTCAATTTCAACATTTTTAAAATTTTGATGCACTATATTCTGCAGTTACTGCATTTTACCGATTCTCAAATTTTACCCCGTGGAATACATTTTTGTGCAGTTTATTTTTCGGTCAATAATTGGAAAGAAGCTTTACGTAGCAAATTTTAGACAGAGCTTTACCTAGAACTCCGAAGGTTTCGAAATCGACATCGCTGGAACCCAATGTATACTTTTTCCCGGATTTCTAGTGTTAAACTTTATCAACAGTAGTTGAATTTTGGCATGTTCATACCTGTTTGAAAGCTCAAACTGGTGTGAACATGCAAAAGGAAATATGCAGAAAACGGGAAATTTTCAAGTGAGAAAAATAATAAAATATATGCAACTGCGTTAAGGTTTCAAGTAATTGAAATCTAGTCACTAGTTATCGAAGTATAACTGGATAAACTTCTCAAGCAAACAAAGAGGTTTTTACTTTGCAAAATCAACCCGCGGGCCGGACTCAACCTCGCAACGGGCCGGTTGTGGCCCGCGGGCCGTATGTTTCACACCCCTGAACTACATATTGCTGTTGAACAGGGTGCATCCGTAGAAAAACCACACCTTACAATTTCCAGCATGTCCAGTGGAGAAACATTAACATTTGGTAGCAATGTAACATGGGACGAAGCATCTACTACAGCGTTCGTCTCGTTCTTATCCGAACTCGACGGGATTCAGTGCCGGAGGTTCTGAGTTGAGAGTTGATTTCCAAATGCCAGTCTGAATGTGCGCCCGCTTTGCGGTCTTTTCGAATGCCTCTTCAGAAGGTGACAGTGACTTAACCTCTGGAGTCTTCGTCATTTTTCCCCCACCCTTCTCAACCAGACTTCAACACGGACATCGGACATATTCAATGTCACCAAGCTTTTGATAAAGCTAATGATTCCCAACTTTGCACTAGCTGGGTCAGTCCTTGGCAAGAATCACGGCCTTGCCACGTTTGTTCATGAGCGGTTGGAATGGTCACTGGTCGATCAGACTACAGAGAAAACAGAGACTGAGTGGTCGTGCGCAGACGTCGCATGATATATAAGATCATTAACGTATACAAACCTCCACCGTCGTGACTCTCACCAACAGCCATCCCGACATTTCCAGTCTGTATGCTGACGACTTCGACCGCCGAAATGTCAAGTGGGGTTACAGCACAGCATCTCCTGACGGTGAGAGCCCGGCTTCCTGGGCAACAGCCAATAACCTTCCGCTGCAAGACTCAAAGGGTGTAGCCCGTTTCTCCTCTCATCGATGGAACGTCGGCACAAACCCGGACTTGGCCTTCGCGAGTGTCGGCCATGACAACTGAATGCCAGACATACGTGTTCTAGGAAAGTTCCCGCTGTCACGACACCGACCCTTCCTCATAATGCCACCGAAGCTCAAAATTCCTGCCTACAGCGATCCAGTGAAACGGAACTTTCGCAAGAATGATTAGAAGCGTTTTGGCTTTCTTACAAGAAAATATGTTGAGTGATTACCACCTCCGGACACAACAAACATCGGAAAGGCATACCAGGAACTATGTGAGAGCCTTTTATATGCGGCTGAACAATGTATTACCCTTAACCGTGGCAGGATTTATGTGCCATGTTACGATAAAGAGTGTGAGACCCTTTCATCGCTCCTTCTTGGGGACTGACTCTGACAGAGCCGCCTAGTTTCTACTTTCACAGATCGACGATAAGAAGCAGGAGCGATGGCAAGGAGCTGTCAATTCCATCGACTTCTCGCACTCCAGCCGCAAGGCGTGGAGCACCATCAACAAACTTTGAAAACGACCTCTGCATTGTAATATTCAAATGGGCGCAATCGCCTGACGAGTGTCCTGGCTTACCACCCTTTTCATCACGTTCCTCGTGAATCCAGTGACGAAATCTTCCTCAGTTGCTTGATTCAGCCAAAGGATAACACAGCCACGCAGTATTTATACCTCTGATTTTTCAACCAAACGCCGGGACACTGTCACCTGAAGCTTCGTCTTCAACGTGGATTTCGCAGTTACGATTCCCATTTTGCCTTCATTGTCAAACAAGGAGGTGGGCACAGGTGGATGTTCATGATTAAGAACAGTTTTTTATAATAATGTCTCTGGATTGATGCAACCCTATAGCCCCCGCGAGTAGATGAAATTCGTGTCATGCACATTATTGTTCCCAAACTTTGCTACCTTTCTATTCACTGCCATGGTCAATACCAACTTGGATAAAAGAGCAAATCCGTCAGGCAAGCTCTTTTCAAATGACACAAGTTGTCCATTTCCATTATCCACTGCGTCACGTGCGTTCACCATTTCAGGTGAAATCAGACCAGTAACAACACTGACTAAATCAACGGGATAACTATATGGATCCAGGGGAGCGATGCAAGTCAGATGTCTTCGTATCTTATTCCTGTCTTTTGCGTCCGAAGTGAGGCGTGATGGCTTGTTTTTTATGACTCGTCACCTCCCTCTCTCCACTGTGATCCGACATGTTTGCGATATCTTGAACGATCCTGCTGCAGATGTCCACACCGCATGCCCATCGTTTCATGGTTTCGGGCTTCAGATTTATGCTTACCATTTCGTTTGGGCCAATTCCGTAACGCATGAAGATTGTATCTATCCAGATGTCAGACACCAAGAAAAACCAAGCTATCAACATGACAACCGAGATCCACCAGCATCAACCTTTCGGCTGTTATACACTTGAGGACGGGATTTTTTCAACGTATTTTTATATTACTCTATATAGTAGGCCTATAAATTTTTCTCTGCTGAAAATTTTTTGCGGTGGTATAAATGTCTTATTAGCCTACAAGCTATGATAGGAGGTGGATCGGGAGGGGACTAAAATGGATTACTTCCCTGATAAATGTTCATTATACTCTAAAAATGAGAATTACCTCTATTTGCGGCAAAAGTCTATTCAAGCAAGCTTATCTGTATGCAGAAGCTTATGCGTCTTTCTAACAATTACTTCTAAAGCACATTCGATCAACTCAATCTCACACCCAATGATAAGAATGCTTTTGTTTCCTGACAACAGCTTTATTGCATCAGCCTTTTTCTCAGTTATCTACGGCTTTGGGGATTCCCCTTTGCGAAGTCATTTGAAGAGTCGTTTTGCCAGGCCGCCGTTGCTGATCCAATCAAAAACGGCGGTCCTTCGATATTTTTGCAGAAAATATTGCTGAATCAATACTTCAATAGTTTAATCTGATTATTTACTCATTAAACACGAATAGACGCTACGATTTTTATGATACAATGTGCAGTATCTGAGATATGGACGAAAACGTGGTTTTCAGTAATAACGGTCTCAATATGCGTATTCTGCAAAAAATAAAGGCGTAATCTTGACTGAAATGGCTTAATCTCATTCCTTACCCCTCAAAACATGGGGATAGACACCAAAATTATTTTGACATCCTGCATAATGACTGAGATATTGACGAAGAAGGATTTTCCGTAATGGCGGCCTTAATTTGCATATTGGGCGGATTGCCCAAGGATGACAGAGTGGCATCATTCAGATTCTTAAAGAGCACACCTCGGAGGTATAGAAACAGCAAAAAACTTTGTACGGACGGTATTGCACGCTTATCGGTCCCTGCCACCGGACTAGTTCCAACATCATCGATTTTAAGATTAGTTGGTCTTCCAAGTGAACATCTGTTATCTAAGATCTCAAGCGATTCTTGATTTGTGTCATGTATGAGAATGTTGATTCACAGCGGTAGGTTGTACCAAAGCATGATAACATTTGTCGAGCGTGCTGACGCAGGCGTGGATATTCTACAGCATTTTTCCATACTTCAATCAGATCCTTCTTGGCGTTGAATAAAGATTTCAGAATGCTATCTTGTGATAGCTCTATTAACTCCATTTGGAAACGATCAGGCACTTGGTTGACATCCACTAGGTGTGGTTGATATGCCAGTTGCAAGTTGAGATTGTGCTTTTCAAAATCTTTGAATCTGTCATTGTATTCTTCAATCAGCGAGTCTAGGATCAGTGTTTATTCCTTCACGTTGCACCATCTGCCTGCTATTTTTGCCAGTTGAGGAACGTACTCAGCTGAAATATGCGGTCGGATGAGGACAGATTTTAATAAAGTCAGTTTCTTTCGAAATGCCTGGATTTTTTGCCACATGTCATATATAGATTTCGTTTCACCCTGCAGAGAAACATTGAGCTGATTTTGCTTCGACATTACATCGCACAAAAAAGTAGCATTTCTGCAAAAATTTTGTTCTGACAATTTGCAAGATATATTCCTATCTTCGAAAAAATTGACAATTAGTTTTTGCAAAGACAAAACTTTTTCAAGCACTTGTCCCTGTGACAACCAGCGCACTTTTGAATGGTACGGTAGATCTACGCTGAATGCCTCGTCATCACATTGAGGGATTTGACGAAATTGCTGATGCCTCATTGCATTCGCTCGGATGTAATTCACGATACCTATCACTCCATTCAAGGTATCACTCAGCAAAGCAGATTTAGCACACAAGTTTTGCTGATGCAAAATACAATGAAATTAAGGACATCAACGTGTCTGGATTTAGCAGTTCTCTTCGTAACAATGCCACAAATCCTTCATGCTTTCCTATCATAGAAGGTGAACCACCTGTGCACACGCTTACCAAATTACTTAATTTAGGTTTACTTGACATAATTTTTCTTTAAACAAATTTAAAACATCGATTCCTCGTGTTCTCTCTGTAAGGGTACCCAAACGCAGCAGCTCCTCATAGCACTGAAAATCCGAAGTTTTAAGACGAATGAAAAATAGCACTTGTGCTGAATCATTCATATCAGTCGACTCGTCCAAAGCAATCGAATAGTACACATCTTCGTTTTGGCATAATGTGTAAAGTTGCTCAAATACACTGAGCGCTAACTCATGTTGCCGATCAGTTATGGTTAGGGCAACCAATTTTTTGACCTAAAAACTTAAAATTTTGACTTTATAAGTTACAAATTTTGACTTTATTTTGACCTATAATTTTTTTGCGTTTGCAACTGCAAAATAATTCAGCCTTAAGTGTTGAGATTAATCCAGAAGTGTATTCATGCACTCTAAGCTTCGAAACTAAAAAATATTTGGTTGTTTAACTTCGGGGATGATATATTGATAAGTACATCAATAACTACAGTAGAGTCAAACCTGAGAACATCGTAAAGGTGAAATACTATACGCATAATGGATTGAGCATTTACCAAAACAAGTACCGTAAGACCACATTTCTCACCTACCATGCTTATCCCACATAACATTTAATTGTCCAGTAGTGGGCAAAACAATTGTGTCAGAAATCGCAATAAAATCACTATTATTACAGAATTGCAAATAAACTTGCAAAAGCATATCAATATCTATTGTTGTAGTTTCAATAAATATCGATATTTAAGAGAAAAAACTGTGCTGCAAAAAAGTTTGACCTAACGATAAATTTTGACCTAATGATAAATTTTGACTTTTTTTGACCTAATAACTTGGGATTCGTTCATGGTATGAGCGTGAAATTTGGTTTGTGGACGTTTCATAAACTCTAGAAACGCCAGAAAAATTTTGACTTTATTGGCTTTTGGTTGCCCTAATCATGGTCCATCTGGAGAGCAGCAATTTTTTGTGCTTGCAAACTTTGTCGGGATCTAAACACGATACCGGTTCAATTGTGCAATCTTTTACGAGTTCAGCACCACTATATGACTTGCCTTTCTTTCCGAGAATGTATGCTATTCTGTACGTTGCTTCAGTAATGTTTGTCCCTTGCCTCGATACTGACTGAAACACTTGCCGCTGTTGCTGATTTTGAAGCTTC
>JGI24159J19872_10003217_pt1 | contig 20172 bp, 14 predicted proteins | sample Ectturendosymbi4_FD_19872 | JGI IMG/M metagenome (IMG submission 19872) | reverse complement strand
ACTTTGAAATTAAAACTTACAAGGATTAGGCGACCACCCCCTACACATTCATCAAAAAAATCTTACTTAATGCAAAAAATGTGATTTTTTAAATTTTTGTAAAAATCATGACTTTTATCAACCCTTCAGAGCAGGTGTTGTCTTTCTCTGGCGCCGTAGCAAGTTGGCTGGGTGGGTGCAAGAACAAATAACTAGGGGTACGTTAGGCAGGAGACCCCTCGATTAGGAACTACATGAAACTTTATGCCACGGAGGATTCGTCCATCATACGAACACACCTTTTTTCAATGTACTGTATTTCATTTTAGCATACAAGTTTGGACTGCCTTTGTTTCAGTAAACAGAAGTATGCGAGAAAGCACACGCATAAACTGCAAAATAACTAACATAAAACTGGTGGTTGCAGCAAGACCGTGACTAAGAAATCACACAAACAATGGACAAACAAATGGACATAACAAAGAACGCTGTGCTCGACGAATATTCATCACACTCAAGTCTTGCTAAACACGTGCATCACACTTCTGAACTGCATGCAAACGCAAAGCAAATCTAGAAAAAAGTGAACTTTCCCAAAAGATATAAATTAACAGCGTAACAATGTCTGTCGAAGCACCGTGAAAACGTCTTTGCTGCAGCGAACGTATGTTTAGGAACTCACTCTTATTATGTTGAGCTTAGGCAGCATGTTGCAATCGGCGATCGTCATCGTGTCCCCGTCTATGAACTTCCGGGTAGAGACTTGCGGTTCATCGCTATCGTCGTCCTGGTCGATCTCGTCGTCGAGGGGCTCGTTCAGATAGTTGTCGAGCTTGCGCAGAACGTCGTTCAGTTTGTTCTCCAGCACTTTAGAGATGTCGCAACAATTTTATTCGTTTCGGAAGGAACTCATTGATTTTCCCGCGAAGAGCCTGATGCTTGCGTCATCATCGGGGCCGTCGCCAGAAAGTTTTCAGTGGGGGGCTTGGCGTTTGTGCGGAGGGGCTTGACATCATAAAATTAACCGAAATTCCACTTATTTATAGTGTTGCACGTTTCAATTTGGGGGGGCTAAGCCCACCAAAGGCCCCCCCGTGGCGGCGGGACTGGCGTGCATGTCATCGTTTTGGAAACAGCACGGAAGTGAGGATAATTTAGGAGCAAGCATATTCTAAGCCCCCTCCGCTATGCTGTGCGGCAACGTGCTGCGGAAAGATATAACAAGCCGCTCGTGAGAGCTTCTGCATCACCACAAGACACAGCACCTAATGATGACACATAAAATGGATATTACCCCGCAACAAAGCGGTGAAATAAACACATTCGTACGCAGTAAACTAAGTACTGGGAGGGGGGGGCACCGCGCTTCGCGAGATGTATGCGGCTTTTTGAGCCTGTTCATTGTATTGGCGTGGATACATTTATCGTAATATCCAATGCACTCAAACCTGCTTTTCAGATGACCCCTTGTTCAGATTTCAAACTCGCCCTATTCATTACGTTGGAAAGTTGGCGAATTTTGTCATTACCTTCTTGCAAACGGTTGTTTTGAGGATTCTGCAATAATCACCTCAGATTGATATCGCTATCGGCCTAGAAGTGACGTACACAGCTTTAATGAGGCAATCGCACTTCGAGCCTCACTTTGAGCGTCTGTTCCTACCTCTGTTCGATCACAATATAATCGCTTCACTGCTTGCCAACGCCTGGCCAATCCATGTCACGACTTCAAGCACAGAAGCAAACTAGCGCTTCTAGATGTAAGAGTGAACAAAACTTCATTACGTAGCGTTAATTTTTTGTTCGAAACAACTTTCATCGTGTATGCATGAAAATACCAGTTCGTAAATTTTTTGTCAGTTTCAGTACCGAAAAATTAAATTTCAGTTNCGAAAATTTAAATTTGATCGCATGCGGATGACGCGGGTCACGACTGGCCGGCAATGTTCANTCCAAGGNGCGCAAACCACNAGATCATTTACGTAGTTAAACCTCATTCTCGCACACTTGAAACATTGCACATTTTATATAGTATATTTATCGCATAGACCAGTGGTTCTCAATGTGGACGNAATCGCCCCCTTGAGGGTGATTTTGAGGGTCAAGGAGGCGATAGGATGGCAAAATAACANAAAGGGGGCAAGAACGCTCAACCACTAATTGATCATTGACTTAATTTCGGGTCTGACCTAAATGTTCTCAAAGCAAAGAAACCGCTTGTTGATTCATAAGCGAGGTGACCTACGACTGTGCCTCACTAAAATGTTTCAAGATATTTCGAAGTTTTGTGAAGACCGCCAAGCACATCCATCACATTCAACTGGGGACCATGGTATGTATCGATTTCTTTAAATAAAATTCTTCAAAAATCCTACCTTGCGTTTGCTTTATCAGGCTTGGGGGCGNCAACGACCTGTCGAGAGTGAAAAGTGGGGCGATGGAATGAAAAAGTTTGAGAAACACTGGCATAGACCTCTTACCGCTTGTGTATCTACATGGTTGNGCAATTGCTTGCGCACTTAAACAAACATTTGCTCAGTGTAAAAGTTTGTAGAGGGGACATNGTTGGCCGTCTACTACAATTGAGGTACAGCGCGGAATAAATTATGAAATATATATATACATAGTGAAATACACAAGCGTAACATTCGCTTCCAAATGCTTCCGGTTTCTAGTGTTTTAAGTCGAACATATGCAATTTGTAAAAAAATCGTTGTGTTTTAATGTCATTCATTTTCGATTTTAGCCATGGAATACTGTAACACCCAAAATCGAGGCGTTTTTGTTAAAGCAAAAATCGTCTTACTTTTTCTTTTTGGATCATTAGGGTTTCCGGTGAATTTGATGAACGCCGAGAATTTGGCGAATACATCGCTCCCAACTGTGTTGCTCTTGGGATGCTTGCACGCCAGCTTCGGGTAACGTGGAGGGTAAAGTTCTGCTTCGATGTAGTCTTCGCATTTCTGTATATCAGTCAACTCTTCTCCATTAAAGAGCAGGAAGGGTGGATTAGTGCCAGCAGCAATATCCTGAAGCTGCTTCGGCTTCCTGCAGTGTTGAACAGTGTCAAACTCATGCAGGTCAATTCGTTTTTAGTGGTTGTGGAACATGTTCTCTTTGGCTAACATTGTAGGTTTCCATGACATTCGTATGAAAATTAAACAACAGCCCACACATCAGTCAAGTCAGAGTTGTAAACGGGCCTTATTTCGAAGCCCGAACCCGGACCGAGCCCGACATGTATTTTTGAAGCTCGATTTAAGCCCAAGAACCAAATTTACCGAAGGAGGGAGTCAAGATATGCGCAACTGCGGGGTATCAAAGAACGCACTTTAGTGTTGAACGTCGTGTATAGCTTCAGGTATATAGTTTTATCAAACCCAAAATAGCAACCACCTTGACAATCACAAACTTAGTTTGTCAACTATAATATTGCGGAATGTAATGTTTCTCAATAAAAAAGGAACTATCACGAAACCATCCACGATGGCGCTATAGGCATGAAAAACCGGCTTGTTTGAGGGTCATCGTTTCTTAAAACAAGCCAAGGATCGCGTAAGTGATTGATCTTTTCGAAGCAACGCCATCGCGTGCTAATTTCCTCACCGCTGTCGCCTTCTCAAAAAGCGTTTGTGTGAGACTAATCCGAGCAGAAAACTAAAGAACGCAGCTGTGTTTGCTTGTAGAATTAGCTGATGATAAATCGCAATCACTTCACCCACAGAAGTCACCACCGTTAGCACAACCAATGTACATCACGAAAGAAAATCATCGTTACTCTGAATTGTAAAAAAGTTGTGTGGAGGCCCGAAATCGGACCAAAAATTTTTGACAAACTTAAGCCCGAACCCCGGCCCGACTTACAACTCTTGAGTCAAGTTGCATTTTGAGTCTGCTCAGCACTGTGTCCTTCGAAAAGTTTTTGACTCTTGCCACATCAGAATGCTAGTGCAGAAACAGAAGCGAAGTTGTGTCAACTAACGACGTATTTACACTATTCTGTAGAGTGCAGGATGCAGTGACAGTACAGTATGCGTAGGAAGTTCGTTTGGATTGCCGATTAAACAAATAACAAGTTTAGATTATGGCAACAGAGCTGACGGCGAATTGCTTGGATTCAACGCGATACGGGTCGAAAATAATTTCAATTCTGTTTGCATGCTTCCGAACTAACTAGATCAGTCCATGCAAGTAACTCACGTTGCTTTGTCGACAGTCGTGACGTTGAACACGACACCCTTGAGCCACAGCATCATGAACAAGCGCTGCGAGAAGGGGCAGCATCCTACACACTCGCGATCGGAGCCGGCCTGTTCGAAAAAGAACTGCCAGTTGTCAACTGAGGACACATACGGCCACACTGGTACTCTAACTACTGCAATTGCAGCATCTGTCTGACACAACGTGCAACGTCAGCGACAGCACGCACTGCAGACAGTTACGCCACCGCTGCTATAACGGAATACCATGAGCCACTGTTCGTATGTCTATACCAGGGGTCACCAACATGCTGCCCGTGGGCACCAGGTCGCCCAGGCAAGGACCATGTAGGTTGCCCTCGGGCCTGTTTTAAAAATACCTTCAACGTGATCATTGTCTTCACATAGGGGAATATCATAAATTATTAATAATAACATAATTAAAGGTGAATTGAGCAAATCCCTTATTTCAGAAGTGTGCATCAAACTGATAGCCCTTCACATTATTCGGTACCCAAGACTTGCTTGTCAGTTTCAAAAGGTTGGTGACCCCTGGTCTATACAATGCAGTTTGCGATTTTACGTTTGACTATAAACACAAAATATGATGAAAGTGCCCTAACCAACTATTAAAATACTTCATCACCATTCTGAAAAACGCATTTACATAAAAATTAGAGCAGCAATTGCTATTTTACAACTTGGCCGTTTCAAAGAAAAACGTCCATTTTATCACAAGCTGGAGTCTAAGCTTACTTAACAAGGAGACGCCGTGCAACGTAACCAGGGTTCATGCGTATTGTTAAAAAGAATAGCTTGAGACATGCTGCATATCAATGTTAGTCAAACGTAAGCTGAGAAATGCGCAGAGATGTTACTGAAAAGACCAAAGAAACACCGGCCTAGCACACTGTGCCAAAGCCAGGGAGCAACTTTTCCAGCGGCCGGCATTATTCAGGAAGCAATCAAACCCAGTGTTCCACGGCAGAAATATGATATTCACAAATCGAGGAATTGCATTTTCAGGTAGACTTTTTTGTAAACACCTTTTTTGTCTAAGTTGTTGTTGAATGTTGTAAAAACTTTTTTTGCCAGCATTCGCATTTAAACGTTCTTCCATGCAACGAAACGTTTTCTATCAAGTTCATTTTCTGCGAGTGGCTAGAAAAAAAATTTGCCCAGTTAAGATTTTCATGAGTCCTGAAATCAAGAAGATTTGATGAAGGACCTTCCAACTGCCGGGGAGTTGTTTTAAAACTTGAAAAGAGGAACTTTGGCGCATCGTCCATGGGTTTAAAAAAAAAGCCGCTCCAAATGTTTTGATCGTGTTCAAGAAATTGTCATCCAAGCGACTTCCACAGCAAGCTGATTTTTAAGTCGAGGTTAGCATCATTACAAATACAAGTGCTTAAAGACTTTGGCCTCATAGTTGTTCGTTCAAAAACTGGCCAGGAAGTGAGTCATCTTATTTTACTGTCGAATGTTCATAGCAAACAGGATTTTAACAGGTCAAAAATCCGCAACAATTTCAAGATTTTATTTATGCCAAGACAAAAACAATGATCACTGCCCCATTTATCAGGTTTGGTTGCGGCGGGGAAAGCGTTGAATGTTGCACTGGTGGCGAGTCAATGGCAGCACCGCGCATGAACTGTTCCCTTGCACTCTCCCATTAACGTCGAACACGAGGCTGGGCATGCCGCAAGCACCCTTTACCAAGACTTCGGTATGACTCGACCGGAAATTGAATCCCACCTACCAAGTTTTAGTTGCGCGTGGTCAACAACCGCACACCTACCCGAAGTCATTCAAAAGTAAAATTAACAATACATGGTAGCTTCGTAGAGATAGGTTAGCACTAATCAAATCATAAGGTTTACGCGAGGAAGATGGCGCTTAAACATTCAGTCGTACTGCTTGTCTTGTTTCATTTGTCCGTAACAGGAATGGCGATTGATGCTTAACGACAACGTAATGCAGCGCACCATCCAGCAACTTCTATTTGCAAACAGCTTGCTAAGTGACTGATTGTTACCAGACCTGGTGGATGAGGAGCTTTGATGTGTCAATAATAATTTACGGTCTTTTATTATAGACAAATCGTTCTGACTGTAATAATTTTTTTTATACATTGTGGAACAGCACACACAAACCATCGCAACCTGTCTCCTAATGGCACAACCATCCAAATCAATGCGACAAACTAAAACTTTCAGGTGGGCGTTTGAACAAGTGCGTCTCCGTCATGAAGCAAACATAACATTGCGCACCCGGCCAAGCACGAAGAGGTTAGAAAGAGACAATGGCAGGACATACGCGAGTGGGTGCGCGGCGGTGTTTGAACGCTTGCGTCTCACTATATAAGCGACGTGTTTCTATGTTGGGCGATGGTTCCATCGGGCTCACTGCTGTGGTAGGAACGCGTATCGGTAATTATCACAGGTGAGGTTCTGCCAGGGTTGTTCCGCTGCGGGGTCAACACATGGGTTGGAACAAGTACAACGAAAGCTCGCCGCAATGAATGCGAAGGAATTACACAAAAAGACGCAAAGCAATGTTAAAATCCATGGAAAATCCGACAAAAATTGTATGAGTTCGCCCAAATTGGTTTGTTCTTAATGTTATCACAAGCAGCCACCTCTGACAACACATTTGAGGCATCATCTTATGATGCCATAGAAGGTTTTAAGCAAATCGATTTCGCGCATGTCATTACAAACAACTCAGAAATGCAGCTAAACTTATCCAGCAGGCTCTGTCCTTGACTAGACGCTGGTGCCTAATCAAGCGTACACACTGCACAGGCTCAACGCTGTTACTAAACTGCTTTAGCAGGTAGAGGAGCGCAAGGGGCGATATTACTTGGCACGGCGCTGGAAGCCAGCAATGAATGCTTTGCATTGTTTGATACTTTAAGAACTTTCAACAGGAATAGGAATTATTGCAGTCGCTGCATTAATGGGATGGCGTCGCACTAGAGATGCCAATAAAAGGAGTGAAAGGCAACTAAAAAGAATTTCTTTCTAACAGAAGCAATCCACCAAGTTGCTCGTACCCACTAAGTTGAAAATGTAGGCTACAAAGTCAGAAGATATTTCAGTGGTGTTGCCAGCCCAAAATTTTGGGGGCAAACCTTTTGACCTTAAGCGAGCAACACAATTTTGTTTGGGACACCGCCTCACAAAGCACAAAAATGACAGGATATGCTAGAAATTTGGGGGGCATTGCCCCCTGGCTACGCCTATGAGATATTTTCCGATCACTTAGCATTTAAGTGGCACTCAGCGAATAATATTTTTAAATAATTGTTCTGAGTGAAGATGTGAAGTTAGTGGAAGTTACAGCGCTTGAAAATATTTGCATCATTGCGGTTTCAATTCTCTGCATTGATAAAATGGTAAATGCGAAGAAGACAAGGGAGTTTACTTCCTGAAGCTGCAAATGATTTAACATTTGCCAAACCTGCAGTCTGATTGCCCGCTGAATTGAACATTAACAATTGACATTTGCGTTGACACAGCTCAGCGCTCAAGTCAAATGCACGTTTAGTGTAAAAGCATAACATAACTGCCGACCTTTTATGGTCTCGCTGCAAGGCTACATACATTATCTTTTGATGCAGCAAAATATGAACTCACTGCAGTATGCGAATTTCTTCATTGATTTTCGCGCACCGTTCTTCGCGCTTTCGGCAAAACCAAATTAACAGATACGAGACCAAGACATGAAGCTGCTGCAGCCGGTTTCATGTTCTGAACGCACCAATACTTATGTTTCAAGATCTGTTTTAACAAATAAGGCGCCAAAACAACCCTAAAATTTGGGGCCCATAAGCGTCAACATAAAAAGAGTGAAAGAAAAATCAATTTGCCAAAAACGCAACAAAAGTCTACGAAAAATCTGGCATTCTTAACTTGTAACGTTAGTAGCTGGAAGCAGTAATTGCTCGAAGTTTATTCGACAATTGCTCTAGTTACAACCATACCAGAATCCTAATTATTGCAGGAATGCACTGCTCATAAAATTGCCGACTAACAACAATTGGCATTGTTTAAAGATCTGCGTTCAATTTCACTGACGAAAACAAAAACCTTGCTTTGTCTTCATCNATTAAGTGAGTTTGAGCAAAAATTTGAACACAAGATTAATCGGTGTAAAGTTTTGAAATGACAATAAAACATAAACTCCGCAATTAATTCTGTACGATCAATGGCGGTGGCAAGCACCGTCGTCGAATTGCCAGGCATTATGAAAACATCGTGACGTATTCAAGAAGGAATTTATTGAAGCGAGAATGGACAGAAAGACGATTACCGGTGACGACTGCAGCAGCAGCAGAAGGCTTGGCCAAATATTTAGCACAACCTCGCTGCGCGCGACTGGACCGAATTCAGCCAACCGAAGAAATTTATTCCACTGCTCACTGGCTCAATCTGCATACAGCATTTTGCGAAACAGTTGTGTTTTCTGGAAACGCCGTTTAACCACGCAACGCCAAAAGCGCAGCGTTTAGACTTCGCGCGACGCAAGAGTTAAGCAACAGCAGGTTGGTCACCACCTTTGCCATTGACAAGAAATTCAATCATCAAACTAGATAGAAAAACACAATAGGCCACCATGCAGCTTCGACATAACGCTTTGTGGAAACAGCCGAATAATTTCCGTCTTGATTAATGATTATCATTTGAAAAACTGAAACCGCAACACTGAAGATACGTTAAGTTTGTTTGCTTGAACGATTTTTTCTTTGCTGCTGTTTAACCGGCCTTGTATTGGCACTTGCCAGTATTCATGAAAAAATGCTCACCTCCGCAATATTACAAACAAGACACATGATCCGATGTAGACACAGTCCACACAATTGTTTAACCGCAACACAGTGAAGCATCGCATGGAGAGCACACGAAAGATCGCGATTCAATCGAGGATGTTGTTGAAACAAAGCATTTTTCAAACATAATCACTGGGAATAAGTTTGACGTAACCTCGTGCATTCAAAAGCTCAAGACAGTACTACTGTCCACAGGTCTTCTGAGAAAATTACAATTGCATCTGCGTGTACTGGATGATCTTATTCTACATTTTCTGCATAGCGATGCAGCCGCATTGAGTCTATGGAAATCAAGAAAGTCATTTAGCCTGACCAACAAGACAGCAACAGTAATCAAGAAAGCATTAGACATACACACATTACAAAGGCATAGCTTACAAATAAGCAGCAATTGGGTGCAACTCTTACACGCGGCTGCGTCAACATTTTAACGCACCTAAGCATCTAGCTTACATGATGTGCGCACTCGCTATTGATACAAACATATGTTAAAAACTAGAAGAGATCACCCAGCAAATTTTGAAAGCGGACACGCTCAAGGCGAACAAGATGTTCGCAGTGGCACAAAGCGTGCAGTCAGCCGTTCCACGACACTGATACCACAATGAGTTTGCAAATACAATAAAGCAACGGCATTGCATCCAACAGCAGTAAATGGAAACCGAAACAAGAACAGCAACGTTTGCAAAGCAAGATTCATCAAAGGTAGAGCACATCCATCAAGAGCAGCAGACGAGGTTAGTAGCGTCACTTGCGAAGCCACCGTTAACCGCAATAGCAAGACACCGCTTACCTTGACAAACAAATTTATCACGTGTTTGCGATCGCATAGCGAGGATTGGTCCTCAGTGCCAGGATTAATTTCTTGGCTCATTTCTCTAATCAAAGCCGTCCTCAGGTCTCAGACTAACATCAGTTAAGCAGACAACGCAAGAGTTAAAACTCGATCTAACACGCTGTTCAAGACACAACAGAAGCGTTGAATCGACAGCGCTTTCCTTTCCCTACCGAGCTTCTTTTATGTGCCAGCGCACTGTTGTCTGTTCGTCCTTGAAGTGGCAAATTCCAAGTTGAACAGGTCTTCCACTAAGCAAACAGTTTGCGCTTGGATTCGTCAAACCCACTCATACGTAAAAGCAGCAACATTGCAAGCTTTATGGGAAGCTACGAGACCAACGTGGCATTTTGGCAATCTCACATCAATAAAATTGATCAGAGGACAGCGACGCGAGCCTACGCATGCCTTCAAGTTGATCAAATCGAAACTTCTCCAACCTCCAGGCCGAATACATTCAACCTTTCAAAATTTACTGCATTAGCTTTGTCAGGCATTTGTACTCACCTTCGTACTAGCACCAGAAAACCTGATGCATAGGAATCAAAAACTACTCATCAGAAGTACCGAGTGTGTAAAACATCGCTCCCGGCGACGAGACTGTTCTTCATGCCCAATTCAGGTATGTGGCCGCGTACACATGGTCATTTGCGCGAACACCAGCACTACGGTATAACTACAACGCCCTTATCACAGTCAGCGCACTGAACATAGTGGACAAGTAGTCAACGAAACCTACTTCTCAAACAAGAACTGCTTGCAGCAAAGAACTTGGCAGATCAGAAGCTAGCATGACAATAATAACCATTAGCACATCTGCTTTCCTAATATGAAGACGAAACTGCTTCAGAGACTGATTTCGTGCTGTGGCGCGAAAATACGTCGGGAATCCCTTAATCAGCTGTTCATCATGCAGCGACAGGAAGAACACACTTCAGGTGCCGTAAGAGATGCAAGCAGCTTCTCGCCTTATAAATTATTTAAGATCGTTCCATTGCGTCTATGTTTCAGAAGAATGGAGTACGCAAGTAAACTTACAAATGAACTAATAAATTTAGAAAATAAGCAACTTTACTTGCAATGTTAACTTCGAAAATGAAAGTGGAAGATTAATTGCCCTGTTACCAACTTCTACACAAATAAGATCACTCAACAGAGAACAAATTCCAGTCACACAGAGCTGTAGTCTGGTGACTGCAGCACTGCAGACGAAGTTTAAACAAGAACAACGCAATTTGAAGTCTGAACGGAAATGACTGGTAAACAAACAAATACAACACGCGTTTACAACTTCTTTAACATATTGATGTAATCTTGGCAATCGTAAGAACAACGAGCAACATAGAACAACAAAATTTCAAATAGTTCATTGTGCTGTACTTCTTCCTTGAAAAGTGCAAATGGGAGGGTGTGGGGTTGCACACTGAACAGACGGTCACCCCGCTTTCGCAAGTAGGTCTGGTCATTGATTTATTTGCTCATACAATTTCTTGGCATGATAGGACGATCATATAGTACCTTGCAAAATCCGTAGGAACAAGCTTGCGACATACCTTAATGAAAAGTACAATTTTGGGGTCTGGCCTTCGAGCTGTGTTATCACCATCCTCTGCAGTATTGCCATTTACAACTGATGGTGAACTGTCTTTCTTTGACTTTGCATAGGAACATGTCATGCATAACACAAAAAAATAAGTAAAACAAATATATCATCAGCATGCAAATACAATGAACCATAAAATAGGATCAACTGGAAAATTTGTTAAGCAGTTTGCTGATAACATAACAAAAATCAATTAGATCGTTCAGATATAAGGAGAAATAACTGAGAATTTATCATTAAACATAAAAATCATAATGATTTCTGTTAATAAAAAGTATGTTTTTAGGTGAAACAAGACCAGGTTAGGAATGATAGGAACCTTAATGAATAAAAAGACAACTTTCTCAGTTTGTTCGCCTTCTGCATTGATAACACGAACTTCTGGTTCCTCCTGCAACATTATCGATAAATGGTGTTGTCAACAGAACTCTAATCTTATATGAAAAAACGTCCATCAACAAAAAATGTTCATATGTTACAGACCTCATTCAATTTTATGACAAACTACCACATTTAATAAAGGGACTTATTTCTTTAAAAAANGTTAGAATGGCACCGTAAAGGTAACAGACACAGCCTACATCAGTGGTTTTAAGATCTTCTATTCCTTTTGCCACTTCTTCAGCCATACTTCCAAGCGGTTTTGGAGATGGAGGTTCGTTTGCTGCTAATTCGTCTTTGTCACTGACAGAAGAAGCTGAGGAAGCTCTGTCAAATTCGTATTGGTGTTCTTGAGGTGGAGGTGGAAGATCTACAGGATCAGGTTCGTACTGGTCAATATAATCCTTCTGTTCAAGTTCTGCCGAATGATTTTCTGGACTATCTCCTACTGTCTCATATACTGCTTGTTGACCTTCCTGCAAAGCATGTAAATGCCAATGAAATTGATATTTATCAAACAGTTAAGTTGCTGAAAAATATGATTTGATTGTAACACAATGAGACATCAATGAATAACACACTTCACTAGATTTACTTAATACCTTTGACAATAGAAACTAATAGAAAAAGTAAGAATTTTCATGAATCACTAGATGAAACAGACTTGATATTTTCCGGAAAAACAACTGCTTTGTTTCAAAACACTTTGTAGAGCAAGCTTTTCTAACATTGCTATCAATGAACATACCTAGTATGGCTGCCAGGCGTAACGTACAGTGTATATATAGATAGGCTCAACTGGCAACATTCACAACCCAAATAAGACAAAACAAAAATACACCTGCACCCTGATGAAGGCCAGTTATTGACTGACTGAAACACTGATGTGTTTTATTTTATTTTGATTGTGAACGTCTGGCAATTGAGCCTTTTTAAGTATACATTGCTATCAATGCTGTCGTTGGAAGTTGGCCAAGTTCAAAAACACCATTCCTGCCAGGTACATAGTAGGCAAAAAAATATTTTAAACAAAATTTCAAGGGCAATCATTTTGCCCTCATGGGTTGCAGTTTGCCAACAATGTTCTAAGTTACTGTAAGTTATTAGTTGTTTAGAGAAAAAACCACACATAAACCATGATGGTGATACAGGCATTGATTAACTTGTAGAAAAATTTATGGTATTTTAATGAATACTTTTTGACTATTTTGTAGGTATGTTCTAGTAAAATAAAAAAGATTTTCTTGCAGTCGATAAAGGACTGGGCAAAACTGACTATCATAGCTTTATGCAGAAACATGTTTTGAGTTTTTGGCTTGCAATTTGATTAAATTAATCTTGACAATGAATAGCATGAGAAGAAACCATTCATTATTGACAAGCCTTTCAAATATAAAACAAACATCTGAATGCGGGCACACAACTTTAGCAAAGCNTATGCCCCACATTCACATAACCCCTGTTGGAATTGAAGGCGTTTTCAAGAAAGCACTTGCATTTAATAGGCAACAATTTAGCATGNGACCACAAAAAACTGTATCCATCCATGTGTAACTTCCATTGGCTGCCAAAGCAAATGCAAAATTTCTGTGTGCAGGAAAATGGTTTTGTGAATGCAGAAATTTTTGTTTGCTCTTTATTATGAAATTTAAAGCAAATTTTCACTATATACATTTTACATATGATCTACAGTTCAGACATTGAACACACATAAATTGGCCTTTTCAGTTTAAAAGGCATATATTCATCAGATACTTCTTTAAACAACTGCTCATGTTCCATTTTATTTGACACAGTAAACTTGCTATATTGTGAGTTTCAGTCTTCTAAGCAGGACTACCATACCACCCTTATTTATAAAATTTGTTCTTATTTTGCAGTACCACATCTTAGAAAATCTACTGTACTTATTTCTAAGACATGTTCTTATTTGCAACTTGCATCTTTACGACTCCTTATTTTCTGTAGCGTAATAATTTTAAATAGGCAATATCTGATAGACATATGCAGACCATTAGGATTTAATTGATTCAAGAAATAAGCAAGTGAAAAAACGTTTTTCGTGACGATTACAAGAAGTCAAGAATAAGACATTGCTGAAGCAAATGGTTCCTGTGAGATAACTAGGCAAATATATAATCTGACATTAACCATGCAAACAAACAATTGCTTTGTTTCTGAGGTCAGTGTGGTCTAACTATTTTGACTTAGAGGCTATTTTACAAGAACGTGATAATTTGCAGGCCACTTCCAATGAAACAATGTATAAAACAAAATATTCAAAAAATTTACAACTAACAAATGGAAGACAAGTGAGTGCTTCAGGGAAGAAATAACAATTAATAAAAATCTGCCAGTGGTATGCCTGCAGTCAAGGCTTCTCTGACACTGTTGTTCTTTTATCAATACCAGCTTTAGTGGTAGCAACTAGCAATTAAAAAAATAAAAAGTTGAGTCAAAAAATTATATTTAGTGGTTGGTGCCCAGGGCTAGGTAACCTGAGCCAAAATGGCTTAAAACCTACCCTACTTATGACATCACCCACAAAAAAACTGAAACCCAAACCTTTTAATTTTTTTTGCAAACTAGAAGACTTGCTGCATTTTTAAGGGTTTGAACAGCTCCATAGCATAATCACCTGGTGAGTTATGGAGTTGCAAAGTGGCGTAAAAATAGTGGCTACTGCAGGAGCTCACAGTACGAATATATCATACACCAGCAGTAAACGTGTTAATAGGGTTGAACTCTAATATGGAAAGATTAGCACTGGCCTGCAAATTTTAAATTTTAACATGTTTGCTGCCAGTGTACGAGATACTCGTACTTAGCAATCACGCATTGAGCCACTATATTTGTGCCATTTTATAACTCCATAACTCACCAGCTGATTGTGCTAGAGAGCTGTTCAAACTCTCAAAAGATGTGTCAACTCTTCTAGATTGCATTGAAAAAAATTGGGAAGTTTTGCCTTTCAGGGTTTTTGTGGGTGACGCCATAAGTGGGGTAGGTTTCAGGCCATTTTGTGCTGGGTTACCTGGCCCTAGACGCCAACCACATGAGAAAATTTATTGACCCAAGCTTTTTTTGAAAACTAGGCTAAAATCCAACTCTTTTCAGCTTTTGATTAGCTTTCTAGCATTCCTGGTTCAAAAGTTATGGCCTAAAAACAACAAAAATCGATAATTGAATAATTAATTAATTAGGGGATTAATCAATTATTTGTTGTTTCTAGGCCATAACGTTTGAACCAGAAATGCTAGAAAGTCAATCAAAGGCTCAAAAGAATCAGATTATAGCCTAGTTTCCAATAAAAAGTAGAGTCAAAAAATTCCCTTTAGCGGTTAGTGTCCAGGGCCAGGTAACCTCAGTCAAAAATGCATAAACATAACCCACTTATGACATTACCCATGAAAAACCTGAAATCCAAAACTTTTCATTTTTGTTTTTAATGCAAACTAGAAGATTTGCTGATCTTGTGAGGGTTTGAACAGCTCTCTATCACAATCAGCTGGCGAGTTAGAGTTGCAAAGTGATGGTGATTAAGTGATGATTAAGTAGCTNACGCGGGTCTTAACGGTAAAACCAACCTGGCNGCGAAGCTGTTAATAATGAAATGACCTGCTGATCATGATTTTTCAACTTATGGTTAAATGATTGAGTACTTAAATTCTGCCTCTATAAACACATTAGTTTATTTTATAAAAATAGAACCTTTGACTCAAAGGGCTTGCTTTTTTCAAATTAAACTATTCCTTGTCAACTTACTGAGAAAACTCAACAACATTTTGCAACAGAATAAGTGGAATACAATAGTGCAGTCAACCACAAGGTTTTAATCATAATTTCTACGTTATACATACTGGCCATGTTTTCACAAGTTACTTTATGAATAGCACAGGTGCCCTTGTGTTGTGCAACCATGGTTGGTACTTCATCACAGTCCATGGGTAACTGTGTTGTTTCTTCACAGTCTATTATTAAAAATAGCTTTTTGCTTTTTTTATGTGTCTCCACTGTTTTGTCATGGATGTTGCATGGATTTCCACTTTATAACCTGCTATTCCAATTATTCTGCTCACCTCACTTCTTTATTGCACTACCACATGCTGTCCAGTTCATTCATACAAAATGGCCTTCATTGTTACTGGGAATCCTGTGTTGATTTCACTGTGCATTTTTTATATTTTGATTTAGCAACAACAGAGATAAAGGTTCAGGAATAATTATTTTGGACTCAGCAAGTCTGCAACTCAGATGTTAGTAAACTATGCATGACTAATTAGTTTACACAAGATATTGTAATTACAGGTCAACGTCTCATCAACAGAAAAGTAAATGCTTGACAGTAGTACCATTCACTTTTTTCCCACAAGATGCATGCTGGTAAGCATTTCCACTTTTCCATGTGAAAACGCACTGGGTACCAGGCAGTTTTCAGGAGTTACCATATTTACGCTAGTTTCTTAAAACACCTCACAATTGAAGCCCAAACAAGTGCTTAATTTGTTAAATCCCTTACTGTATTTCTCTTCATAGTTTTCATACACAAATGTAAGAACTTTTCAAGAGAAAAAAATTACAGCTGGGATCCAATGGATGCCCGATCCATATTTGTGTGTAGCCTGGTTTCTGTATAAAAAACATTGTGTACATAAGCTGGTAACGAACGTATTGTGTTTGTTATTCAACAACACAATATCCAGGTAAAGCCGTGATTTTTATTCCAAATATTTTTTCATCTTCTCAATACTATTGTAACTTGTGCCATACTGTACTGACAATAGGGCCAAAGTTCGCAGCCACTATAAATGGAAGTCAAGAGTGGAGTGCAAAGTATATCAGCAAACTACTACCAATAACCAATGCTAGATGTCTAAAACCGTAGCATAGTGTCAACATAGTAGTCATCATTTTCCAAGAACTTAGTCACAGGAATGATGCTTAATACCAGAAACTCAATCCTAAAGTTCCTCTCTGAATAGACAGGGTAAAGAACTACAGGCAAAGACAAGTCAGTAGGTTATGTTCATGTCTCTTTTGTGAAAATACTGCAAGTTGCAACACTATGAAACAGACAGGGCCAAAGTGTGGTACATTCATCATGAATGGAAGTCAGTAATGGAACAAATGTTTTGTTTGAGGAACTGGACCTTCAGGAACAGCAACGTGTGAAGGGAGAGGTGGAAAAATGGGTGTCTTCTTGGCTCTGAGCAGTGGCAATTGAGGCTGCTGGGTATGTGCTAGATAAGCAGGAATTCAGGGATGCCATCTGGATATGATATAGATGGAGGATTGAGGGCACACCTACTCATTGTGCATGTGGAGAAAAAAATTATATGGATCGCTCATGTGCACGCTGAGCGGATGCACATCAGTGCAACTCAGTAATATAATCTGAGGCACAGATTATGAGAAAGGTCTGACAAGATGTTCAAATACCATATTTATTCGATTGTAGGCCACCCTTGATTGTAAGCTGCACGAAATGGTGTTAAAATATTAATGTAAGCTGCACTTGATTGTATGCTGCATTTTAAACATAGGTTACCTAAACCTCTGACACACTTTCGCATACTAGCACGTTTTGCATGTTTGGCAACCCTCATAGTGATGCTTACACCACTACAACTGCCCTCTGTTCATCATAATCCCTCCGATGATGGAATGATGTTGAAGAGAATACAAAAAGAGTTTGGTCAGCAAAATGTAGCCATGAAAACGCTGAGGGTCATCAAGGCCTTTCAATGAGATAAAATAAAAAAATGTAAGCCGCCGTGATTGTAAGCCACCCTTGAATATAAGCCGCATGAAATGATGAAAAAAACTTTGCAAACCATGGCTTACAATCGAATATATATATAAATATGGTAGAACCCGCACTTCTTCAAATCACTGAAAATAAGTTTGAAAAAAGGTTGGCACTGCAATGCATGGCTGGATGTCTCTGATAAAGGACTATGGAATAGTTGAGAAAACATTCTTTAACATAAGGATAGCACATCCTACCTCACAGTACTATTCTGCAAGGTCCATTTCATAGATCTACCAACAACACAAAAAGGACAAGAGGGATCATTGTAAGCAAGAAGTGATTGACATCGAGAAGTCTTCATTCAATCCCGTTGTTTTCACAAGTGGTGGGATGGCACCAGAATGTGCTAAGGTGAAGAAAAGACTGGCTGAAAAAATAGCTGAAAAAACACAAGGAGCCTTATGCATCTTTCATGACCTACATTAGTACAAGCTCAGATTTGCACTATTAGGATCACCGTTGCTGCAATACAAGGCTTTAGTGGCAAACAATGATGTTCACCTCCAGGATCTCATGGACATTGACTTCGTCTAATTCCTGAACCTATAATTCTATGAAGCTACACTGTGGAACAGTTTTTTTCAGGAAAATGTTAGGTACCCGCTATGGATGTGGAAGGACCCGATTTCTCTGATTCTAGGGATCTGATGATAATTTTCTCTGATTCTGAGGATCCAATTTTCAATTCTAGGGACCCGAATTGGGTCCCTAAAACACCTTAAAAAACCTGCTGTGGAGAGTTATGTCAGTGTCATGACTCACGAAGGTGTGTGATGGACGGATGTGTGTCATGACACTGTGACTCAATTGCTATTATTTCTAAGCCTACCTTCACTCATCAACTAGCCATATTTTGTTTTTCATATATACCCATTACTTATTGGATTGCTTTTTATTGCTGAACCTTTGGTAAAGGCAGTGGATACAGATACACATGTGGATCTTGAAATTTGAAAACTTATTCATACGCCACCTGTGGCGTAACAGTAACGCACAACAGAGTGCAGTAGGCTTGGTAGAAACTAACTAAACGTAAAAGATAAACCCTAAACCTAACCCTAATCCTAGCCTAAGCTAATTGTAACCTAATGCTAACCTAATCCTAAGGTAATGCTAATCTAGCCATAACCTAACACTAACCCCTAAAGGTAATACCTAAGCCTGAAAAAAGTAAAGAAAAAAAACAAAACGAAAGTCGGCAAGGTGAGAGTCGAACCGAAAACCAGAGTAAGGGTCAGCCCTACGCTGGAGGTACAAACAGTTTTTTTCTGCATCAACCCCTACCCTGGATGTACAAACAGTTGCACTCTTAAGCCACCCCTACACTGGAGGTACAAATAGTTGCTTTCTAAATCAGCCCCTACGCTGGTGGTACATCTCTACACTGGAGGTGCAACCCTACGCTGGTGGTACTGACGCTGATGACCACTCCTCGAAAACCACTGGCATAGCAGCTGTAACGCATAACCCCTAGGCTATGAAATCCTTGCCATTTGAATGATAAACCAACCCTTTTATTTGAATTGCGTCAAGCCAGGTGTATCCATAGTCACTTCCTTTTGTATATGCTGTTCATATGTTTCTACTTGCTTCAATGTCGTATGTATTTTTGCTTTACTTGTCATTTGTGTGTACTGTCACTTGCCAATTGCACATTATCTCATGGATGGTACACATACACCATTGTAATTATTGTGTAGCTAGGCCTACTTGCTACTTTTTGTTATTAGGCCCTTGTTTGCCTGTTGCGATCGGAAATCCCGATCGTCATATGCGCAAAGCTTTACATCGTGGCAGCAAGCAACAATAGAGATCACCCGACAAGATCACTCTTTTATTGCTTGTTCGCGCCACATATATGTATGGTGCTCTTCTTTGCGCACATCCCGTTCGTGGTGAATCACACAATCAACAAAACACTACCAGAGAGGTTGCAACAACATCCCTTCCTTTTTTACGACGAACCGCACTGATCGCATGTTCTTTGTGTAAAGGCCGAACTCGACACGAACTCCACATCCTGGTCGCAGCACCATTTTGTTGCGATTGGAAATCCCGAGTGGTATGTGCACAAAGCTTCGCACTGTGGCAGCAAGCAACAATAGAGATCACCCGACGAGATCACTCTATTGCTTGTTCGCGCCACATACATATATTTTTGTTCTTCGCACACATCCTGTTCGTGGTGAATCACACAATCAACACAACACCTCAAGCCTCATATTATATNCTGGGACACCTACTGTGATGGAACNAACTAATCAGTACCAATAGCTACTACACTGCTAGATGTCTGGTACTGCAGTGCTGCGTCAACATGGTACAGAGGCCTGAGCCTGGTGTGGGACACAACAGTTGCGGACACTTTTTCTCAGGGCCACTATAAAGACTCTGCCAGACAGGCTGGTTTTGCAGCCACAAAAGCTGAGGGCGCAAAATGCCAAAAATATCATGACCTCCAAAGCAATTACCACTTTCAACCAGTGGCAATTGAGACCACTGGTGTGTATGGCAAGTCCACTGCCCCTTTTT
>JGI24159J19872_10003216_pt1 | contig 20172 bp, 9 predicted proteins | sample Ectturendosymbi4_FD_19872 | JGI IMG/M metagenome (IMG submission 19872) | reverse complement strand
GAAATGGATTTGGTGTGGTTCTGAAGGAAGTTATGATGATTTTTGTTTGTGGGATATTTAAATAAATGCTGAATACTTTTGCAAAATTGTAATTGCACCTGTGTAACAACGTTGAGTATATTAGTTATTGTGAACTTTTAAGTTACTGCTACATGTACTTGCTTTATATCACTTTGGCCTAGAAACTGAGAATTCCCATGGACATGATTGTCGAAATTCAGGTCACAAAATTGCTAACCTGGAATTTCGCACGGAGCATCACTGGCCTTAGATATTTCTCAGATCAGTTAGTAGATGTGGCACATTTCATTTACAGCAATTTTTGAAGGAACAATCGGCAAATTTACAGTAAAGGCAAAAAAAACTTTTTCTTTGAAGTTAGATAATTACAGGTAAAGCATTAAATCGCAGCATTTCTTTTATTTTCTGTCAACTTTTCGGGGTGTTAGCCTATATCCAAGAAAATGCATCGGGATTTTGCAATTATATATTTGTCTAACAGTTTTGTATAAATCATTTGCCTTCAGTTTTTCATGTGCATTCTTCTGTCTGTTCGTCTCTTTTATGTATTCGTGACTCGTGAATCTCCCTCATTCAGTCCTTTATGATGTTTTATTACTCAATGCTCTGAGTGCATGCTCTAGAAATCCCTAGTCCCTACGGATCGCACAGCGATGATTGTAACCAGACCTGACCAGGGAGTGGAACAAGAGGGTGCGCTGGATTCGGCATTTTCGAAAGGCTCTGACAAACCAGTGGTTTAGAAAACAAGGTGCAACTCTAGCCAATTTTATCCTGTGTTGTCAGAAGATTTTTATGCCCAAAAATTTGTCATTAAAATTCATATATATTTGTACAGATGATCAGGGAGATTTTGGTCAGTTTTTGCATTTTATTTCACTAGTTGCTACAATTCGAGAATACATTACCGCAATTTGGAGTGTCGCAATATAACAGTTTGAATGTTTAATCGTGACCAAAATTTCAGAGGGAATAGCTTCACACGAAACTACTAGATTCTTAACTCTACGGTAGTCAAGAAGCGGCTTGCCTGCGCACTAGGCTAAAGGAAGCTCCCAGTAGCTTTCGTGCTACTAGGGATGTTATGCTTAGCGCGTCGCATGTAGCAGCCACCGCGTTGCTGCATCACTCCCCCTTCTCTCCTTAAGCGGGAGCCGCGCTCCGAGTGCTCTCACAGGAGAAGCCTCGCACGAGGACCGTCAGCTTTTGCGCACGACGCAGTTTCGAACTCCCTACCGAGGCGTGCCCCGCATCTCCACCATTGAAGAAGCGGCTTGCCTGCGCACTTACGCTTAAGTTACGCGTTACGCACTAGGCTAAAGGAAACTGCCAGTAGCTTTCGTGCTACTAGGGATGTTATGCTTAGCGTGTCGCATGTAGAAGCCACCGCGTTGCTACAGTTAATGATTTCCAAGATTCAAAGGTCTCGATGTCAATTCTCTGACGTCACAATCACAGGAAGTCTTCAGACTGGTGTAGAAACTACTGTTATGCAGGCGATTGCAGGGCCCGAGTCAGCTTTCGACGGCCCTTTATTTCCTACTCATTCTTCGCATCTATGCTGCCATGAACGGGCTGGGTGGGGGCGCCAAAACTGAGTTTGGCCCCGGGCGCAGGAAACCCTAGGTACGCCACTGCTTATACTGACCTTGAACACAAAAATTCGGCAAGAAGTATAAAGCGGGAATAGAGTCTACGTAAGTTCTACAGAGGCCCATTTCGGTTGTTCATTCCCAAACACGTGTTTCCACTTGTGCAGAAACGCTCGATTTCACCGGGACACATTACTCTGCTCAGGAATTTTCTTCACCATACGAGTCAGGAAATCAAGGGTGTTACGCAACCCAAAATATGATTACATTTTCCTCCGACATGTGACCTCCATTCTCTCCGGTCGAACCATTTTTTACTTGCCGACGGCCATTTTAAACCACTTTGACAGCAAAATCGTATCTGCGCAGCGAAACACACATAGCCTAAAACTTTTATATACTGTACTCCAAAACAACTGTTTTAGGGGTAATTTTTATATGTCCATAGAAAACCTCATGCGCGTTTTAGGTCCGTTTTTATTTCATATCAAGGCATGGGGTAGGATGACTCTTCACAAAATCGATCATCCGATGTCGTTTCTACCACAAAATGTTTTTCACTTCAAATCATATCGAAATTCTAGTGTAGGAAGGTGCTCCAAATATCCTACACACCAGGAAATCCAGGGTAATAGGGTGCCTCAATTTTCTATTTTGGGGCTTTCAGGGACATTTTTGAAAAATAACTCTGGCACCATTCCATTTGTCTTTAAATATCAGGAAAAGTCATGGAAACACAGGTTTCTATAATTTTTCAATGTACCGTATATACTTCATAAGTCGATGTGTATTTCAAGACCGGAAATTGCGTCATTTTAAGTATTACCTGTGTATACGTCGACTGTAGATTCCAGGCAGTCACTGTAGAAAACAGCAATCGTTGTCTCCTTTTTGCGTAAACAGCGAAATCTTGTTTAATGGCAATATACAAGTTTCAAGCTAATTCTACATACCCTAAAATAAATTACACCAATGTTTGATAATTTCGTGAAGTAATGTCAAGATGTGAGCATTTTTTAAGGTGAAGAATCATAATTTGAGCGTTTGTTAAGACCGCCATATAACTACCGTTTATAACATCTATAATACCGGAGTTTTCTTTTCACATTGTATACGACTCTTCGGCAACATCTCCATAAACTTTACCTGTGACAAGTCGATCCCAAAAATATTACCTTAAAATCGTCTCCCAAAAACTCGACTATATTTGGTATATGAAATCAACAAAAAAAACAGGGTTTTGGGATTGTCTGTATTCCTGAGCAGGGTTTTAAGAGCGAACAAACGGCCTGCGAACGTGCTCGTGGGTCACAAAAGTGACCTGTGAATGCAGTAAGGTCGCCCATACACAAAACGCAGCACCCATCTTTCTGACGGACGCGGTTCCACTTCCGCCCTCAGCTTAATTGCGGTTTTCTATTCTGTGCTCAACGATTATTGCTCGTCAGTTTTGATGGTTATACATTCTAATTATGAAACAAGAGGGTCAAGCTGATAAGAACTTGCAACGGTAACATGTCAAGAAAACCGTTTTCTGCAACAATTGCTACGAAGTAAAGTTTCCTGTCGTATTGCACGCGGAGCAAACAAAAGAATTCGTGACAAAGACGACGCGTTTGTGTCACGCTTTGAAGAAAAAATAAGTAATCGGCATTGATGTGGCAGGGATGCCGGTTTAAACGTTTTTGTACAACTACATGCCGACACGACAGTCCGCAGCACTGGTGGTCACGATGAAAACAGCTTTTGCAGTCAGTTCTTTTTCAGTGAAGTCATAGTGTTTCGAACAAAACGACAGAGTAATTAAGCAGCAGGATACGTTCAGTTTTTCTTCCCCCAGGACCGTCATGATTCCTTTGGTATACTACTGGCTCAGCTATCTGGAACCGTCAAGACAGTGGTTCTCAACCTTTTATGGTTTGTGACCCCCTTCCAAAGACACTCACACTTGTGGCCCCTGCTCGCTAATAGGATTTTGCAATACCACGGCAGAGCTACTTAGCAAAGGCTTCCGGTTGAGAGACCCTGGTCAAGTAGTTATTNCACACTGAACTAAAACCACGGTCGTCACTTCGGCTCAGTGATTAGCGTCCGCGCCTCTTGTGCGAAAAGGCTCCTTGACCACCGGTTTTACATCAAGGCCGGTCGGTCGACTCGGTTGGAAGCGCCCTTTGTTCTCGCCCTGCGTTGGGGGCAAGGAAGCGTTACCTTAACGCTGTACCCAACCCGCAACCGTATACAACTGCTAAACAGCTTTTGTCCCATTGAGCTAAAGGTAGCAAGCGACGGCCGCAACCAGCTCGAGCTTAGCGATGCTACACCCGTAAATTTTTATTTTGTTAACTTGCTGTCGCATGGGAAGATATGTAGAATGCTGAGGATAGGAAATAACTTAATGCGAAACAACGGCCATCCTTGACTTCTTTCATTCTCCTGCGAGCGAGCACTGCATCTTCTGTTTGACCTTATGAATTAACCTTCCCTCTACGTTGACTGTTCAATGTTTTTGAGGTGAAAAACGCAATGAATTTGGATTACGCACATGTGTGCTCATATGACAACGGAAGCAGGTTCCAGCATTTATCGACCCTTTCGCCAGCACCGAAAACCGTACGAAAAACACGGTATCACAAGCGGTAACCCCAACATTCGATAAACATCTACAGACCGATGCATACTTAAGTCGAAAGTAGCTGATTGTCAAATTATTCGAATTGCTGACGGCGCATGTCGCCGAAAATCCACGAGTGGCTGTAGCATCTGATAAAATTCACAAATCACCACCCGCTTTCAAAATTTGGTGTGATGTTGTATGGGTCCGGTTATCTGTCAAATTAAGCTAAGCGTGGTTCTGGGTCGAACAAGTCAAAAATACGACATCAGTTTACTGTAGGTAGAACAGAAAAGCCTTTTGTTGGTCCAGTTCTTGCTGCAAATCATGCATGACTCATCATATAAAAGAAAACGCGCATAAGATCACGACCCTTGTAGACCACATCCAACGTTTGCAGCGCCCTGGAAAATCAGACTGAAAGTGCCAATACCCGACCAATTCATTGCGGGTATCAGCCTAAACATATTTTTACACTTATAGAAAATTGCTGTTTCTGCGATACAACATCACCCCAATTTCAGAAACAAAACGAGTTTTGACTGTTAGCAATCTTTCCATGTTGGTCTCGTGTGGGTGTGGTAATCGCTGAAAGGGAAACACTTCGTAAAAATAATGTGAATCTATGCAGTGCATTCTTTCCTCTTGAACTCACGAAATTAAGCGATGTGGTTGAATATTCTCATGTTGAATCTCTTCCACGAATCTTAAAAACAGGCACTAAAAAATTCCAGAAGCAGATGGGCGGTAAACCACTGCGCTGTTATGCATGCTTAAACTGAAAAAAAACAACTGTATGTCGAATTGTATGCTAGCCGGTTTTCAGAATAAAAAAAACGACTTTCCCCGAAATACGTCACCGCGGTTGGTGCAAAGAATTATCGTTCTGATAATCCGATTGTTCGGTGACCTGCGCAGCCATACGGCTAGTTTGCAAGCGAACTTGATTCGCTACAAGTTCGACAGTGGAGTTAATACTGGCCATGTTGACAGTCGAAAGTCCTTGGAGGTTGTTCAGTAACGGATACTGCGCAGCTTCACAAATATTGCTCGGACACTCAGCAGCGAAAGTTTCAACTCCAACAGAGGCAGGTTTAACGAAAGGCATATGAACATCTGATGATACGGAAAAATCGTCTCCAGTATGGGGCTGATTTGGATGCACTTCGCCAGGAATCACATCCATCGCTTCCACAATGGGATCCGATAAAAAGCCATCCGCCACAGACTTCGTCAATGCTTTGAAACTTTCCGATACCCGATCGGAGTGCACCATATCGACGACTTCAGAGACCGCCTGTTCCGCCGCCACATCAAGATTACCGCCAGTCTCAGGAATGCCGTTCATATATTCATTAACGGACAACGCACCCTGTTTAGGTGCAGTGGAGGTGCTTTCATCACATTCACTCTGCGATCTTTTGACCCTCGACGAGCCTTTTGGCGATCTAACGGTCCGCTTAGCCTTGCCGGAGCTAGGCTTTTCCGGGGGTTTCTTGTCGGACCGAGACGAAGTTGGTTTACAGGGAAATTCAAATGAACTCGATATATTAAGCTGATCACTCAGCTGCTTGAACCTGGCAGACCACAGCATGGCTTGCCTCTCGTAAACGTCAGGGTATTGCATTTTAAAACTATAATCCGGAGGGAGACGCAGGTGCCAACCAAGGCCAGCCTTCATTACAGCAATATCATCTAAAATCGCCTTAACTTCATCGCTGGGCAGTTTTACCATTTTGGTCACGGTCCCACGTTCAAGAAAATCGGAATTGGAAAAAAGACACAGAATGAAATCTCTCGCTCTACAAACTGTTTCTGCTGGCATTCCAGATATAGGAGTTAAAGTTTTTGCCGGGTATAAAATTTCGCTTTTAACTACCCAGCAACTCTGCACCAACACGGCATACGACTGCAACGATCTGACCACAGAATTAGGGTCAGGTGACCCTGGCAAAAGGGTCATTAAATGCGAAAAATAAATAATTTTGACACTTTTCATCAACGCTTTGAGCTGTTCGGGAAGAGCCATTGTTCTTAATTTCGACAATGACAAAACGTTTGCAGGACACACGTCTGAATCAACTTCACATGCCACATAATGCGGCACTATGTTTTGCAGGTATTCCACGGAGCTTTGACACATTTCATGACATGACGCACCGTCGTTTTCATCCAGGTAAAGACCGCCAGCCGCTGAGCTAATCAACTGATGTAGCTCTTTTTGGGAATATTTGTCATCCACAGGATGAATTGAAGCAGCTATCCATTTTTCTTCAAATAAACTCTTTTCATATGAGGCGTACGATCTCTCCCGCGCAGTACGGGCAGCTTCAGTTTCTGCTCCTTTAAAACGGACGTTAACAGCCTTCGCATCATCAGCCTCGTCTTGAGATGAATTACCCGATTCTGCCATTGATTTCAAATGTGCCGCATGCGCTGCACGGTTCTCTGCTTTGTCCATGTACTTGAAATTAGGTCTCATTTGCATGATTTCAGCCACGGGAGTGAGATGTACTTGTGAGTTTGAAAGACATGCTACAGCAAAACGCTTTCCTTTATGAGGAATGCAAGATGAAGACAGTACTTGTGTGTCCATCACAGAACTGTCATATGTCGAGCCTTCAGCAATGCTGGCAGTAGATGATCCATCTACATTAATAGCAATTTGTTCTCCTTTACTTTGATCATAGTTCGGACTACTTGTGTCCAAAAGCACCTCAACCTCTAACTTCTTGTGCTTTGGTTTTACTCGAGCCACCAGGCGTTGATCATGTGAATATGTTCGATTTTGTTTACAGACGGGATATTGCAGCACATGAAGTTTGTCACACAGGCTTTTAGCCAAGCAAACATCAAACTCACGAACGACTTCATCTTCACTACCTTCAAACTCCATTTGAAATACTTGACAGAAACATACCTTAATTGCACAAAAAACTACACAGCTATCTGATGAAATAAACAAATTTGACCATAACAACAAACAACAGTTAATTATGATTTACAAATCTATACTAGTTTAGTGTTTTGTAGAAATTAATTTTTAACTGAGTTCATGAAGGCTACATCTGGGTCTTCTGCCCCGGTTGGCAACCGTTATACACCACAGAATAGTGTCAGGCAGTGAAAGTTTGCAGTGATCAGTAACAGCAGAGAGATGGTAAATGACCAGGGCCTTGTGTTTCTTTGGTCATAGAACAAATTTGAGTTCATCAATTTAATCAGCTTAATATGAATGAAACCTGATTATATATTTAAATAAGCTTGCTATTTAGTTATTTACAAACCACAAATGTTTGCAATGCTGAGGCACTACGCAATAGTTACGTTAATAAAAGTAATTTCCAGATAAGGTGCAAATGCAAATTCAATGAATGATCATTGAATGGTTTATTATAAATATTTTCATAAATAGGGTGCACTGGATTATAAGGCGCACCATCAATTTTTGAGAAAATTGTAGGATTTTAAGTGTGCCTTATAGTCTGAAAAATGTAAATATGTAAGTTTTGAGAGGTTTGCATGACTTGCTTTGCACTAAGCCTATAACCTGCAGGGGCATCTGCACACAAATGTTTAACTTGTGTGCCAGGACATTTCCCATAAAATATTGAGTTTCGAAGCAGACATTGTTAGTAAAGCCACTTTTATGGCTAAGTGGTTTTCAAACACTTCAGGGATGCCATGTATCATGTTTTTCTGATGTCATGGTTTTTGTTTTTCAATGTGCACAGTTCTCATATAAATTGGCAAACATTTCAAACCTAATTTTGATTAAGCGAACTGCATGTGTCAAGTAATGACTTTCTACAATGCAGTAGCCAAAGCTCAGAAGCCTCATTAATAGGTGCCTTCATTAAGTTTCATTTGATTACACTTGTTTTTCTTAATAATACCAGCGATTGCATAAAGCATTCCTGGTCAATACAGGGTTCCCACACATTTTCAAAGATCATTTTCCATACTTTTTCAAAATATACCTTATCAATGCAAAATGAAAAAAATTTTATTAACATCACTTACCTTCATTTTTCAAAATTTGTATACAAGAAACACAATTTTACAAAAAACATCAACTGCTCTACCTTCAGCAAAACTGTGATACCCTACAAAAATGCAATTTGAACTGTTTTGAAGATGCTAGCAACAACTTTTGTCAAACAGCAAAACATGATTGTCATTTCCACCTAGTGATTTTTGAATGAATGGGGCTGCGCCAAAACATGGTTTTTGTTTCACTGTAGGAAAATAGCTACAGTGTTGCTTTCTTGCAATTTTGTTGAAAACATTCTCATTTTCCAAGGAAAATACACTTTTCTTTCTTGAAAAAATTGTGAAATTAAGTGTAGGTTGCTGCTACATAGCAGACTAAAACCATAAAAACCTGACATTCACCACTTGGTGCACTTGTGATTTGTTTGTTAACCTTGAATGCTTGCAAGGTAACTCAATACAAATCTCAGAAAACAATTATCCTAATCAATGTAATAAAGGAAAACCCTGCTCAGATACGTTCTGATTTCATTTTCTTTGGAATTTCCAGACTGATTAAATACTTAATGTATATTTTGGCTAAATTAAATACTTTTTCAAGGTCTTGAAAAACGTTTTTGATAGTCAATACTTTCAATACTGTGTGGGAATCCTGTCAACAGGTGTGTTTATTTCATGGAAATTCAAAAACAAATGGGGACATTATCTGATATGAATTTAAATAAAAACATTGAAAAAATTGTTGTGATCAAGAGCTCTGCTGACCATGAATGCTTTGCATCTTATTGTTTTTATGAGTTTCTTAGAAAACTGTTTCTCACAAACTGCCACCTTCTGTTTTTTCGCCAGGTGTACCTTTACCCCACAATCAAAATGGTTCAGTTTTTTTCAGGTCATTACAGTTGATGCTAAAACAATGCAATGACAATTGAGCAATCGTGAACAATATCAGAACAAGTCTGAAACAAATTTTAAAATCAGGAGATCAAACTGACCTCTTTTTGGTTTAACACGGCTACAAGAAAATGTGCTGAAGAAAAAATGATTAAAAATCAAAAGAATGACTGATAGAAGTTCTATCAAAAGACAAATTTCCAGCTTGTTTTTTCACCGAAATGACATTGCCACTCAAAAATGGACAAAATATGATAGAGGAACATGAACAAGTGAGAGAGATCAACAATTTTTCTAATGACTAAACAAAATCTGATAAAATAGACACTAACTGATGTGACAGTAATTGGCCCATTGACATTGAATGTCTTTGATCATTTAACATAACTTGAATGGGTGTAAATAATAATCATAATATTTATTTTGCAGCAGACTGATAGTCCATATCCAGGGTTCCTACGCAATTTTGAAATTAAATTTCCAGACCTTTTCAAGCATTTTCCAAGAGCAGGTGTTAGATGATAACACAGACAACAAATGGAGATGAAACATCTTGTCAGCTACAACTGCATTCACTCATCATCAAATAGGAATCTGGCAGTGGGAAGAAAATCAAGAGATTTCAACATCACGTTCTGAAGTAAATGGCTAAAAAAGTCAGATGGGGATGCACAGCGGCACACAAAAGCATGTAAATTGTTTTGATCAAGGTTTCAAATGTTTTTGTGAGATATTTAGCTTCAGGATAACAACCATTTGTTATCATTAAATTCTTCACTAAATTTAAAGCAAGATTTTGATGCTTGCTTTTTTTCTATTTTTATAAAACAATTTAATTATGCATTTGGCTTGAGCACATTCTCGACATGGTGAGGGTGATTGAGGAATCACAAAAAAATTCAAAAATCATGAGGCGACACGGAGCACACAGAAGGTTTTGATTGCTACACAAGGGCAATACTGAAGTAAAAGAGACACCAAGACGACACACCAGCAACCACTACAATTGGTCACCATCATACAAGAGCATTAAATAGTGGAGTAAAAATGAAGATATTAAGTAATATACAGAAGACTCTGGTTAATACATCCAACCGCTTATTAAATCCAAAATGCTTGGACGGAATCTTCTTAAACATTTCCCATTATAAAAACCCAGGTTAACACATCCAGACAGCGCTTAATCCATCCACATCTGATTCCCCATGCAGGCAAACTGTTTTAATATGAACAAATAATGGCCTATTACAAGTGCCTTTATGCGACAATATGATCGAACATGTCATCGTCTATGGAGATAAGGGAGTGCCTTTGGCAGTTGGTTTTGGACTTGACAGGACATTTGAGAAAATGGATGTGCTTAATGCTCTGGAAGCAAAAGTAGATGGCCATCTCAAAAAAAACGTTTCTGCCTAAGCAAACCACTTTGTACAGCTTTTTCAGTGCTAGCAAATACAGTACAAAACATCAATTGCATCAATTTTTACCCCTTTGTGGTTGTTTGTTGTAGCTTTAGGAAAATTAGTTATTACAACTGGTGCTTATTGCATCCAAAATTGGCTGGTCCCAACGTGGATGTATAAACTGGAGTCTACTGCACTTGCACTTATACATATGCACAATATATGACAAACCTAGGCAATGTGCAGCCCTTGCACCCCATCTGGCCCCCTTTGGCAGCTACCTTTTCCAGATTTCAGCAAATGATTTATTACTCAGTGTACTTTATTCATGGAAAGTGTACCTTGATTACTGAAATTTCTGTAAACTTATAATTATTGAGCAAAATATGAAGTCAGAATTTTTCACATACTTTTATATGCCTAAAATTGTAGGAGATTGTACTCATACAATGGTACCAGTAATTCTTATAGGCCTGCAAAAGCTTAAAATGTACTCTTATTGACCTTGCAAAGAAAAAGGACTGAGAACTTACAACACATAGGCCAAGTGATTTGGCAGAAAATGCTATATGAAAAAGAAAAAATACGACTGGAAACTTTTAAACAAACCTATAAACAGGTAATGCTTGTAACCAAACAAGTTTATGTGCAACCAAGCATTTCACTATGTAATTCACAAATTTAATTTCTTCGAACATAAAACTCACATACTTTAAACGCAGTAGCTACTGATTTATCACCAAATTCTGAACGATTTTTATTTGCAATAAGAAACTGGATATATAGTGAAAAACTGCTAGCATTCAATTTTTGATACCTTATGGTATCAATACAGAAGCTAACTTGCAGCCCACCAACTAATAGCACCTGAAAACGTGGCCCACCATAGAGATAATGGTTTGCCCAGCCCTGACATTGATTAAGTAACTTCAACACCAACCCACACTCTTAAACAAATGACAACCTAAGAAACAGAATAATATAGATTGGCATTGAAGGATGAAAGCAAGAAGTACCATTTATTGCAACAGCTTAAGCTGCATAATAGCAACGTCAAACTTTGCAAAATTTGGATTTGTTTCAAGCCATCTATGGTCAGAAAATCTTGGATACCTCACAATTGTTCATTTCTGACATGATCAGAATGCAGCTGAGTGGAGTTTGTCTATGCCAGTGGTTCCCAACCAGTGGGCCATTTCACATTTTGATATGTTGAAATTCACCAAGTGGTGGTATGAAGCACCTCTCGTGACCTGAAATATTGCTGACAACACAATGTCATAAAGCTGGTTTTCTGTCAAGCTTTCTATCTATCTGTGTGTTTTGAATTGCCAAACGTATTAGGCTAGATTCAGAATGCATGATAGTAAGCTCAGATGCACGCATCGAGCAATATGCAACTCAGTTGCATACATCGAGCAACGTGCAACAATTAAAATCAATTGGCAGCGATCAAGGAAAAAGCAAAACTGTATCCAGTCTCAAAACTAGCTATTTTATTTTCCGCCTGGTGTAACTTGCTGACATATTTCAACAACTCAATAAATTTAATCTGAAACTATAAGGGGAAGGACAATCGTCAATTTCATTGACACCCTCAGCACATTTATGTCAAAACTTCACAATTGGAAGCGAAAAGCTCAAGCAAGAAATTTTGCTATGTTCGAGAATCTTCCCACGGCGGCTGGTGATGAAGTGAATGTTGATATAGCATCAGAACTTGTTCAACCCCTTGGGGGGCTTTGTGAAGAAGTTGTGCTGTACTTTCCCAAAATCATCAAAATAAACTTGGATTTGGTGAAAAACCTTTGTTCTTTCAGTTGAGAATGTTGCAGTATGCATGCAAGATGAACTCATCGACCTTCGGAACGACCTCCGTATATTTGGCGATTTTTTATAGGACATACTCACAAATAAAAAGATGATCAGATAGACACATGCAATGATTACACAAAAAAGTAACCATGTGATATGCAAAAAAATGACAAAGCTTGATAGTTGTAAAAGGCATGTACAATAAAGAAGTGGTTTTGGGTAAGTGGGAGACATGGTGTATGAGATATGACAGAAATAAACACAAAACACATGAATTTTGATCACCAGTAGCCAAACACAGTGTGAAACAAATATAGACAGGGCAGGTTAATTTAGCAAATGAGATATTTCAGTATCACAAAATTAAAATGCAAAAATAAACGAAGGTGACTCACAAATCAGAAAGAGCCAAAAGTGACAAAACAGGACAACTCAGAATAAGATTCCCATAAAAAAAAACTTTGTCCTGCTGAGACATCTGCAATTTTTGAGCAGATATTAAGTAGATAAATAGGCAAAATGATGACTGGCACATTAACGCAGATAGATTAACAAGAAAAACTTTGAAATTGAAAAACAACAGAATTGCTTTTTATATTTATCAATTCGAGCCATGTATGCTCATCTGAAGAACATGCCAATCGAACCCAGTTCTCATAAACTACAGTGCTCTGCTCCATCTGTGCTAAGGGGTCTTACACTACAGCTACTGTTTTTCAACCAAGGTTCTGCGGAACCTCAGGGTTCCGCAAGTGGCTGCCAGGGCTTCCACTGAAACTGACCGAATTTGCCTGGGACAAAATCCACAACCACAGTTCTATGTGGTTGCAGCAATATATACACTTGTATCTTGCATAGGGTTCCATGAGCAACGCAAACATTTGCGGAGGCTTCCGCTGTAGCAAAAAGGTCGAAAAACACTGCTATACACTGTCACGTCAGCTTGTGTTATTACACAGGAAGTTGCTATGGAACCACCCATGGATCTTATTTCAAAACTTATTCAACCGCACCATCTTGCATGACGCTGTTAGAATAAAGTGGTCAGTTTATCACTCAAGCATCATTATGCTAGTAGTGAAGCAGATGCGTTACAGGTCTGCTGTGGCAATGGTTTTCGGTTTGCCTCTCACCTTGGCGACTTAAGTTTTCATAGTAGTGACTGGTTGCACGTTTCGATTCTTGGGACCAGTTTTTCTTTACTTTTTTCAAAACTTTCCTAACTTTTGGTTTAGGGGTAAGCGTTAGATTAGCAAGCATTAGCGTTAGGGCTACGGTTAGGGCTTACCTTCTGCATTTACTATGTTTCTACCAAGCCTACTGCATCCTCGTAGTGCATTACTGTCATGTTACAAGAGATGGTCAAATAAGGTTTCAAATTTAAAGATCCATGGGTGGTTCTGTAGCCACTGCCTATTACATATGCACAGTATAAATTGCAATAGCACAGCCAGGCCAAAAGTTTGGGAGGGGCCAAGTATTTTGACTTTGAAAGCAACAGTGTCTTTGTTTGGGACACCGCCTCTCTAAGCACAAAGCGACAAGATGTTAGAAATTTTAGGGGGCCATGGTCCCCTTGGTCCACCCCAGCTANGCCTATGTACTGCAGTGCATGTTTCTGTTTTCATGTGAGACACCTCACCATNACTGTGGAGGTAGGAAATAACAAATTTAGCTAAGACACTGTCTAATGTTTCAAAAAAAACAAGAATTTTCAGATGCAAACTTGCTCATACAGATGCNAACTTCTACTATTCAGTGAACTGAACCTACATTAAGCCAAATAAAACAATGCAAAAAAACATGACTTATATCTTAGTTGCTGAATTCCATTGACTTAATGGCAAAACAATGGCATCGCACTGTCTGGGGTGGGCAATTTCCAGGGTTGCCAGGTCCAGATAGGATCAAATGCAAAATAGCACATCAACATATGCCAAATAGTTTTTAAAAATGCTAAACAAGCTGAAGTAGGCTGATGGCTATCAATTTTAAATTGCCTGAATGGCAAAAATACAAGGTAGTTTCTAAATTACTGTATCCGTATTTCACTTTCAAAATAGTAAAAAAACGTATCTGGCTTCGTAAACCGTATCTGGAATGAGTTTGAGACATCACCAGCAACATCAACATGGTCGAGTCAGAAGTGACTATTACTACTGTGCAAGGGGTTGTCAGTTGGATGTCATCTTGGTAGTATTGGTTTTGATAGTAGACTGTACAGTAAACACTTTTAATGTTCTAGCATAAGATTGTATGTTTCTACAATATATTTCGGAGTGCTTTTGATATAGGTTTACTTTCTTAACACTTGAAGTCCCGCGTGCGCCACTTTTCTTGCAAAATTTTGCAATCCTATAACTTGCCAGGCGATTGAGCTAGAGAGCTGTTCAAACCCTCTACGGATTTAGCAAGTCTTGTAGCCAAAATCGAAAAAAACAATTTTCAGTTTCAGTGGGGGGTTTCTGGAGGTGACGTCACAAAGAGGACATTTTTTAGAAAGTAGGCCACCTTTGGCCGGCCCTGGGCCCCAACCCATTGACCCATTCTTTTGGCTCAAAGTTTTATTGAAAACTAGGTAAAAATCCACGTCAATAAAGCTCTTGATTGACTTGCTAGCACATCTGTGGCCAAAATTATGGGCCAAAAACCCAGTTTTTGGCCTAATTTTTAACTTTTCAGAAAAAGCATAATTTGCCCTTTCAGGCCAAACTTTGGCCGTCCATAACTCGGCAGCAGATAGAGCTAGAGAGCTGTTCAAACCCTGTAATGACTAGTGGCTTCGTTTAGTTCAGAATAAAAAAACATTTTTTAAATTTGGATGGGGAGTTTTGGGCCAATGGGCTCATGATGGGAGTCTGTTTTTTGTTTAATTATATGACATCATCATCCGATCCCACGTGCCAATATTGTGGCTCGCAGTATTTTTGGATTCTAAGCTAAAATACCCGTTTTTAAAGCCCTTGATCAAGTTTCTAACGTTTCTGGTTCAAAAGTTATGCCAAAAATATTCCAAATATGTCAGAAATTCCCAAGGGTGTTCAGGGGATTTCCCATATTAATATTCTACCATTTTTGCCACAACTCATCAACCAAAAATGCTAAAAAGTCCATCAAACCCTCTAAAACNNCGTACTATAGCCTAGAATGCATTTAAATCTCGCGTGGTTTCGCACCGCTGATTCTGCTCGATTCATGCACTCAAACNGGCCGTTGACGTCACGGATTATTTATAGAAACCTGTCAAAACAACCTGTGGTTTTGTAAACATAGCCAGAAAGGCTGAAATCGCACGGCAAAAAGTTTTTTTTTCAGCGTAAACTACAAGTCTTTCCCCATTCAGACCGGATTTGAACAGCTCTCTAGGTCGATCCGCTGGCGAGTGTTGGCCATTTAGAAAAGGGGTGTGTTCCAACTCAAATTAGGGTTTGTGGGTGCTGAAATTTTTACCAATTTTGTTTATTTTTGCCAAAATTTCAGCTACAGATATGGTAGAAAGTCATTCAAGGGCTCTAAAGACACGGATTTTGGCCTAGTTTCCAAAAAAATCTTGAGCCATAATAACGTCCCAATGGGTTGGGGTCCATGGCCAGGTAAAGGTAGCCAAAAATACCCCTACTTGTGGTGTTCCCCTGAAAACCCCCCACCGAAAACGAACATTTTTTTTTTCAATTTTGACTACAAGACTTGCTGAATCCGTAGAGGGTTTGAACAGCTCTCTAGCTCAATCGCCTGGTGAGTTATAGGATTGCAAAGCTCTGCATGAAACGTATTTTTTGCGGGACTGAAAGGGTTAAAGAGTTTTGAAAAACAAACAGAGATTTAAGGTTTTGGATTAAGGTTGAAGTCTAGTATTTAAGGCAATTATGTCCAACCCGCGGTCCCGGGCTGCATGCAGCCCAGTCGATTTTTTTTGCAGCCCAGTTTATGTTTTTGCAGTAGTATAAGTATCTTACACACTGACAACCTGTCCTTGTTTTGATAATCTTGAACTTGACATTTCTGATGCAGGTGGTCCTCAGTGCCACTTTATCACGTCTTACCACTGCTGTTACGATTCGAACACTTTCAGTACATTGATTTAACTAAATTTAGTTTGCTAAGATCAAAGTAAGCAATTCCATGTGCGGCCCTCAATAATATGTCATTCAATGTGCGACGCTGCTCAAGATACTTAAAAGCACTAGTGTTTCTATATGCTTTCAAGGAATCAGTCGACTGCCATCTGCTTTCGTCTTTTCGCGATGATTCAAACTTGCACATATCTCTATTCAAGTATGTACTTTCCACAACAATGGGTCTAAGCAAGGAATCGATCAGCAAATTTTCAATAGGAAATCGATTTCACCTAAAATTACGTATCCTCAGTCCTTTCTATTTGAATAAGGACTGAGGATGCGTAATTTTACGTGAAATCGATTTATTTATTAAAAATTTGCTGATCGATTCCTTACTTACACCCATGGTGGAAAGTACATACTTGAACTGCTCAAGATAGTGAAATACTTTTTGGTTCAGTAAGTCATTTTGGGTTGGACATAGCTGGTCTAAGGTTAGGATTTAATGTTAGCAGTGGCTACAGATGCGCCTGTAGATCTTGAAATTTGAAAACTTATTCATACTCCACATGTGACATAACAGTAACACACGATGAGAGTGCAGTTAGGCTTGGTAGCAACAAACTAAACATAAAAGATAAACCCAAACCTAACTCAAACCTTAACCCTAACCTAACCCTAATCACAACCTAACCCTAACCTAACCCAACCTAACGCTAACCTAACCCAACACTAACCCTTAAACGTAACACCTAAGCCTGAAAAAAATGAAAGAAAAAAAAACAAAACGAAAGTCGGCAAGGAAGATAGAAGTTGAACCGAAAACCACTGACATGGCAGCCATAACCCGTAACCCCTAGGCTACGAGATCCACACCTTTTGCTTGACAAACTGACCCTTTTATTCGAATTGTGTCAGGCCAGGCGTATCCGTAGTCACTTCCTTTAATGTTACTGTTGAAGTTTAAGGGTTAGCATTTAAGGCTATGGTTTACAGTTAAGGTTTCTTTATGGATAAGGTTAGGGCTTATGGTTAAAAAAATTGATTACCACTTTAGTCCTTTAGTCTGAGAAGCAACTGACATGCAAGAATTTGTCAGATATTTCATAGAGATCAGCAATTTTTTTTTTCAATTTTTTAGTCCTTCCAAAAGCCTGAAAAGGTAAAGCTCAAGCTGGATACATTGGTTTAGACACTGCTGAAATACAACGTTGCTATGGAACTATGCTTAAATTATCGCAAAAAATTGTTAATCTCACAAAAGTACCATCTCATCAGTGCAGCCGGTGTGATCCAATAAAATACACAGGTTGTGAAATTACAAATGCACCATCCACACCATAGTTTTTAATTACTTTGCATCTGTCTAGGACACCTATGGTAAACTTTGCAATAGGCTTATCTTGAATCAGCAGGATAACCACCAAGCCAAATTTAAAATAGTATCTTGCAACCGATACCCTACCTGTCAAAAATTTCAGTGGCAATATTGCTTTGGTTAAATGGTTTACCAGGGAGTTTTTTTTATTTTTATCGGGCATACTATTCAAGTACTTGCTAGTTACTAGCGTAACTGAAATCAAACACTGACTTAGAAATATCACACGTGTCGTGGGATATAAAAACATACTGTACCAATGTAGTCTTCACCTAACGTGCTCACTTAACATAGAAGCGAATCATACTTCACCAACAACCCATCTAGTGACTTCTTACTAGTGCTACCACTTTACTTACATTAACAAGCTTCCCCTACAATAAGAATGAAAAATCCTTACATTTTCCTACACCATCTGAAACAAAAAACGCAATCTCGAATCTGCAATCATCTTTAGCTGCAACGTGAACATCAATCATGCTAAATTGCAGGTTTTTTCTTGTTAGGGTCCTTCAATTATTAATTAATGAGAATAAAACACAACAACTCAAAATTAATATTACCATTCACATATATTCTGATATTACTATTCGGATGCTGATATTCTAATTCTGAAGAAAAATCATGACACAACTACTCAACTAGAACTAGAAGCCAAACACCAAAATCACCAGTGGCTTTTAATCACTGCATCAGGGTTGCCAGGTTGTCGCAAGCAAAAAAGACCAGATCAACCCATGAAAAAAGGCAAATATCATGAAAAAAAGCCAAAAAAAACACAATAGAATAAATACACAATCAATGACACTTAAAAACACCCAAACGTGTTTTTTTGAAAGGCATTGAATATTGATTGAACTGATTATAAAGCTCACTGTACATTGAAAACTTCTCAAAACTTCTGGTCTTGCTGAAGACTAACCTGAAACAGCAAAACTAATACGAATTATAAATGCCAATGCAAAGTTTCCAATAAAAATTTATCATTCTGTGTCCTGAAATCTGCCAGTGCCCAGAAATCTGCCAAAATCTTCTTAAATCTACCAAATCGACATAAAAATTTTAATTGGACAAAAAAGGCCAAAAAAGCCAAATTCCATTTAGCCCTTTTTCAAAAATAAAAAAATGCCAAAGCAGTTGAAAAAACCCAAAAATTACATATTTGGCCTCAAAAAAGCCAAGCTGGCAACGGCAACCCTGCTTTTTAAGGTACCCTGAAAAAGGCGGAGCTCCGTTAACAACGGAGCTTGGTTGCGGAGGTTTGATGACGTAACCGGAGTNGCTAAAACCGATATTTTACGTTGAGCAATGAGAAGTAAANGGTAGTAAAAATAATTTTATTGCAAATGGTGGTATTACACTATGGCAAAAGAAGTNTATTCTGAAGTTTGATAATTTTTGCTTATCTGAGTTTCACAACGGTTCGGGGACAAAAAATAGGTTTCAACAGTTGTGGATGTATTAAATTTTTAAACATCGCAAACCTCCATGTATAAGATGTTTGGGGGAAGCGCATATTTATTTGCAATAATTAAATATTTTTCCTTCGCTTTTTTTCTGTTTACTCGTTTTGCAACGCAACTTCTTTCCACTCCGGTTGCGTCATCAAACCTCCGCAATCTTCTAACACTTCAAATTGGGACACACCAGGACTAGGCACAAGGTATGGTATGGTTTATATTGTTTCATATGACTCAGTCAACAAGCAGAAGCATCATAAAAGCTATCGCATGCAGTAAACCAACCATTAGCGAACATTAGAGCAAGTGGAAACACAATGGCACAATAGTTGATCAGTGTTGTAAACAAAGAGGAGCGCTGTGTCATATAGGATTGGCGAAAGACCGTGGCGGTCATCTAGTCAACCAACCCCCTTTATCATTTTTTGACAAGTGTTGAGAAACAACAGTTGGATATCAAATAACAATAAGCATACTGAAAAGAAGAACAAAAACTAATGAACGCAGAACATGGTGAAGAAAATGTACAGGTGAAACCGCATGCCTATGTACATAGATAAATGAGTGGATCGAATTTAAGTGAAGGATTTTGGTGTAGTTAGAATATTTTTAGCAATACAACAAAATTAAAAAATAGTACTAATAAAAAAGTAAAAAAATTACAAAAACTAATTAAAGAGGTACAAAAGAAAAAAAAGCAAAACAGGGTGTAGGCTACTTATTCTTATATGCCTAGAAGAAGCATAGATGTCAATGTGCACACAGAAAATATGAAAAAGTAATGTAATATCCACAAAAAATAAGCAGAGTTACAATAGTAGAATGCACAGTATTTTGTTCTGGACAAGGGAAATGTTGCTAAAGTTCATAATTGGGAATTTTTTTCATGTAGGGGGTGTTTCTTAAGTTTCCATTTAAAGGTAAAGGTGGTTGAAATTTAATATCGC
>JGI24159J19872_10003215_pt1 | contig 20175 bp, 11 predicted proteins | sample Ectturendosymbi4_FD_19872 | JGI IMG/M metagenome (IMG submission 19872) | reverse complement strand
AAAGAAAGTCGCCAAACTGTTCGACAATGTTGGTAATCAACTTTTCAATAAGTTGAATATATCTGGAATCTTCTTGCTTTTATTTTCCCCAAATGCCTCGGAAATTGACTAAGTTCGTTCTGAATGACTTGTTTGAAGATATTAAACTTTTTCTTGGAGGGGCAAGTAGTAGTGATCAAATCAAGAGTAGTAGGCTATGTTTTTCTCCTCGAAGTTTTACATTCAAGTCGTTGAGGTGTTACACTATGTCAGCCAAAAATTCAACAGCTTCCCTTTCTTTAGCATTTCCTAAATAAGCTGAAAATGCCTTAGCTTTTCCTCACATTTTGTTGACTACCCGCAAAAAAATTAAAATTATTTCCTAAAGGACCAAAATCTCTGCAAAACTCCTCCCTTACTCAAGTATCTTTCATAACTGTGTACAAATAAATTTGTATGATAGTATTGTTTTCGGAAAGAAAAGGTTTCGCTGCTATATTCTAGCCTTGAATCCACTATTTTCACCAGGATAGACATTGTAGTGACGAGCTATTGTTGAACAAGTATGACGAAACAATTACTTCGAACCAAAAAATCGTAGCTTGCCCAACTCAGGTGTGCACTCAGTGTTGCCAACTGGTATATATATACACCAAATTTGAAAAATTTAGTACTGTATATTTTCAAAGTGCTTGGTATATAATGTTTTCATTTGGTATATACAAAAAATTTGGTAGGCTTATATATTTGGTATATTTTTGTCACAGGATTTAGTTGAGATTTTAAACCAATTCATTTGGTTTATTACAAAGCGAAAACAGATAAACCAACAGTGGTGTTGAAGCCATATAAAAAAGTTTAGCGATTTTGCTTAAAATGGGAGAAAGCATGCACCTTGGTTAAACGGAAAGCGAGATTGGAAGAGAGCTGAGATGTTCTGAAAAAACTGAACTTAGCTCTAGGTATGCGCTTTTAGACAGACAGTGCATTCAACTGTGGGGAAGCTGCGTACGGGAGTGGCAGAAGATTTAGCAAAGAGTGGCTGATAGAGCTGGAGTGGCTTGCAAAGAAGTATTCAGCTGGCGTTGTGTATCCCTTCTGCTATCTGTGCAAAGAGATAATTGCCAGCTATTATAGAGCATAATGATATTCTGGACCACAAAAGAAATGAAAATGCACTGTGTTGGAAGGATGAATTTTCTAGTGAGTAGTGGTTAATAAATCTGTCACTCTACTCACTGCTAAACAAAGAAAATATAAATTGAGCTTGCAGCATCTCTATGATGGCAGTACACAACGTAATTGTTAATTATTCACGTGAAACAACAAAAAGGCATTGAAAATTGTACGTTTTTGTTATAGATATAAATTTGGTATATTTTTAGATTAGATTTGATATATTCGTTGTAAGAAGGGTTGGCAACGCTGGAATGTGCACTGCAATTTAGCTGAACAACAGCTTGATCGACAATCACACAGTTGGCGAGGAGTAAATGCTTTAGAATTACGGTCAAAAGCGCAAAAATTTGAGATAAAAAATTCTGGGTATAGAATACACCTTTGAGAGGCTGACGAGGTCCGGCCGTCGCCATCCAAAGGTCCGGATTCGGACCGCGGTCCTCCATTTGAGTAGCCCTGTTATAGAGAAAGCAAACCACCACCTAGTTTGGAATAAGCAGCTCTTAGAAAAAATGGATTGAAGAGACAACAACCAAGGCAACTGAGCTATTTTCTGTATACGTACACAATGCATTTCTTTCACAAATCTGCAAGAAATAGGCTGAGATTTTTACCGTACTCTAGGGTTTTGCTCAATAACGCATTCGTCAAGCACTTGGTATGTCTTATTAAAAAGAAACCTGCTATCCCGGTTTTACAAATGATTATTTGAAGTTCTGCTGGTGGAAGTCTAGCACCCTAAGACAACAGCTTTATACAGACAAGTGAATTATGTAGTCCGTTTCTTTTATAGTTGTAGTGAGAAAAAAATTTGGTGCCACTTGCTTGTTGCAATAATTGTACTCCTTTCTTGCTTAGCAATAAGACCGGCTTAACCTTGCAGTGAATACTAAGTGCGCGTTTGGTTTTCACTTATCAAAGCAGTAACTTTTATGAAATCAAGTTTTAAACATTTCTAACAAAGCTAATAAGTTTTTTTTACTGTTAGAAGTAAAAATAAGAAAGTAAATGATTTTGTTATAATTATATAGCAAAAATATCGCATTTTCCACCCCAATGTTAGCATGCTTAATATTAAAAATTCTTGCTTGTTCCTTGATCAATCAACCATAATGCATTTAAAGAAGCGAAGTAGTTCCAATGTTTGAGGGTTAATCTTACTTTTGAGATTTGCTGTGGGACAAACGAGAGAAAGATATTCATGCTTTTAACCATATTGCATGATAAAAATCTTGCAAAATTATTAATTCAATGTGAAAAGTTGTGTCGTTAGGTGGTGTGTGCTTCTTTTAAGGTTCATTGTGAAAACACCCTAAAAATCCTTCTTCTGCAACCTACTGAACCCATTCTTCTCCTACAAATTTTTTTCTTTCTACCACGAAGATTTTCAGTATAATGTTTTCATCCAATACAATCGTTGACTTGTGTATGGTAAGAATCGAAATCAGGGATTGTAACTGAACGTCTTTAGTTATCAAACCAGTATTTCAAATCAAGAAGCTTTTTCTTCAAGTTCGTAGTGTTGAATATTGCAACTCTTCAAACAAGATTGTTTCAACTTGCCCTATCATGCTTCTGTCCACGCTTCTGGGAGGTTAGACGGAACTTTTGATTTAGTTCGATCTCATTCTCAATAAATATATATAACATCTGACTTAATGAAGAATTCTACACGGTTTCAGAATGTCTACTGGTTTGACTGTTATACGTTTTCCAAAATGTCTTTTTGAAAGTGAGACTTCTCAAAAGTAACAATCCAATTAAGCGTGTATACGACATCAACTTATTCAGTAGTTCTTACAAGTCGCAAAAGATAATTGAAATAATACTTCCTGCCTTTGGAACTGGAACAGGGATAATGTTATGGCATATTTAGAAACTTTAGGACAAAAGCAAAAGTTCTTAGAAGGTAGCAAAAGCAGATTTTCAAGATAGAGATATAGAGTTAGTAACAAGTACGACTTTCTGTGAATTGAGTTTACAACGTTCTTGTAAATTTTCGCAATGACATTTACAGAAGAAAATGGGATGAGTGTTGTATAGTGGTTGCAAAAAAGTGTCGACTAGAATGAAATACAGCCAGTGGAAAAACATCTTCTAAATCATGGTCTTTGAAAGTACATGAGATTTTTTTTAAATGCGACTTGTTTGACTGTACAAATGTGTTTCCTTCAGTGCTAAACTGAGTTCTGGCTTAATCTGCCACACGTCTGAATAGATCTGATGTAACTTTAAACGCCGGTTCCTGGGACGTATCTTTAGATCAACTGTTGCACAATCCTTGCAGAGAAAGCGTTGACTCAGAAATCAGGCACATGATGTATTTACGATGGGATTAATTTCCATCTGAGATCAGCTTCTCATTTACGAAAGTTTCTGACGCCTTGTTTGAGTGTTGTTTAAATTTCTGGTGGTTTCTTGAATGACATTTATAGAATAAGGTTTTGAGTTATTTACTTTTGAACAGCTTGCCACACATGGACTTCATATTTCATTTCATTAAGTCATGACTTTTCTCTTACAGAGAATGAACACCACAAGATGGGTTTCGGAGAAAAATCCATGAGTTCCGAAGGTATCAGCTGCAAAGAAATCGTTAAAGGTTCAAAGTTTGTGTTAATAACTTTGAGTTAGGCCCGGTGGAAGAGATCTCACTCTAGACATGAGAGTTTTAATTACTGTATGGTTTTGACCAATATCTATTTGCGAGGAACCTTGTGCTAAATCAAAGTATTGAACATAAGACACTAAAAACCCACAGCTACTTCATCAATCCCACAGTTTCAAAAATTGTTCCTTGTTTCGAGACTTAACAAGCTGATTTTAACGCTCGCATTTACTGTTATTTTCACTTGCTTTCCATGTTTACAGTGATTACTAAACAGACGAAAGGTCAACAAAGAGCATTGCAAAAATAAAACTTGTAGCGTAACACTTTTCTGTTCCTGAGTTAAAAATATTACTCTTTATTTCAGTTTGCGCGCCGCAATCAGCCCGAATTATAAAATCTTATTAACAGATAACAGGTTGAAGACCAGTGAGCCGAAATATTCACGACCATGGAAATCTTTTGTAAGAAAAAAAGAAATCACACAAGCACACAAAACACGCTTATGTACATTATAATCAATTTGCTAGCTTAAATTTCTTGGCGTTTAGTCATTTTGTGGACGTGCCCAAGTGACACCATGAACTTGTATGCCCTTCCCAACTTGACAGCCAATTGAACCTGACTTTCGTTTAAGATGAAAATTAGCAGAGCCAGCAAAAAATTCTCAAAGAACAACTGCAGACCATTTAAAATACAGAAGCAGCGGCATCTTGGGCGGTGAGGTGCTCTTATCTAGTGCCATTCATTTCGCCTTAATCCATTTCTTTGAACCTAAACAAACATTCTCCTTAGGTGAGACATTTAATGCACATAAGCTTTTCTCAACCCAGTTACTGGCGCGCAATAAACCTTTCGCAATAGTCTTAAGAAGGTTCGTCGCGGATTTGAGAGACTCGCTTCGCTCTCAATGACGCTTCGTTGACAGGAGAGTGATATCGATTGTAGAAATTTCGATCGAAATTGTTTGTCGGCTGTTTTTGACAGACGAGCAGCGAAAAAAGCTTTGTTTTTAGGCGCTGCCGGCGACAACAACTCAGACACGCGCCCTGAACCATTGTTGCTCACCTCACCTATATTATTACGTTGCAAAACCAGCTCTGCGAAATGTTTTTGCGATACGCGGCAGAAAGATAGATGTCCACTTACGTCAGATCTATCAGCGCCGTAATCAGCTTCGCTTTGCAAAACAATTCCCAAATCCCGAGCCTTTACTCACCTCTGGTAGGATCCGTGGAGCTGGGATCCGGAGTCGATGCGTGCATGTGAAGCGAGCGCGTTCTTCGACGCCCTAACGCACTTCTGCAAAAGCCGTTGACGTTTTTTCAGCAAAAACACTTTTAGGAAGTTTATTTAAGAAGTAGAGAAGGTGGAAAAAGCACTGATTTTTTTCTTTTGATCAGAATGAGGAGGCAAGACGCCAGCACTCAGTTTGACGTCAAGCAATATTTTTAAAACGGAGAATCCGCTCTGACGTCTGCTGTTTATGCTCGGTGAAAGGTCACGCATAAAACACAGTGTTCTGCGTACGTGACCTTTCCTCGAAGCTAATAAAAACCAGATCATAGGCGCGCATTTGCAAACTGAACATAACTTGCTTATGCTAAGCTTTAAGCTTCTCACGTTTTTCTTGTTTTAGCAAGGACCTGTATGCACTGCGTTCCTGTGTGGCTTTGTGCAATTAAAATCGAAGTGGCCGACGTCGGATTTTTTCTTCTGAAAAGCATTCGATTTATTTCAAGATTTAAGTTCCGTCCGAGCGACCTACCACTCGGAAGTGAGGTCCACAAAAGCAGCAGCTTTTTCAAGCGTTCAACCAAAAATTTCCTTGAACTTAACAAGCTGAATGACAGTTGCAAGTGGCGCCGTTGCCGGTCATCGCTCAAAGTTAAAACCCGTGAGCGTTGGCGTTACCAGACTTGGCCGTAACGTCTTAGAAAGCGCAAAAACATGCTTTTCATAAATGTCTACGATGCCGATATTCAAAGGCAATCAGTCGTTACGCTACGGGTAGTTTTGCGTCAGAACAACGGAGCGATACGTGCGGCAACGCTAACAGTTTTGGAAGAACTTATCAAACGGACAAAAAGCATCAAACATTGTCTACAAGCGACAGTAGAGCCAGCACTTTTAATAGATTCAATGTTGCCTCGTCAATATTTCTTGCTCCTTGCCTTTGACACGAATAAGAAAAACAATCTTAGTCATGGTTTACATTTGCTTGAAGTTGATAGATGGTTTTATTCCGCCTTGAGGCAGCTCGGCTCGCTCACAGCGATTGTTATGATGAGAAATCTCTGGCGAATACGGTGGTCCGCTTTTCCCGCGGTTTCAAACGCTCCGACGAACAAAAGATTATTACACGCGGTCCTCAAAGTGTGACTTAGATGCTCGTCTGGTGAAAATGACCAAAAGCGCAATTGAAACAATTTGAAGCGGCCCGAGGTGATGCGTCAGTGGGCTGAAAAAAATTGCTGGCGCATGAATGGAATATTCCGTGGTTCCTCATCAATAGCGTCGTTTTCATTTACAATAAACTTAAGCCACGAATGCTTGCAAAATCTACCGGGAAAATTTCCAGCGAAACCAGGTTTTTAGTAGCATCCGTTTTTATGTCCTCGGGGTTTCTTCCTTCCCTCACGACGCTTCGACAACGGCAACTGTTGACGTCATAGCAAAGGTTCAGCCAAGGATGTTGTCACTGTGTAATTTCTGGAAAACAGGAACGTGCATGTATGTTGTACATGCGGTTTGCTGTATGAAGCAATTCGCGCACTGACATATTACTTTTCTATCTGGCAGCCGATGAGAAAGATGATCGAAAACGTGGCGGCAAGGTCCCGCACTGGCCTTCAACAATCACTTTTATCCCGACAAATCGGTGTCCCATTGACAGCTTTGTTCGAGCGCAGTGATGACGACATGGAGCCAGTCGAAAAGGATGTTTATGTTTAAAAAAAGGCCTATGTTTTTTTTCTGCTTTATTGGTAATCCGATTAAATTTGCGAATGCACAATGACCGCAACCGTTCAAAAAGAGCTTATCTTGAGGAAAAATTCGGTTTGTGGAGGTTGTTTGAGATTTGCGTCAAATTCAGGTTAAGTGTGTTTAAAAACCACTTGTACTGCGTGTCAATCATGCCTATGGGCCACCACGTTTGGTTTGAAATTGCTTCGCTTTGCTCTTTTACAACAAGACCAGCAAAAGGCCACCAACCCCCGAAAAAATATCGGCAAACGCGTTTATTTCAAGCAGGCTTGCGACTGTTTTTTTTTGCACCAACGTGGTAACCGGAGGTGTAGAAAGCAAGGAGCTCGTAATTATTCAAGCGTTGCGAGCACCGCCCATACAGAACCAGAGCCAACTATCAATTAAGCTTGCGTGAGGGAATGCTTGCAAACTACTAACACTTGTCACGTGTCGACGTTTGGCATCACTGCAGCAACCAGCAATTTCTCTTGAGACGCTGTCCGTGCCAGGCAGTCAGGTCGCAACTTTTTCAACAGCTTTAGACACACAAACATCGCTGGTTCAGATTGACAGGAAAACAAAGCAATTAAAACACATTGTCAAGGCGGAACTTTTTCACATTTAAATTTAATTTACACGTTTTGCGTTCCGCTGCGCTTGTAAAACATGATCTTGAAAGCAAGAAGAAAGACCCGAGTGCCACAGCTGCCTGGGTCAGTGGATCATAAAAAGGGCAGGAAATTGACCACCAGTGGCTCAGTGCGATTTTGGGTCAGTTGTTTTCAAAAAGAAATTGTTTTAAGTAAGCACAATTTAATTTTTAGCCTGAGATGTGAATAATATTTCACAGCGACCAAACGACCAAAACTGAAAGTTGTATTTTGTGCCAAGGTCCTCCAGCACCCTTTTTCTTCACAGAAGTAATTATCAGCCAAAACTTACATGCGGTTCAAAGAAGCATGTCTGCCCGCAAATGTTTTAATGAAAATATACCCGAATTTACCGAAACCCGTGAAAAAAGCACATGTTTTTAAAGTTAAGATTTTGCGGAATTTCCATATTTACCATCATCTTGAGTTGCCGATCTGCTCATCGTTAAGCGATATATGCGTAATAGATAATAATGAGCACACAGGTATCCACGCCTTATTTGACAACTTACACACAAACCATCGGTTTGGCACTTTGTTTAAAAGCGAGCAATGATGCAATTTTCTTACTTATTTAAGTTTTCTTATATTTTAGTTTCAAAGTTAGTGCGTTTCCCATACAAAAAATTCAAATCAGGCAGTGGCAAAAATTGAAAAACACATCCATCAGAAGAGCCAAAATTTCTAAGTCAAATACAACGGCAAAGTTAAAGATATCAGCGGCAAAGCTCCGCGTTACGTCAGTTGCTGCGCAAACCTCAAAACTTCGACAGCAAACTTATTGTTGCGAACAAAGTGGAAGACGCCGAAAGCATTCAAAGTTTACCTTATTTACGACAGCGTTTCAGCTGAAATTCAGGCTTGAGTCTGAAACTTTTCACCAGGAAATAACCACTATATCGTTGACCACAGTCCAACTCCAGAAAAGGCCTGAATCTACATTTAAAAAAAGGGTGCACTTTTGTCTAGCTTGAAAAATGCTTTGAGTTTGAAGGGATGCAAACTTTTATAACAGGAAATTGGAACTACGAAAAATAAATTGCCCTGCAAACAGCTCCAACATACAATGAAAAAGTTTAAATTCTAAAATGAAGAAAAACCAAACCCATTATTGAGCGAAGCACGAGCAAGATTTTTCAGGTTTGACATCGATGCTGCCCAAGAGACGTTTGACCCGAAAGTATGAAAGTATGTGAGGATATTCAAAAGTACATCAGCAGTGGATGATTGTAGAAGAAAAACAAGATGGTATTCATGCCTCCAATGACTGCATTTGTGCTCAAGTACTAAATGCTCTCCTGAATTCCTCAGTGTTTTCAGTGCTATATACAGGGTTAAATAACATAACGTAATAGCAGTGTAAATTTCGTTAACAACCACTTGCATGAGATGTAGCAACAGACAGAAAAAATAACCTGTATGGTTTTGCATTGATGAATGTTTTTTTGAATAATCTTCAATCCTTTTTTGTTGTGGAAAATTTAACACAACTCCAGTGGAACCTATATTTTTGAGTCTAAGCCAAGAACCTCCATTCAGATTTCCGTGCCACCAGTTGGTTGCACTTTCCGTTTCTTAACTTTCTTATACTCGATCGACACTATTCACCGTGTGCAAAAGGTCGCAACAAAGTACCTCACCGTTGTAATGCATTTATACCTTGGAACTTAGAGTATACGAGGGCGAGAAAACTAAAGTTTACTTGTCCCCGAGTAGTCAAGATTACAAGGTTGCTTTATTTTTGCTCCACATAAGATTTCCCATGGCTGTGAAGCTCCATATGTCTCATTCGAGATTATTTCGCGCTTTTTAAAACAAGAGACACGTCTCATCCGGCTATATTCATCCAAGTTACTAGGCGGAAGATCGCCGCTAATTCTATTACAACTTCACTTATGCCAATTTTGTGGAGGAGGACGTCTTTGCAGCTAGGTGCTTGGTGATTACGAGAGATTTGTAAGCACTTTGTGCGATAGGATTTACGACGAAAAATAGGAATGAATAAAAATGGACTTTTCTCAATGCTCCAGACTTTACAAATAAGCTATCCCGGTAGGCCGGTGAGATTGTGCTTGAAATTGGAAAAACAGGGGAAGCAGAAGAGATTCCTGGCGTCCTGGTAAACTTGATAAATAGCAACACACTTGATCAAGAGCAGCTTCGATTTATAATTGTTCCCGCAAAGAACACGTCCCGTCGCAGCAATAGTGAAAGTTACTGTTTTCTCCTGGAGAGCGTGAGTCAGACCACGCACGTCCAAGTTTAGAATGCGTTTCATTATGTTGCGCATTTTTTCGCTGAAGTAACTTTCCGTCGCTTGTAAAAATTTCAGGAAAAAAGCGATTAAAGCCGATCTTCGTTATCGGCAGGAAAAATGTTCAGAGTAAACAGTTGGTGGTTTTAGGGCAAAGGATGGAACGAAAACCTGATTACCAGTTATTTCCTTTTAACAGCTGTCATGCCGTACCTGAACCGCGTGACCTTGCAAAACCCCCTATAGCTCATCTTATTGCCAGCGACAAGCGAAATTTTTACGTCATTGTCAAAGCAGATCTTCTGGCATTTCTCCTACTCTAAATGACCGCGAATTAAGCTCGAGGTAAGAACAGTGCAATAGGATTGAACTAGTGTTACAGGGTCTCGGTTTCGAAACGGAAGTAAAAAAACGCACAATATCTCATTAAAAAATAGAAGGTACTGAGGGAATGTACTTCCCAAATATTTTCCCCCGCTCAAGACATGAAATTATTTGGTGCCGCACGTTTATAAAATGCTTTTGCGGAGTAAACTTCCCCCCCCCCTGTCACAATAAGTTAACTCCAACTGTTGCGAGTAGAGATGTTCCGGGCTCGGAAAGAAAATTTAACTCCGGCCGCCGCTAGTCGTAAGGTTCTAACATCTTACAGATACTGCTTTGCTTCGTTTCGGACGTCTTAAGACTGTTTACACCACAACTGAATCTATCGTTGAGGTTAGTCCAAATATAGGCAAGAAAACGTTTGATATAGCTCTTCTATTACATTTTTCATCTTTTTCAAGGAAAATAAGAACTTTCCTATACACTATGCACGTCTTTTATTTCAAAGTTTCTAATAAAACTAAAGTTGTATTTGTATTATGAAGTATTTGCCAGCAATTAGCTGTGGCTTTTTCTGAGGTATCCAGCAACTGGCAAAGGAATCGCTTAAATACCGACAAATTTTTTGATTTGTGCGAACAATAATCATAGTGATAAATTCCAGCAAGCGTGTTAGATTTTCAGAATCAGGCACAATTTCTACATCCAAACCTAAGACTGCATGAAATTTCACGTTAGCCACAAAATATATATATTCATCATTATTTTGACACTGTAGCAAAAATGAAAATAACAGAGACATCTTATACACGCGCATCAACAAGTTCTGCTAAAATCCAAGTTGCAATATTCAACCAACATGCTAATGCTGATACGATGGTCGACTAAGTTCATATTATATCTCATTCAGCGGTGTGTGAATTGATGAGGTGAATTAAAAACAGGCTTTTAACAGCTGTCGTCAAATGTGCGTCAAAAAACTCGATGTTTTACAGAATTTTTTTCGTGATTTCTATCAACAGTTGGAATTACAAACATCACTTTCTAAATTAAGTTTTCATGTGATCAAAAGGTTTGCTAAGCTTGCATGGAGCTTTGCATGAACGTTATTGACCTTAAAATTGAGTCTATCGCAAAGTTATCAAAGCACTGATTTTGCTGTATGAATGTCAGCAAATTGAAGTTTCTTGATTGATATTTCTGTAAGTTACACTTGCGTCATATAAAATTCTTACAGCTTCGTTCACATCCAGTTTATCTATGTCTGACATTTTATTCTGAATTTGAGAAGATAGCTCAGCCTCTTCCAATTTAACCGATTACCTTTAATCACTGACGTCATCTGTTTCTTTTGCTAAGAACGGCAAGAGCTTGTGAAATTTACGCCATCGCTTTAGTAAAACAAGTTCATCAGAGACTTCAGCTGTTTCCGCGAAAGGCTGCGTTGCTTTTTTCCCCATCGCATGATATAGCGAAGTGACCAGCGGTCGTCGCTTCATTCAAGCACTTTCAGCGGAGCTGATCGCGACGAGATTTCAAGGAGTAAAAAAGACACTTTATTTTTTCCCCGGTCCTTTTGTGAACGACATGCTGCGGTCGCAACCCCCACCTCTGCTGCATGTTTCTCAACTGTTTAACTACGACTTGGACGTCAGCCCTAGATGCTCGGAAATCAACGACGACGTGCAGTCGGTTCACAGCACAGGGGATGATGAATCGGTCGCATCCGCAGAACTCTGCACTGAACGGTGCCACTCCAACGACGTATGCGAGGTAAGGAGAGAGTGTTAAATGATTTCTACCGACTCTCTAATGCCCTCTGAATAAGATATAAACGTAAAAATAACGCAAACTGGCTGTTTCAGCTGCTTAAGAGGCGAACTTAATTGTTTGGATTCTTCATCTTATGGGTGGGCAACTTGTGAGCCTGGTTTGAAAATATTTTTCGCTCATTTTTCCGTCATACATTTAATTTCGTTGATGAGTTCATCATCAAGCGTTGGGAGACTGCGGAGTTTGTATTTAAATTTTTACAGATAGAAAACAACAAAAATTTCGAAACAGATCAAAATTTCTGTAAAACTAAAGTTTTGCTTAAAAGGAAGACTGGCGAAATTTCAGGAACGTGTTTGAAAAAAATTTTAGCGGGCTGTTTGTGGCAATGAAAAGGCTCGATGATTTAACTCAAATGTAGGGGAACCTACGTGCAGCACATATCTAAACAATCTTGCACATTTAACCCTCGCTTAACCCGGTCTTTGCTTTTGCTTCATCGAAGGCCCTCGAGTGACGGCCATGGTCGCACGGTTCGTTGTGAAAACAACACACCCGTAGTTTTCTAAAGTTTGCATCCCAACGAAATTCTTCGACATGTCAAATAAGTTTAATTCTTGAGTTTTTGGTTGCATTATCAGCGCAGTGCTCACCATTCGGTTATCAGCTTGTCAGCAAACAAAGGTGAAACTAATGCGTCGTTTGGAAATCTATGAAAACAAAGCGTAAACAATTCTGATGCTCATAGTTGATTTTTCAACAATCGCTACTTTTGTGCCTGCATAGGTTGAGAACCCTGTAGCATTTGTAATAGGTTTAAAAGGGGGATAACAATGGTTCAGCCTGTATGAGATATGGCTTCTATTAGTATTAAAGTTGGGTTTATTTTGTGAAGCGTGGTATTGTAATGAGAGTTTTTTCAATACAACATCGTGAAACACTTCAATCAAAGTTTTTCCTTTAATTGTCTATACATTTTTTGTTCGTTTCGTTTCTAGTCTTCAATTTTTCTTAAAAATAGGGCCGAGTGTTTTCCATCAATGAAAATTCATTTTCAACTTGTTTGTAATCAGTTCCTTCATTTCGCCATTTTTGCACTCAACAAATGCGTAGTTAGTCGAGTTTAAGTGTTTGAAAACAACGGAAGCCAAACTTTGCTGCCTCTCGCTGCAATTTAAAATCAGATTTTGAAGAAATGAGCAGAGAACCAAATGAAAATCTCCTCCCACTGTAGCTTAGTTCTCCTTTCTTGTCGTCAAAAAGCCCAAGAAAAAATGTTTTCCTGTCATCGCCGCGTGACTTCTCACAATTTATTTTTTCTTGGAAGTTAATTGCTTAATTGTTTTGACATTGAAAGACGTGATGTCAAAGCTATTCGCGTTTCAAGAGCTTTCAGATTTGTCAGATAATAATTCGTTCGGCACTCCCCGACGAAAAACGCCTGGCTGATTTTGAAAAATAGACTTTCCACCAGGCAGCAAACGTCATTTTGTCATGCCTTTCACTTTTTGTGAACATTTTGGTCTTCGGGTCCCCCCTTTGAGATGTTTCAAGGCTTGTGCAATATAAACAACCCGTGATGTTTATTTATATCAGGCTGCAGTGACAAGGGCAAAAGCGAGGCATAAACTGTTTTAAATACTCTTGCACCATCCGGAGGAAGTGCTACGTGAGGCAAAGGCGTACGGCCATGGATTTTATCAGCACGGGCAGCAAAATTGTGCGATACACACGCGCCCGCCGCGAGCGCTTAAGATAAAGATCATAGCGACTCGTGCAAAAACGTAATGAATGCCGTCAAACAAAAAAAGCCGCCAAAGCGTTCCTGGGGATTTTGGGTTGATATAAACTTTACAAAGTCGAAGAAGCTCTTGTTTATAATCATAAAGTAGTTTGTAGTGATTTTTTCCAACACGACTGCATGCTGAAACAGCAGCACGTTTAGACATACAAGTCATTTGGCATTGCGAATATCACCAATCATTGCGACATCAAATTTACAAAGACGGCATCCTGCTTTTGATGCTCTTTCTTTGATCAATGTTGTGAAATGGACCTTTTTACGCCCTTTTCTGACTTTGGCAAAAATTCACCAAAAAAGTCACGAAAGGGTTGAAGGTTTTTTGCCCAAACGATAACTTTATAGGTATGTCGGATTTTTGCCCGTTGGTGCCTTTATTCAAGGCAAATTTCCTTAAGTCTTCCACAATTGCTTCCACCAAACTCGGCGATTAGTTTTTGCGTTTCAACTTTGTATATGAGTTTATCTGAGCTGGCTGGACGAGAAAACATTTTCGTATCAACAATTTTTGCTCTCAAATGTTTTTTCCGTGTTTTCGGCGGTGAAAAAAGATGCCCACCGTTTCAGATTTATCAAATGAACTGGGAAAAGATTTGAAAAACTCATCAAACGCTTTGTCGCGAAGTCTCTCCCAAGCGAGAGATGTGTCCAGGATTTGCGCAACCCTTCGGTCGAAGGATAAACAATCTTGGCTGTAATTGCTTTCGACGCGCCAGAAGCCGTTCATGTTCTTAGACTAAAGCCAGGCTCGCCTGATCACGTTTTCGCATCGCCCCGCGGCGTCAGAAAAGCAAATTAGAAAAAAAAAGAACAAAAGATTTAAAGATCTCACCGGATACTTCCTTTCGAGCGTTTAATGTGAATACACGCAGGAAAATGCTTTGTTTGCTTATGGCTGGCGCTTCGGTGCAGGCAAGAAAGCCCTGCCAGTTGTGCTGCTGGGAAAACTGTCAACGCATGCCTGAGGGGGGCGCTTTAATCTGTTCCTCCGTCATTGACTTTTCGCACAGGGTAAAATTTTTTCCGAAATTCTTGCGCTGTTTATAATAACCGGCTTTGAACTTGTTTTTGTTACTGAGGAAAGCGCAGCGCATCGCTGGTGAAGCTTCAAAAGCGGATTAGCGGTGGCGATCCGTGCCTGGCACAGGAAAGATAATCCTAATGGTTTAAGAAGAAAATTGCAGAGTGGGTCTTATTATGCTTCTGACAGAGAACAATGGCAATAAATTAATTTCGAACCAGCGCCGAATCAGCAAGGTGTGGGCCAATCACGCGGGCAACGTGGGAATAGCGCGTCGCATAGTCTGGAGCCCTCGAACACATTATTGTACTCGTCGCAACAAGTCATTTCGACTTGCTTTGAAACAAGAATGTTAATTTCCCCCCACCAAACATCACGCTATATCGTCATAGACGCTGAACGAGAAACATGATGTTATCTCAGCAACTTGTTTAATCGCTCGTTGGAAAAAGGCAAAGGGTTAATTGATTTCTTTGCGCTAAGATAAGAGGCGTCTGTTTGTCGCGGTTAAGTAGTAATGACCATACGATTCAGGTACCGCACCCTCACCATGATTAACCGTGTATCAGTTTGCTTTCAACTTCTTTAGCGTTTTTCAAAACGGGAAGGCGACGTCATTCTTAACGAAAGAGCTGGTATGCGCGGCGACTTAATTGCGTAATGGCCCGCTTCGGTCAAGCACTTGTCGTGAACTTGGTCACGACCGAATTGCTTCGCAACGGGGAGATTAAGTTATCGCCCGGGTAAACACTCGACCATGGCCGTTTGGAATAAAACGCGCGGCCAGCATCATGATTTGCCCGTCTTGCGACGCCAACCCCCAACGAAAACAATAACACGCTCGAGAAATCGTGTCCCAGTTCTGGTTGGCTGAGTTCTTGCAACGCTACATCTCTGAATAGCTCCGTGCATTGTCTCTTCCTTCTGTGGGTGTGACGGTCACGTTTATCCGCATGTTTCTGTCGAGAAAAGTTGTCACGATATAAACAAATTGCTTAAAGCTTGTTGCTAGCCCGTGGCGTGGGTGTACTGGTAAACCCGTTTCAAACCAGGCGCTCTTTCCACAACTTGCCCAACAGCTTTCTGCCCGCATGAAAATCGGGCGTAATTGTCATACGCCGTGTAAAGTTTAAGAAACTGTCAAGCACGTGAGTTTGAACAAACCGTGTGTTTTGTGAAACGGATTAAGGCTTAGCGAAGCAAAATGTATTGTAGAACGTCAGAAAAAATCGTCTTTTTCTAATGTTTTACTTTGCTTTACAGGATCGACCGCTCAACCTAAGCTGCAAGCGGCGCATCGCCGACGAACGTCCTCACGACTTGTCGGCGAAACCGAAAGTTTCAAGAACCGAATCGGAGCCAAGCGGCTTAGCTTTTCAACGCAAAGAAACGAAAGAGCAGTTGGAGGCAGCTTCAAGATTTTCACCGCCGCTGTACAGCTATTTGCCCAGCCAGTTCATGGAAAAAGCCATCTGGCAGTATCGCGCCCAAATGCTGGCCTCCAATGACATTTTTCGCGCTTACTTGCAGCAGAAATGGAATGAGGGGGCAGCTGCATTTCTCCCCTATCAGCCACAACTGCTGCCCCACAATGCCCTCCGTGAATACGCCGCTCAACCCTGGGTCCCGTACTTCAGCGGTGTCCGATGTGCTGAACCCCGCAAGTCACCTGTTCCCAACGATGACCGGCAATCTGCCAGTGAAACTAGCAGGGACTCGAAAATCGGCGACAGCGACGCTTCGAGGCCGACTTTGCTCAAGAATTCGCCGATGCACCTCGCGGCCCCTGTGCTTCTCTCACCACCGATTTCACCGCACAGCGAACCGGCCTTGTCGGCTACAAGGCTGTCTCCGCGACACAGCGTACCCGACCTCAGCCCGGCGAGTTCCCTCGTTTCGCCAGGACAGCCCACCAATCAGCCGCGCGACGGTCACGTGTGCGGCACTCCCAAGCATCCGGCACCGCCTTCACCGAGCGGCGACAGCAACCCGGAGCCCCTGCTGTCAGCGAACGAACTGAAGCGGAGGCGAGCGAAGCGAACCAACAGCGGCAGCAGCGTGGGCAGCAGCGACTCTTACCCTTGCTCGATATGCGGGGCGACCTACCCGCACAAGTTCGAGCTCAACCGTCACGTCAAAGTGAGCCACGTACGCCCGCACCGCTGCGATCAGTGCGGCAAGGGCTTCGGCCACAGGAACTACCTGAAAGTGCACATCGAGACCGTGCATATGGGCCGCAAGAGCCACCAGTGTCGCCTGTGCGGCAAATACCTGTCGACCGGCGGCAACCTCAACGTACACGTTCGCACCATACACTTGGGCGAAAAGAAGTACAACTGCCCGGTGTGCCATCGCAGCTTCGGGCAACAGTGCAACATGAAAACCCACATGAAGCGACACTTTTCAAAAACCGACGACCGTGTCTTGTAGGTTCGTTGTCAACAAAAGCACAATTCCTCCATATGCTTGAAGGTAAAAAAGACCTGCTTCAAACGATATCCATTAAGTGAAGTCACCAAAGTCGTGTCATGCGACTCGCACAGAAAAATTTCATCGGTATAATTAACCTCTTACTTCATAAGAAAAAATAATCCGGAAATGTCTCGTTAAGTTCGGCGGTGCTTGTTTATGGCGATGATTTCATCTCCGCGAGCGTGCAATTGCAACCAGCCAATTTATTTCATTGTCTTATTCTTTTATTATTATTGTCCTTATCATTGCGTTCATGTCTTCGTACTCGCGTTTCTTGCCAGTTTTGCGTTCATACTTTCGAAAGTTAATACGACGCGCGCATTCGTACACTTTTCTTCTATATTTGGTGTCGGTGACGGGATCTCGCGCCACGACGCCTTTGATCCCGAGAGCACTGACCGCCATGACGCTCAGCGTTTGCTCGGATGAGCCAGCGAGTTGTGTTTCGCTTGTGCCGATCGCATTTTCGAGCTACTGCAGCTTTTAATAAAGTGACGTTGTGCCTTTCAGGCGCGATTCTAAATAAAATCATGAAGTTGTTGAAAGTTTCCATGATTCTGTAATGCTACTTATTGGAACATGGATCAGTCATCAGTTGTTATAGAACAATCATATCGAATGCAATTGTTTTCTTTTTGCGATCCTTTCACTCATCAACAAGAAAAAGTATAGAATCTTTATTTAAAGCAACAAAAAATGTCATCTTAGTTTGAATACGATTTCTGTAGACTTTCCATCTTACTGAGTAATTCTCTTAAAAAGACGTCAGAAATCGACTAAACCAGGAAAGTACAGCTTGCACACACCTAGCTGAATATTTGTCAAAAAAAAACAGAATATTTTGACTTGAGGGTGCATCAGTCATTTTGCTGCAGCAGTAGACCTGAAAATGGCTCCGGAGTAACATAAAGCTTAAATAACCTGTTGAAAAAAACAATTATATGTTGGTAACTGGATGAATCCGCAGGGAACAAGGTTTTGTATAAATCAAGGCTTTCAAGTGAGGCGAATGGGGTACAAATGAAGTTGCCTTCGTGATTTTCGAACAACGTTTCAAACTAAACTGGTAGTTGATGTGGAAAAAATCTTGGAATTAGCTGCGGCCCAGTTGTTGGCATTCTTGTGAAATGTAGGCTACAAATCATTTCAAAATAAAGCAAGCTAAGCAGGGGTTCTCAACTTGGGGTACGCGAGAAAAATATTAGCGGTACCTTCGGTGCCTTTGCTATCCAGATCGATGAACCAAATGATATATCAGCTGATGCTCAGCCACTCGCATAGGCAAACTATGTAAAGAATTTCGATTTAAAAAAAAAATTATTTTGTCGGTCCATTGTAAGTGCCACTAGAGGAGAGGATATTTACAATGTTGTATCTCGTTTCTTTGAAACAGACGCTCTTTCATGGAAATGGTAGTTGGATCCACCACTGATGGAGCTCTTGGAATGTTAGGTTGCCGATCCGGTTACCCAGCAAGAGTATCCGGAGTTAATCCCGATGTAAAGAAACTTCACTGCATGATTCATAGATATGCCTTATGTACAAAGACTTTACCTCCTGGGCTCAAATCTGTTCTTGTTGATGTTGTGGTTATGGTGAAACTTTGTCACTTTGTAAACTTTGTCAAACCTGATCGACTGAATACAGGATACTGCGTTTGCTTTGTCAACAACTGAACAGTGAAGTAGAGACACTTCTATTACACACGTCAGTGAGATGGCTTACCATAGGACAACAACATCTCGAGTATAGCATTAGTGAAAACTAATGTGAAAGAATTCTTTTCTAGAATCCAACAGACAAAGCAAAACGATTTGCACATTCACAAATTACAAATGGCTAGCACAGTGGTTCTTAACGTTTACAAACATGCCTAATCTTTACGTAGTTTTCAAAGCATTTGTCGAACCCCATTTTTGCCAAAGGTGACCATGGTTAGCTTGCTGTGATATAACCACGCTTTTAGTCATGTTTCAGATGACCCCCTGAAACCGCTCCGTCGAACCCAGGTTAAGACTAGTGTCGTGCAGGGTTGCCAGATGAAAATTTCAATAAANAGCCAAACAATGCCAAAAAGAGGTCAGAAAAAAAGCCAAACTTTGTTTANTGGCCAGAAAAAAGCCAAACTTCATTTGCGGCATTGCCATTCCTTTGTCACAAAAAGCATCTAAATCAAAAGAATATCAACAAATGTTTCTTCGAAATTAGAATTAAATCTTGCTTGGCATTGTACTGGAGCACTGATCTTCCCTGACTTTTCATGGCACACTTTGGGTTCAGCGGGGCCACAGTTTGCGTAGTGATCAATCGGCAGCTTTCTGCACGAAAGTCTCTCCCATTCACTCCTGCCTGTACTTACGATCAGAATCATAAGAACCCTTCCACTTTGACGTAATTATCACATTTCTCTCGCGGAGACGCAGACCTGTCTGCAAGCGCTGAGACTGTTTAGTGCAGTGGTTCTCAAAGTTTTTTTCACATTCCTTCCTTACAAACCCCAACTCTGTTAATTTCTCCCCAAGGAAAGATTACAAATGATAATTGCAAAAATTTTGCACTACCTACTGTGAAGAAACAACAGACGATTACGAACCAAACAGACTGATAATATCAGTCACTGCAGCGAAAGCAGCTTATACCTGCAAGATACTGCGATTGTTACCTGCCAAGCACACAGTCCTCTTGATCATGGAGCTGATTGGTATTCGCAGCTCCACGCTTCCACCGGCAACGTCAAACGGAGCAGTTTACGACGTCTCAAGAACGATGTCCCACAGGGATTCCTGGCACGCCTTGTCTTTAACATCTACATCTCTGATCTGCCAACCACTGTCTCCAGAAAGTATGCATACGCCAACGACTTAGCAATCATGTTTGTTGATGGAGACTGACAAGCAGTGGAAGAAATGCTCAGCAAAGACATGGCAAACGTAAGTGAATACCTCCATACCTGGAAGTTAAAGCTCAGTATTACAAAAGCAGTGTTGGCAGCAGAACTGTTTCCGGAAAGTCTTCAAGAGGGGGCTTTACGTTTGTGCAAGGGGAATTGACATTGTAAAATTAACAAAAACTCCACTGATTTATAGTGTTTTTTACTTCAATACGGGTGGCTTGGAGTCTTATTTCAATATCGGAGTATTGTTT